>ULPX01018498.1_pt1 | contig 11986 bp, 7 predicted proteins | sample 1953911 | NCBI WGS metagenome assembly ULPX01 (sample SAMEA4835640, study PRJEB28245) | human gut metagenome | biome: gut microbiome; material: fecal sample | place: Denmark | collected 2008 | reverse complement strand
GCATTCCCGCCGCACCGGTCAGCTCTTTTCGTATCTTTTCCCCGGCAACGCCCGGACCATCCCGCCGAGTTCCAGCCCCAGCAGCACGGCCGAAATCTGTCCTATCGGTATGCCGCTGCGCAGCGCCAGCGTATCCATGTCCGCAGCCTCCCCGTCATGCAGACACTCCATGATACGCCGTTCGTCTCCGTTCAGCACCGGCGGCGACTCCCGGACAGGAATAAATCCCGGACACGCAATATCCCATCCCAACTCCCGGACGATATCGTCGCCCGAACACACCATGGCGGCCCGGCGCTCCATGATGAGCCGGTTGGCTCCCGCCGAACACCGGTCGCCCGCACGCCCCGGTACCGCCATTACGATACGGCCGTAACCGTCCGCCAACGCCGCGGTGGAGAGAGCGCCGCCTCCGGCCGGGGACTCCACGACCACGGTTCCCTCACCCATCCCGGCGATTATCCGGTTGCGCGGTATGAAATAAGCGCCGTTCTGCCTGGTCCGCGAGTGCAGCTCCGTCACCACGGCCCCGCCCCGCTCCGCAATGTCGTGCGCCAATGCCCGGTGCTGTACGGGGGTAACGCCGGGCAGCGGATTGGCGATAACCGCCACCGTCCGGAGCCCATACCGCAAAGCGGCACGGTGTGCGGCGGCATCTATCCCGTAAGCGAGCCCGCTGACGACCGCCGTTCCGGCGGCGAGTTCGGCCACGCGGCCCACCAGTGCATCGCACATTTGCTGACCGTAAACGGTCGCCGCACGGGTACCGACCACCGACAGCATCCTGCCGCGGAAAGCCGCGGCGTCGCCGACGAAATAGAGGACATGGGGATAATCGGGACATTCCCGCAGCAGCGCCGGGTAATCCGCATCCGTGGATGCGACGGCCGATATGCCGTGGCGCCTCATGTAGCGCAGCTCCTCTTCCGCCTCCCGATGCGCGGTTTTCGCCGCCAGGGCACGCGCGATGTCGCTCCGCAGCCCGAACTTTCCGGACAGCTCCCCCTCCGATGCGGCATACACCGCAGAGGCACTGCCCGCCAGGGAGAGCAGGTGTGCCGCTCCCCGGACACCGAGTCCCTTTTGAAGCGTAAGCGCTATGTCGTCCACCGTCATGCCGCCGCGGTTTTTACCGTAAAGGTAATAAAAAACCCGTACTGTCTCTCCCGTATCTTCTCCTCCTTCCGTTCTCCACCGCCTGTGTCCTTTTCCACCGCCCGTACCGACGGCCGACAGCGGAGACGGTTCCGTCGGATGCCGGCCGCTCCGGTCGAATGCGGCCGGCGGAAATGCCCCGGCACCAAATTTACCGCACCCGCATCGCCTATTTTTTGGAGAATGAAGATTATTGGCTATATTTGCACACCGTTTCGTACCCCGAAACGGGACAGCGAAACATTACGGTGCGATGGCCGAGCGGTTAGGCAAAGGTCTGCAAAACCTTCTACAGCGGTTCGATTCCGCTTCGCACCTCGAAGATACCCCGCCATACGACGTATGGCGGGGTATCTCTTTCACGGACCTTCCCGAGCAGAAAAGAGAAACCGACAGCAACGACAGAGATGAAGAGGTCGGGCAAGACGCGGAACGTGGACTCCCGCCTATCGGGACACAGATACGTCCGTCATTCCGGCCCGACACGGCGAAAATTCCGAAACAGGAAGGAGAAGAGCCGACAGAATCCGGAAGACCTTCCGGGATATGGCCGGTGCGGCAAGATAGCGGCCATGCATCCGTTCCGGCTCCTCCGAACTATGACGGTCGCTTCGCAGCCGCAGCCTGTCCACTGCACAAGGCTGCAAGCCGCTCCTCGACCTGTACCACGGAGGCATCCTTCAATATCACGCACCGTTCGCCGTCGAGCAGGTAAAGCGTCGGCAGAGCCCGCAGGTCATAAACCGTCCGGCAGGAGGAGGACATCCCTCCGTCGAACCCGTCAATTCCCCCCATCGGACATCCAGAACGCTCCCAATCGTCCCGCTCTCCGACGCATACGGCCAGGAGGACAAGCCTCCCCCTACGGAGCGACCCGCCCACAATCGGCGAAGCCTCCAGCGCGGCCTTCATCCGGCGGCACTCCCCGCAGCCGGGATAGTGGAAAAACAGCAGAATATGCGGTGCCTCGATATCCGACAGGCGATGCCGGCTCCCGCCGCGGTCGACATAGATGAAATCGGCGGCCGGAGTACCCGGCCGGTTCATCGACAGCCTCTCCAGCGTCTGCCGGGCCCGAACCTTGTCTATCTCCGCGATGCAGGGACTCTCCGTAAATGCCCGCAGCGCGGCCGCATACAGCTCATCGCTGCGCATCGGCGACCAGGGTTCATAAAGATACCTGTCGCACAGCTCCATCAGACGGTACAACCCGTCGGAACCAGCCGCGCGCCCGAAAAGCGCACCGAATGCACCGTCCGCCGAGGCGATACGGGACAGCAGTCCGAGGAAATCCACGAATGCCTGCTCGGCCTCCGGAGCAGCGATATCCGCGCCGGCGAAATCGAAACCGTCCCAGTAATGGAGCGCAAGATACTCGGCCCGTGCGGCTCCCCGAAGGGTGTCGGGAATATCCGGCAGCCGGAACCCGACCCCGTCGGACAGCTCCGTTTCACCCCCCGCACGAAGCGGAGAGCCGGCGATAGACGCACAGCCGGCGACGGTCAGGCAGGCCGCACACACCGACACGACAGAGAGAAAACCCATACGTCTGATTCTTCCGATACCGCAAAAGGCTCCGAACCTTCGGCAGGTTCGGAGCCGTGCGGCGGTCCAAACGTGCGGTACGGGCAGGGCTGCACGGCGCAGCGATACCGCAGCCTCGATACCGCATGTCGTCAATTGCCCTCCTCCAGCCTCATTTCGATGGCCGTATCGTCGAAGAGGTCGGCCAGGCTGGTCACGTCCGCATGCCATGTATTCCCCTCTCCGTCCCGATAATATACCCCTATCGGGTCGGTGTACCAGTTGAAGGCATACTCCTTGCGCAGGCGCAGTTCGTACTCTCCGTCGGCCGTAATCGTCATGGAGCCTATCCGCGTGCCGTTGCTGACGCGTTCAAAGGAGACGAAGGCATTCCGCGGCACGTCGCGCATCACCCCGTTGTCATTATACCGAATGATACCCCGGATGGACTCGTTCGTGACACGGAAGGTCTTCCGGAAGAATACGACCATCTCCTCGTCGGAGCTGACGGTGATGTCGCCGGCACTCACCACTTCACCGGTAAGGAAAGGCAGCCGCTTCCGTTCACCCGCCTGGTCTACGGAGCCGCCGTTGTCGAGGAGCGTTCCGTCCTTTTTCAGCGCACTGCCCGTGCCGAAGGTACGCTCCGTACTTCTCTGCGCATCCACCGTATAGATGAATCTTCCCGGAACCGACGGGTCAGCCTTCAGCTTCCCGTCCGTCAGGTTGCACTCGGCCAGCCTCGATTCGTCTATCTCGAGCATCGGAGCGTCGATATATATCTCGAACGGCTCCCCGAAGGGGTCTACGGACTTGCCGTCGGAACCGGCGAAGCTCGTCACATCCAGCTCGATATCCACCTGCTGCTGCGGCCGGTACGTCCACGACAGCGGCGTCACGGTCTCCTCCTCCGCTCCCGAGGTATCGGTTCCCTCTCCGTTCACCCGGGCCGCGAAGCGGAACGGATTGTAGTTGGCCAGCTCGAACGTCACCGACCGATAGGCATTTCCCTCGTAGGGCGCTCCTCCGTTACCGGGGTACCCAGAAGACGACCCGGGCTGGTTGGAGGCGATACGTACCACTTCGGCGCTCTGCGCGCGGTTGGTGTACATGTAGATGGCATACCTGCCCGTTTCGGACGCAGGTTTCTGGGGCCTCTTCGGCATGAACATATGCACGCGGCCCCCGCTTCCCCAGGACTCCTCATCTATCGGATAAAACGTACAGTCAAATTCGGCAACACCCGCCTTGTCCGTCTCGTCGTCAAGGTAATAGTTCAGATTCTGGGAATAGAGCAGGAATTCGTCCCTGTCCCCGGCATTGACAGGCTGTGCAGGCTGCTCGCCGTTGTTCATCATCTGCATATCGAACTGCACGTTGGCCCCCTTCTTCTGCGGTACCAGACGGTAGAGTATCACGTCGTCCTCCGCATAATCGCCGCCGGGCAGGTTGTTGTATTCATTCAGTCCGGAGACCGTGATGGAGAATTGGTGGTCGGCGAATACGACCTGTTTGGTCAACTCGTCGAAGAAATTCGCTTCCAGCATCACATCGCCGACATGTCCTTCCCCCTGCAGGAGGACGTTCTCGAAATAGACGCGCTGCACACCGGTCTGCCGGGCCGTGTAAACATATTTATAGCCCCACTCGTTGTCCAGCTCGCCATAGCCCTCTTCGCCCTTGAAAACGAGCGGCAGGTCCATTCCGGATTCATGACGCACGTCGAGGTCGTTGGTGGAAATCAGTACGCGCAGCGGAAGCAGCTCCTGCGGACAGCTCTCCGGAATCGTGAACATCAGCGTCACGTGCTCGCCGATATTGTGGCCGTAAACCTGCGTTCCCACCCATGCAGGTTCGAACTTTTGCGTCTTGACCGTTATCACCTTGATTTTCCGCTGCAGACGCCCCTTCTTCACGAGCAGCGTACCCTCCAGTTTGTCATTCTCCCCCATCCGGAGCAGGTTCACGGTTATCTCGCCGTAGCCGACCGTATTGTTTTCGATACGGGCGAAGCGGTTTCCCACGTTCATGCCCCCCACCTTGTTACCGTCCAGCCACGTCACCGAGGGGAGGTCGGCCTCGGTTATCCGCGTACCGTTCTTGCCGGTCACGGTATAATAGAGCGTATAGGAATCGCCCGTCTCCTCCTCACCGAGCACATAGCTCGTCTTCGCCACGGCCAGGATGTAGTTCTGGTCCTCCACCTCATTCACCTCGTCGGATATGGAGACCCAGACGTTGTTCGTGGCGGGCGCCTCCAGCGCGCTGGCGAAGTCGGGCTGTCCGTAGGAAAGCGTGCCGGCTATGTTCAGCCGGTAATGGCAGTTACGGCGTATCAACACCTGTTCTCCCTCGTCGTCGATGAGCATGACACGATAATAGAGGTCGGTATCCTCACCGGGCAGATGCCCACGAAGGATGACGCTCACGGGGTTGTCCGAAGCATTCTCGCTCTCGAAGACATACTGGTCGGAAGCGGTGCGCACGTCCATGATGTCGCTCACCACCGCCCTGTTCTGCGGAAGCGTTATGAAAGGCTCGGTACCGGGCCATACGAACCCCTCCTGAGGATGCCAGGGGGCCACGGTCCCGTAGGCATTCGTATTGCAGACCACGAAACCAGTGACTTCGAGGAAACCGTTGCCCGTAGGATTCAGCACCGACACCCTCGCCTGGTTGCGTACGAGGACGATGGTACTGCCCTGCATCTGCTCGTCGATTTTCCGGTTGTCTCCCGCCGCACATGCGAAACGGGCCCAATATATCATCTTGCCCGCGGAACCCTCCAGTACGGCCATGACTTCCGCCTCGGACTTGTTGCGGAAACTGTCCTCCGCAAAATCCTGCATATTCTGGTTCCCGATGAAATGTATCGTCCGCGTATTCTCCGGTACACGGGCGGTAAGCGAACCCTGCATATCGCCCTGCCTGTCCAGTTCCGCATCGGCGGTCGATATGAAGAGCCCGTACGAATCGAAACAGAACAGCGTCATGGTCTGCACATCCAGTCCGTCGGGGTCCACCGACCTCGTCACCACCTCGGGCATGGAGGGTATCTCGACCCCCGCACGCAGGGTCACATAACCGTCCGACGCCGACATTCCCCCGTCCGCCGGCCACTCCTCCCGCTGGCAGGCGGCGGCCAGAAACAGCGCACCAAGCAGGGCCGCATAGCGTATTCTCCTTGTCATATCTCTCGATTTTAATTGCCTTTCACAATTCATTTCCCGCCGTCGTAAGCATCCCGGATGCAGCGGATTGCCGCAGAACCCGCCTGAGTGGCCTTCGGATTCTCGACGATGCCGTTCGCGCTCCAGTACTCCGGGCCGGCGAGCACCTCGTCCATCGCCGCATTCGCTCGGTACTGGAACTCGATGATGACCCCTATCTCCGCCCTGGTGGGGAGACGCCAGTCGTCCAGATGGACGACCTCGTTCGTCTCGGGGTCGCGGTACACCTCCACATACTCCTTGCAGTGGCTCGCCGCACTCTCCTGCGTGGGAGAGAAGGTCGCCCCCAACTGCGACGCGACCATGAAGGACGGGGACACCATCACCTCGTTGTCGGTACCCGGGTCGGTCACGCCGTCGCTCATGCGCGGCCTCCCCACGGTATAGTCGCCGGACGAGGCGGTAATCCGCACATGGTACATGCGGGCGTTGCCGGGTGTAAACAAACCGGTGGTAGCTATCTCGTAGCTGTACTCATAACGAGGCCTCCACCAAGACCCGACATTCTCCTCCGACTCGTCCCAAGAGTAATAGTAAATGTTGGACTTGCCCCGATTGTTCCCGGAAGTAATCTGTTCGGCCACCTTGGAGGTGAAGAAATAGGACGAATTCGACCCGCCCCGTTGATAATAGTTCCTCCAACTGCCCGTCCCGTTGTTCCATCCTCCGACGGCCACGATGCGGTCATCGTTTCCGTTGAGGCGGTTATCGGAATCGTAGGGATTATCGACCGGCTCTCCGTTTATCAGCTCGTAGGTCGTACCGCCGAAATCGGAGCGATAGGAGTACCATCCCTGGATATTGGTGATGTACTCCAGCGGATACTGCTCGACGATGACGGTACGCGGCGTAGCCCCGTCGGTATTGGTCACCTCCAGCTCAATGTAACGCACGGCATTGTTGAGCGGCAGCGGACTGTACACGTCGATATTGCCGGTAAGCCCCTCGGCGGGGGTCGCCCGGATGGCATCGAAGATATCCCGGTCCACCTCTTCCTCCTGTCCGAACTTGTTGATGAAATAGGCACGAAGTACCTCCACCCCGACCTGCGACGAGGAGGCGAAACGAAGCGTGGCGGTATCCGCCTCGATGTTATACATCTCCATCTCGTCGGTATTCACGGTCAGATATATCGGATGTTCCGTCCCGCCTCCCACGTCTATCGTCTCTTCGTCCCACTCGCTCACCGAATATTCGACAGGACCGAGTTCGAGCGCCTCCGAAGGGTCGGTCGCACCCGCCGCATTCACCGTAACGGCCACTTGATAGCAATGGTTGCGCAGCAGGTTCTTGGATTTGCTGACGGGTATCTGGTAATAGCTCCTCGGCTGGAACTCGCCGCGGTTGCCCTCTTTGTCCAGCGGATAGAGCGGCACGTTCACGATAAGGCGCGTCTCCTTCTCCAGCGCACTCTGGTTCGCCCAGTCATGGCTGTATGCGTAAGCGGTCACGGTCACGACATCGGCCGTCCAGTGAAAATAGGAGGCGTTGCGTCCCGGCGTCCACAGCTCGGCATCGGCATCGACGCCGGAGATGACCGACGTGGTATAGGGCATGTTGCGCAGGTAATATCCGGCTTCACCTGCGCCGGACTCGTTGCTGAACTCCACCTTCTCTCCTTTCCGTATCCTCACCACTATCTTTGCCGCCGCACGCTTCAGCGTGGCCTTCAATTCGGTATCGGCCGACGCATCGCCGTCGTTGAGTACCACTGCGGCAGGCGATGCCGGTTCGCTGTCGCCCGTATAGGCAATCCCGTCCATCAGGAAGGTCTGCGGTATGTCGGGCAGGCTGGCGATACCGGTCATGTGTATGTTGGGGTCCCGTTGCTGCATGGCCTTCAGCCCGTTCAGGTTGGTCAGTGCATCGAAGGCCTCCGATTCCTCGGTGCTGTTGGCGACGAGATATACCCAATATCCGACATTTTCGGCAAAACTGCTGCGCTTTGCCGAAAGGATTATCTTTCCGCCGGCGGCAGCCGCTCCCGTCACGCGTTCATGGACTACCTTGGTCTCGTCGCCGGCGAAGATGAGCACGTCGATATGGCTGACGGCGACTTCGGCGCCCGACGCCTCCGCACGGCTGACGGCCCCCGCCGACGACACATCGAGAACGATGTTGTCGCCCGACCCGCAGCCGGGAAGAAGGTCACCCGTTTTGCTACAGGCCGCCAGCATAACGGCAGCCGCACAGCAGGCAATACGATACAATACTGTCTTCATCGTTTCATTCGGTTAATCGTTCGGATTGGGAATCTGCTCTATCTCAATATACTCCGGCATATTGCCGCTGTCGGGCCACGCAATGGCGTCCGTCAGTCCGTTTATCAGCAACAGGGTGGTCTCGCCCGGAGCCAGCCAGGTCGGCGTGATGGCGATGCCGAGCCGCACCGTCTGCCCCACCATATCGGGATTCAGTGCCCGTACGGTAATCGTGTACCACTCCTCCGAGGCCGTAGGATTCGTTACCTCCTCGCCGCCCTGATAAACCCTGACCTCGAAATCGGCCGGCGAAGCATCCATCAGGGTGGCTTTCCACTCCTGCTGGGCCGGCGCCGTCATGCGGAACCTCACGGAGAAGTCGCCGGCCTCCGGATTGGTATCGTTAAGGGAACAATAGACCGTCGGATTCTTCATATCCGCCACGCTGCCCGACAAGGGCATGAGCGGATTGTCATAGGTCGGATAGGCGAACTCCATATCGTCCCATGCGGGTGCGTCGTCCCAGTCGGCCACGAGATACTCCACGGCAATCTTTCCGTCGTTCCGCATCAGGCAGCACACCGCATAGTAGTGGTTCCGGAGCATCGGCGGCAGATAAACCGTCCCCGAACGTACCTCTCCGCCGAACGTATAGTCTATCCGAAGCACGTTGCCCCGGCCCTCTGCGTCGGGCAGGCTCCAGTCGCCGCTTCCGAACGGATTCTCGAAAGGATAGAAGGGAACGGCCAGCACGGGGGTATAGTTCTCCGGATTCTTGCGTTCGGCATCGGAAATGCCCTCCGCAAGCGCCGCCGTCACCTCGCCGTTCGCCGCCGAAAGGAGGATATCCTCCGACATGGTCCCGATGCTCCCGAGTACGGTTTCGTTCTGCGGCATCAGGTAGTTGTACATCCGGGTACCCTCCTTCAGCAAGGTCAGTCCCGTGACGGTCAGAGCGGCGGATTCGCCGGCCTCCTTGGCCGCAAAGACACCGAGTTTGGCGACGGGGCGCCGCAGCGGGAAATCGAGCTCCTGCTTCAGCAGCGTATGCCCTGCATGTCCGGGCAGGGTCTGCGGGTTATCGTCGGCATCGGTCGCCACATCTATCTCCACCCGGTCCCGGTAAAACATCGGGAGACCGTTCGCCGTATCGAGCGCGGTAAAGGTATAGGAATCGAGCACACTCCTGGGGGTATCCTCCGTCAGGTTTTCCGACGAACCGGGCTTCACCATGGCGGCCTCGTTGGCAATCACATAGAAGTCGACGGTCTGCATCGAGAGCGAACGCACGGCCATCTCCATAAGGAACGAATCGGCTACCTCCGCGTCATTGAAATAGTATCCGACCAGCTCGTCGCCGATGAAGGCGTAGACGCGGAGCGAGTGCAGCTCCGCCTCCGCGGCAGTCGGCGTACCGTCCGTACTCTCCACCGCACGGGCATCCACGTTCACCTGTACCGCCACGTTGATTTCCTCGCCGGACACCGGCCCCTCGCCCTTCGCACATCCGGCCAGGGCGGCGCAGCAGGCACCGGCCAACAGGGAAACAAACAAGATAAATCCTATTCTTCGCATAATTATCGTTCCTTAAAATTCGGGTTTCACATCCTCTATGTACCATTCCGGAACGGTCACGACCACCTTCCCCGATACGAATTCCATGCGTATGGGGATAAGCACTTCGTTGCGGGAGCAGTCGATGACCGGGTTTTCGGCCAGGAACTCGGCCAGATTGACCTCCGCCAGCAGCGTCCTGCCGTCGGGGGAACGCAGACAGACGCCCACCTGCGAATGGTCCGTATGGCGCATTATATTGGTGCGTGCGGTCAGCAGATTGCTGCCGCCGTCGTATTCGGTTTCGAGCAGATAATCCGTCGCCTCTCCGCAAGCGCGGTTCTCAAAGTCGGTGCAGGGCGATACACCGCAAATCTCAAGTGTCGGCATCGAAGCGGCCGCAGCATTCATTCCTGCATCGGGAATACCGGCTACCTCGACCGATACGTCGTAGTGCGAGCTGGCGAACTCGACGAGCCGTGTCTTGTTGTCGTCCTCCCTGCCGGTGAAAGGTTCCACCGTGAAGGGCGTGGTCGCATAATAGAGCGAATCGTTGCCGGAAACGGTCTCCCCGGCGAAATAGCCGCCGTCGGCAAAGGTAATCCGGCTGAAATCGCACGAAGCGACGTTGCCCACCTGCGTATGGTGGGTATTGCCCAGACAGACGATACGGTAGTCTCCGGGCTTCAGCTGCGGCAGTTTCGCCGCCCGTGCCTCCACTTCGTTCGGGGGAAGCACGCCGTTGGCAACGCAACGGTTCTCCGCATCGAAAACATACATTTCGACCCGACAAATCTTGTCGCCGAAAATCTCGGTCTCTCCATCGCCCTTATAGCTCAGCAGCAGCGTATTGGTGCTGAAGCAGTCGCTCAAGTCCTCGCGTATGCAGGAGGTGGAGAGCCCTCCGAGCAGCAACAGGCAGAAAACAGTATTCCCCAATTTCATATAAGTCCTTGTATGTTTACGTAATGGAAAAAACGGAAGCGGGAGGCGGAACGTTCCCGCTTCCGTGATAAATCGGATGAATTAGAACTCAGGCGTAATCGCCTCCACCGTCCACGGCTCGACGGTCACATTCACGGTAACGCACTTCTCCGGAGTCAGCGGGTCGTTCCACTTGAACGAGAAGTTCACATTATAGATGTAACCTGCCTTGAAGGTGTTGTCGCTCAGACCGCTGAATCCTTCCGTTGCCAGATAGTAGGGAACGGGACTGCCCGCATCGGTCGTATCGTTGAGCTGTACGAGGAGCTGAGGCGTCACACCGGGGAAGATGTCGTAACAGAAATTCGCGTCATCGGCCAACGCATGCGTGTTGCTGCCACCTTCCACGTCGCTGTTGTCCAGATGGATGGTCGCCTCATCGTGACTCCACGCAGGCCTGTCGGCATCGGCGAAGAAATCGAACACGTTACCGGTGATGGGCGTATTGTTCAGGCCGCCCGGCGTACCGCCGAGGGTGCAGGTCGTATAGTAGTTGTTCAGAGCCACCTGCTCGATGCCGTAGGCCGTGATGCCTTCCGTATCGGTGAAGTCGCAGGTGAAGGCACCTATCTGGATACGTGCTACCAGCGGCTTGATGTTCACGGCTGCCGTATAATAATCCTCATGGCCCTTGTCATCGGCGGTACCCGCATCTACCAGCGATTCGCATACGCCGTAGAGCACAAGGTCGGCATTGTCGTTGGGATTGACGCTCTGCTGTGCTGCGGCAGCCACGACAACGCTTTCGATTTCATTGATACCGGTCGCCGCATCGGCTGCGGTCTTAATCTCATCGGTCGGGTTGGCGATTACATACACCTTTTTCACGCTGTTGTCGAGCAGGTGGAAAGTCATATCGCCCGCTGCGGCCGCATTGGCGAAATAGATGGGTGCATCCGTGGTAAGGTCCGCACTCTTTCCCTTGTAGATTTTACCGGCATCGTCGGTAAACAGTACGTAAAAATCCTCGTACAGGGCGGTCTTGTCTTTATCCACCTTGTCGCCGACCGAACGGGTGACATTGGCGAACGATACGGTCACCGCTTTCGGATTGCCGGCTACTGTGACGCCTTCCTCTTTCTGGCTGCAGGAAGCCAACGCCACGGTCAGGGCTGCACCTGCCAGCACAATGTTTCCAAGTTTCATACTCTTTTTGTTTTAAAGGTTAATTAAAATGAATTTTCAGTCCGTGTATCGGGAGAATCAAAGTTGGTCTATCACACCGCGCACCTGCTGCAGGTTATGGGCCGCATCCCTGCAGCCCGCTTCCGAGGCGCGCAGGAAAGCGCTTTCGGCCTTGTACGGTTCGCCGGCACCGGCGTATGCGACACCGAGCGT
>ULPX01071934.1_pt1 | contig 12125 bp, 9 predicted proteins | sample 1953911 | NCBI WGS metagenome assembly ULPX01 (sample SAMEA4835640, study PRJEB28245) | human gut metagenome | biome: gut microbiome; material: fecal sample | place: Denmark | collected 2008 | reverse complement strand
TTGGGCGACGCCACAGCCGCCGTCAGGCGCAGTATCAGGACGTAACCGACCGTCAGCAGGACACACATCGCAAGGGTTATCTTTATGGAAATCCACAAATTTTTCATCTCTTATCCCAATTTAAAAAAATACACTTACTATCATGTCAATCAGCTTGATGCCGATGAACGGGGCTATCAGACCGCCGAGACCGTAGATGAACAGGTTCCGACGCAGCAGAGCCGAAGCACCGATGGGCTTGTAGGCCACACCGCGAAGTGCCAGCGGAATGAGCAGCGGAATGATGACGGCATTGAAGATGATAGCCGACAGGATTGCGCTTTCGGGCGAATGCAGGTGCATGATGTTGAGAGCCTGCAACGAAGGAATGGAAGCTATGAACAGCGCGGGCACGATGGCGAAATACTTCGCGACGTCGTTGGCGATGGAGAACGTGGTCAGCGTCCCGCGTGTCATAAGCAACTGTTTGCCGATTTCGACAATCTCTATCAGTTTGGTCGGGTCGTTGTCGAGGTCCACCATGTTGCCCGCCTCTTTGGCCGCCTGCGTACCGCTGTTCATCGCAACGCCCACATCGGCCTGTGCGAGAGCCGGAGCATCGTTCGTACCGTCGCCCATCATGGCCACCAGTTTGCCCCCGCGCTGCTCGCGCCGGATGTATTCGAGTTTGTCTTCCGGTTTGGCCTCGGCGATAAAATCGTCCACCCCTGCCTTTTCCGCTATATACTTTGCCGTAAGAGGGTTGTCGCCCGTTACCATCACCGTTTTGACACCCATCTTGCGCAGACGCTCGAAACGTTCGCGGATACCGGTTTTGATGATATCCTGCAATTCGATGACTCCCATGACACGGTCGTTCTCGCAAACGACGAGCGGCGTACCGCCGTTTTCGGAAATCCGGCATACGGTCTTGTCGATAGTATCCGGATACTCGTTGCCTGCCTCGGTCACGATGCGCCGTATGGTTTCCGAGGCTCCTTTGCGGATACGCATACCGTCCGGCATGTCCACGCCCGAACACTTCGTTTCGGCCGTAAAGTTCACCATACGGACTCCGACCAACTGCATCGGGTCTATCCGGACACCGTTGTCGGCTCCGAGTTCCACAATCGACTTTCCTTCGGGCGTCTGGTCGGCTATCGATGAAAGCACGCACAAGCGGACGAATTCCCCTGCATCAATTCCGTCGGCCGGGTAGAATCCGGTCGCCTTGCGGTTTCCTATCGTAATCGTCCCCGTCTTGTCGAGCAGCAGCGTATCGATGTCGCCGGCCGTTTCGACCGCCTTACCCGATTTGGTAATGACATTGGCACGCAGCGCACGGTCCATTCCCGCAATGCCGATGGAAGAGAGCAACCCGCCGATGGTAGTCGGTATGAGGCAGACGAACAGCGATATGAATGCAGCCACCGTGATGTTGGCACCTACGTAATCCGCGAACGGTTTCAGCGTAGCGCAAACGATGATGAACACGATGGTAAAGCCGGCCAGCAGGATGGTGAGCGCGATTTCGTTCGGCGTCTTCTGACGCGAGGAACCTTCCACGAGGGCTATCATCCGGTCGAGGAAACTTTCCCCCGGGCGTGCCGTCACCTTTACCAGTATCCGGTCCGACAGCACCTTCGTACCGCCGGTCACGGAACTCTTGTCGCCCCCGGCCTCGCGTATCACCGGTGCGGACTCGCCCGTAATGGCGCTTTCGTCTATGGAGGCCAGTCCTTCGATGATTTCTCCATCGGCAGCGACCGTATCTCCGGCTACGCATTCGAAGACATCGCCCTGTTTCAACTCCGAGCTGCTGACGATACGGACCTGACCGTCGGCGGCGACGAGTTTGGCCGGCGTTTCCTCACGCGTCTTGCGGAGCGAATCGGCCTGCGCCTTGCCGCGTGCTTCGGCTATCGCTTCGGCGAAATTGGCGAAAAGTACCGTAAGAAACAGAACGACGAAGACAACGAAATTGTAGGCGAACGACCCCTGCGACCGGTCGCCGGTCACAGCTATGTACACGAGCAGGAGCAGCATGACGAAAGTCACCACCTCCACCGTGAACATGATGGGGCTCTTTATCATCTTCCGCGGGTCGAGCTTCACGAAAGAGGCGTGCAAGCTCTGGCGTAAAAGGGATTTGTCGAACAGTGAAATATTTCTGTTGCGTTTCATATTCGGTTGCTATTTAAAAAGTCAGATAATCGGCTATTGGCCCAAGTGCGAGTGCAGGGAAGAACGACAGGGCTGCCACGATGATGATGACGGCGAAGGTCATGACCGAGAAGGTCGCCGTATCGGTCTTGAGCGTACCTGCGCTTTCGGGAACGAACTTCTTGCCGGCCAGCAGCCCGGCTATCGCCACCGGCCCTACAATCGGGAAATAACGACCCATAATCAGGACAATGCCGGTCGTGATGTTCCAGAAAGGCGTATTGTCCGAAAGGCCTTCGAAACCGGAACCGTTGTTGGCGGCCGACGAGGTATACTCGTACAGCATTTCGCTCAATCCGTGAAACGACGGGTTGTTCAGCCAACTCGACGCCAGTTCCGGATTTCTGGCGGCAAGCCACGACGCGAGGCCCGTACCGACGAGAATGAGGAACGGATGCATCAATACGACCATGGTGGCGATTTTCATTTCGCGGGCCTCCACTTTCTTGCCGAGGAACTCCGGTGTACGCCCTACCATGAGGCCGCTGATGAATACGGCGATGATAAGGAAGGCATAGTAGTTCATGAAACCGACGCCTACGCCACCGAACCAGCAGTTTATCTGCATGTTCAGCATCTGGAGCATCCCGCTGAGAGGCGTTTGCGAATCGTGCATGGAATTGACCGAACCGTTCGAAGTAACGGTTGTGGTCATACCCCACATAGCCGAAGCGGCCGAACCGATTCTTATCTCCTTGCCCTCCATGGAACCGAGCTCCTGTGCGATACCCATTTCGTCTATCTGCGGACTTCCCGCCATCTCCTGCCATACGGATATGACGATGCCGCACGTATAGGCCGCCAGCATGACCGTGAAGATGCACGCGGCCAACTTACGGCGTTTCAGGTAGAAGCCCAGCGCGAACACCATCGCCATCGGGATGATAAGGATAGACCAGCATTCGAGCATGTTGGTGAAGGCATTCGGGTTCTCCAGCGGGTGCGAAGAGTTCACGCCGAAATAACCGCCGCCGTTCGTACCGAGCTGCTTGATGGGGACGATGGCTGCCGTCGGTCCCTGCGAAATCTCCTGCGTGGCGCCTTCCAGCGTCGTAAGCGTCTGCTTGCCGTCGAAGGACATGGGCGTACCGTTTATCACGAGCAGGATACCCACCAGCAGCGACAGAGGCATCAGGATACGGGTGACGCTGCGGGTCAGGTATACCCAGAAGTTCCCTATCGACTTGGTCGTCTTGGCTGCCATACCCTTGAATATCCCGGCCAAAGCTGCCATACCGCAGGCGGCCGTGATGAACTGGAACAGCATGATGACGAACAGTTGGGTAAAGTAGCTCAGACCGGTTTCCCCGCTGTAATGCTGGAGGTTGCAGTTGACCATGAACGATATGCACGTATTGAATGCCTGGTCGGGCGTCTGACCCGGATTGCCGTCCGGATTCAGCGGCAGCCATCCCTGACACACGAGCAGTACCATCCCCCAGATGAACCAGAACAGGTTCACGGTCAACAACGCTTTCAGGAACTGCTTCCAGTTCATCTCGCGTTCCGGGTCGATGCCGCAGACCTTATAGATAAAACGTTCTACGGGGGCCATGAAATCCATGATGTTCTTCTCCCCCTTGTACACCTTCGCAATGTGGCGTCCCAGCGGATAGCAGAGCACTACCAGGCACACCCATTGCAGTATGACGCCTAAAATCTCCGTATTCATTTATTTCTTCATTTTTGTGAGTAGACTATCAGAATTCTTCGGGTTTGACGAGTACGTACATCATGTACACGAACCCGACGACGCTCAGTATGAACAATGTGGTAAACATCTCTCAATCATATTTTTTCAAACCAATCCACACATTTGTAGAAAAACAGGTAGCACACCAGGCCGAGTGCGACCAAAAGCAAAAACATTACGAATCCATTCATCTCATTTCATTTTCCTTTTCGAGTTAGACAATTGTTTCACAAAGCCTGAAAATATGCGGCATATCATATACAGTATGATACACGACAATACGATTACAAATACAACATCCATTCATGCACCGTCCTTAACTTCCGACGCTTCCCCCTTAACCAAGCGGATGCCAAAAAGCCCCAATACAAGATAATTAAATGATTATAAACCACTTGTAACCAATCAAACAAATACGAAAAAGAGAGAGAGTCTATCAAAATGATAGGCTCCCTCTCTCAATTTGAAAGGACACGGCCGTTCCTGCAGCTCAGGATTTCAGGCCCCAACTCTCCAGTTTACGGTACAACGTCGCCACGCCTATACCGAGCAGGCGGGCCGCTTCGCTCTTGTTGCCGCCCGTATACTCCAGTATCTTCACGATGTGGTTCCGTTCCACGTCCTCAAGCGTCATGGAACCGTCTGCGGCCACTCCCGCATCGTTACGGAATTCGGGCGGAAGCGTTCCCACAGAGAGCACATTGCTGTCGGCCATTATCATACTGCGCTCCACGGCATTGCGCAGTTCGCGCACGTTACCCCGCCACGTATGGTTCTCCATGGCTTCGATATATCCCTTGTCGATATTTTCGATGCGTTTCCCCATCTTGGCCGAGAAAAGACCGGCAAAATAGCGGACATAATCGGCGATATCGCCCCGTCTTTGGTTGAGCGACGGGAGCTGTATCCGGAAAACGGAGAGGCGGAAAAAGAGGTCTTCCCGAAAGTTACCGGCTTTTATCTCCTTTTCCAGGTCTCGGTTAGTCGCTGCGATAATACGCAGGTCGGCCTTGGTGGGACGTGTCTCTCCTATCTTGATAAACTCACCGTTTTCGAGTACCCGAAGCAGTTTGGTCTGAAGTTCCAGCGGCATTTCGCCTATTTCATCGAGGAAAAGAGTCCCTCCGTCGGCCTCCTCCACAAGTCCTTTCTTGTCTTTGGTAGCCCCTGTGAAACTCCCCGCCCGGTGGCCGAACAGTTCGCTTTCCAGCAGCTCCTTGGAAAAGGCGGAACAGTTCACGGCAACGAACGCCTCGTGCGCCCGACGACTGGCATGGTGGATGGCCCGGGCGAACACCTCCTTTCCCGTACCCGTTTCACCGGTCAACAGTACGGAGGTATCTGTCACCGCCACCTTCCGGGCGAGCTCTACCGCCTCCCGAAGTGCCGCCGAAGAGCCGATAACCCGGTCGAAGGAGTTTTCCTCGGAAAGTTTGTCCTCGAAACGGGCGAGTCGCCGCTGCATCTGGGCCTTTTCGGAGGCACGGCTGAGCAACGGCAGTATCTTGTTATTGTCGTCACCTTTGGTAATGTAATCAAAAGCTCCGTTCTTGATGGCCTGCACACCGTCGGGAATGTTGCCGTAAGCGGTCATCAGGATAACTTCCACCGCAGGTGCCGCCTCCTTGATTCTGCTCACGAGCTCCACGCCGCTGCCGTCCGGCAATTTGACATCGCAGAGCACCACATCCGGCTCGTGCTGCCGGAGCATCTTCATTCCTGAAGCGCAGTCCGCCGCCTCCGCGACTTCATATCCTTCGAGTCCGATAATACGCGAGAGTAGTCTGCGCAGTTGCATTTCGTCGTCTATGATAAGCACCTTTGCCATACGATACTTCATTCTTCCCCTGTTTCAATCCGCCGCTGCCCGGAAACATGCCGGACGGTTTCCGTCCGCCTTTACCAATCCGGGAACAAAACGGCAGGCTTTATGCATACGGGATACAAAAATAGGGCAAAAAATAATGTCAGTCTCCATGCGCTAAATCGAACGTCCAAAAAAAGAGATTGATTAACTTGCACTGAAATTCGACCGATACCATGAAAAAGAGAGAATTGAGCGAATCGGAACGGCATGTCATCATAGACAAGGGAACGGAGATGCCGTTCAGCGGCAAATACTGGAACAACCGGCAGCCCGGTACATACGTCTGCCGTCAATGCGGAACTCCGCTCTACCGGTCGGCAGACAAGTTCGATGCCGGATGCGGCTGGCCAAGTTTCGACGACGCGATACCGGGCGCGGTCATCCGCCGGCCCGATGCCGACGGCATCCGTACCGAAATCGTCTGTGCGGCCTGCGGAGGCCATCTCGGCCACGTCTTTACCGGCGAAAGATTCACCCCGAAGAACACCCGCCACTGCGTCAATTCCATATCGTTGGAATTCATTCCGGAGACACGGTCCGAAGCCACAAACGGCTACGAAACGGCTGTTTTCGCCGGAGGGTGTTTCTGGGGTGTGGAATACTACATGCAGAAGGCACCCGGCGTTATCTCCGTCGAATCGGGCTATACGGGCGGCAGCGTCCCGGCCCCTTCTTACGAAGAGGTATGCAGCGACCGCACGGGCCATGCTGAAGCGGTACGGGTCACCTTCGACCCGACGCAGACCACTTACGAAGCGCTCGCCCGCCTCTTTTTTGAGATACATGACCCGGAACAGGTCAATCGGCAGGGCCCGGACATCGGCAGGCAGTATCGCTCGGAAATCTTCTATAACAGCGAGGCACAGCACCGAACCGCGGAAAGGCTTATCGACGAGCTGGTGGCGAAAGGCTATGACATAGCCACCCGCCTTTCGCCTGCCGGTCCCTTCTGGAAAGCGGAGGATTACCACCAGGATTACTACGAACGGAAAGGAACGACACCCTACTGTCACAGATATACCCGCCGGTTCTGAAACCGATACATGATATCTCCGGCCTCTTTTCCGATAAAGGTGCGACAGAGAGGCCGGTCAGTCGTCGGCCCTGTCCCGTTCAGGGTATTCGGCCCGATTTCCGCCTGTAAAAATTGTTCGATACCCTGCTGGGAGTTATCTTTGCAGCCGATTTCGGCAATTCATTATGACAGGTCAGGCGAACGGCAGTACGACGGGAGGGGCACCCGTCATCTCCGGCAATACGGAATGGAACGGGATACCCATGCCCAAACGGTTATGGGCCATACTGGCCGTTACATTCGGCGTATCGCTCTCCGTCCTCGACGGAGCCATCGCCAACGTGGCGCTCCCGACGATAGGCAGCCTGCTGAACATTTCGCCGGCAAACTCCATCTGGATAGTAAACGCCTACCAGTTGGCTATCGTGGTATCGCTCCTCTCTTTCTCGGCTCTCGGCGACGTCATCGGCTACCGGAAAATATACATCGGCGGACTGCTGCTCTTCACCATTGCTTCGGCCGGGTGTGCGCTCTCCGACTCACTCGCCACGCTCGTGGCGGCACGGGTATGCCAGGGATTCGGTGCCGCAGCGGTCACCAGCGTGAATACCACACTCATACGCATCATCTATCCGCGTAACCACCTGGGACGTGGCATGGGGCTTAATGCCACGGTCGTGGCGGTCTCTTCCGTCGCGGGCCCGACGATAGCGGCGGGAATACTCGCCGTTGCCCCCTGGCAATGGCTCTTCGCAATCAATATTCCCATCGGCATTACGGCCTTCTTCCTGAGCCGACGTTTCCTGCCCGACAATCCTGTAAAAGTGGCCGGACGGCGGTTCGACTGGCGCGACGGCGCGATGAACGCCCTGACTTTCGGTCTGCTCATCGCTTCGATAGAAGGATATGCACACGGGATAGACCCGCGCTACATCACCACAGGCATCATTCTCCTGCTCATCGTCGGAACGCTCTTCGTGCGCAGTCAGTTACACAAGCCCTACCCCATCCTTCCGTTCGACCTGCTGAAGATACCGATATTTTCGGTTTCGGTACTCACCTCCATCTGTTCGTTCATTGCCCAAATGTCGGCCATGGTGGCCCTGCCGTTCTATCTCCAGCATACGTTCGGATACAGTGCCGTCACCACAGGTCTCGTCATGACGGCCTGGCCGGCCGTCATCGTGGTCGTAGCACCGCTCGCAGGCATACTCGTCGAACGCGTACATGCAGGATTGTTGGGAGGCATCGGACTCTCCGTCATGACCTGCGGGCTCTTTCTGCTCGCCTGGCTTCCGCCCCAGCCCCACGAAATAGATATCATCTGGCGCCTCGTCCTCTGCGGGCTCGGATTCGGGCTCTTCCAGTCGCCGAACAACAGCATCATGGTAGGCTCGGCACCGCCTCACCGAAGCGGAAGTGCAAGCGGCATGCTCGCTACGGCGAGACTGTTGGGACAAACTACCGGAGCCGCACTCGTGGCCCTGCTCTTCCACATCACCTCGACCGACAGCATTCACACTGCACTCATTCTCGCGGGCGGTTTCGCCGCCGCCGGTGCGGTCATCAGTTTCACCCGGCTCTCGCTTCCCATGCCCCGGGAACTGCGCCCGGCCAAAAAACGTTGACGGATTTTAAGGATGCGTACCTACTCCAGATACCACCCACCCGGTCAAAAAAGCGGTTTCCGGCACGTAAAAAAGTTTTCTGTCCGAAAAACAAGCCGCCAAGCGGCAGCAAAAAGCACAGGCACGGGAAACGATTCCGTGCCTGCGCAGCAATTTACCGACCGTACCCGCTTTTTCAGGGCATTACGTACCGGGCCCATGCCGTAGCGTACCAAGCCTCCCGCGTTACGGGCAGCCACTCCCGCGGAATGTAGGAGGAGATACCGCACACATCGTCCGCAGGGAAAAAACCGCCCGAAAGACCAGTTCCCAACGCAGAGTATATCTGCGAAGTATGGCTTTCCGCCACGATGGCGTTCGCCAAAGCCGTCTCGAACTCAGCATAGGCACTCTTCGCCGCACCGTTTCCGGTAATGTTCTTCAGATAATCTTTCAGGTCGAAAAAAGCGTGTTCGGGCTCCAATACTTCGAGGTACTGTATCTCGCCGAAATCGGGCTCTTCCACCCCGGCCGCGAATATCCGTTTCACGGCATCGGCCACGCCCTGCAGGCCGGCGGTCGCGACGACCGTAAAGGCAGCCGAAGGATAACTCTCTCCCCTGTAATACTCCACGATTGCAGAAGCCGCCGAAGCGAGCCTGCGGTCGATGGGATAATCACGGCTGAAGAGCAACGGCAGCACCTTGTGATAAGGTATCCCCTTGCCCATTATCTCCGCCGGCGAAGCCAGAATGTAACGGGCATTGTCCTTCAAGTCGTACAGCAACTCGATGGAAGACATGAAACAGACGTCGAATATCACATAATCGAACTTTATCTCCGAGAGTCCCTCCACCAAATCCCCGGCGGACATATACTCTTCCCCGTCGGGACCATAGGCCCTGGTCAGCGCATTGTCAGGCCGCCGCAGGTCGTGTTCGATATAGGATTCGCCCGACATGGGCTGCCGCAGATTGTTGAGTTCGGGCGGGAACCACCCCGTTCCGTGGCCGTGCAGCGAAATGCCGTACACTTCGGCCGGCGCATAATACTGTACGTCCTGCAGAACGGCCTTCATGACGGCGGGGTCGGTCGAATCCTGCTCGCCATACTGCTTCAGTACCCGTTCGATTACCTCCCCGTTCTCCTTTACGATTTCCGTCAGCACCGTCTTGCTTTCGCCCGTATAGTTCGTCAGTCCGTCCCAATAGACCAACACCCGCGTATCGGCCGGAAGCCCCGCACGGACCGCTTCCATCGCCATGTTGACATTCCCTCTGATGTAACGCCACAAATTGTTGTTCGTCACTGCGTAAATGAGAAATGTATGGCTGCCTTCGGTCGGCTCGCAGCCCGGTCCGCCGGGACACACCGGTCCCTTCGTGCAGCCGACGAATGCCGCTGCCGTCGCAACGACGAGAAACGTTCTCCTTATCCTGTCAAAAACACTCATACCGCACCTTTTATTTATCATATCCGCCTATCGGATAGTCATTTATTTTCCACCGGCGTTCTTTCTGCGGAGCATCTTCCAGATTGCCCCAGTAAACCCGGCTGTAATCGAAATAATATCCCTTGCTCAACTGCCGCCCGTTCTCGTTCGCAACCGTAATATACTCCGTGGTACGCGAAACGACCAATCGTTTGGCTACGGAGAGTCCCAGCGTCCCCAACACATCGCTGGCATGCGAAAACCGCAGCACATGCATGGGCGACTTCTCCGTCAACCCCGTCCCCGAAGCGCTTATCGCAGCGAGCACCTTGTTCAGCCGGTCGTAGTTTATCCGTTCATTCAGCGTGTCCCCGACGGCCCCGTAGGCATAGGCGAGAAAATTGAGGTTCGTGGGGCTGAACGGATCCGACCGCATCACCTCCTCCGCGTAACGGATGATGTCGCGCATGTTTTCCTCGGAAGGGTCGCCATGCGCCTTCTCGAAAGCCATCAATACCTTATCTTCCGCCGGTATGGGAGCCAACGGATGATAATCGTCCGAAAAGGCATATCCGTAGTAAAGGTAATAATAATCCTTTTCCGTCAGCGTCGTATCGCCCGAATTGTACCGCAGCATCAAAGCCGGATAGTAATAGGGCGACTCGTTGTTGATGGTCTGTTCGAATATGTCGTCGTTGTCGGGAGCGACCTGTCCCGACAGCACAGGGGCTGCCAGCACGGCCGCCAACAAAATAACGAATAATTTACGCATATATCAATAACGTTCAACGGGCGGTATTTATTGGCTCGCTTTCTCTGTCTCCGTCCGAAACGTCCCGGTCAGCCCCCGTCGTCAGAGACCGGCTTCCGAAGCGAGAAGGCGTATCCTATCGGAAAGTTCCGGCGACGACGCCACCAGAGGCAGGCGCAGATTGTTTGCAATCAATCCTTTGATACTCAAGGCGGCTTTTATACCCGTCGGATTGCCTTCGGCGAAAAGGCTCTTCTCAAGCTCCGCGATGTCGCTCCACAACCTGTGCGAGCGCTTCGCATCCTGTGCCATCGCCGCCCCCACCATCTCCGCCATATAGGCCGGATAGGCATTGGCCACGACGGAGATAAGCCCGTCGCCCCCCTTTTCAATCAAGGGTACGGCCAACGCATCGTCTCCCGACAATACATGGAAACCGTCCGGCCTGCCGGCTATCAGCTCGTTGACCTGCTCCATGTCGCCGCTCGCCTCCTTGACGGCGATAATGTTGCCGGTCTCTTCGGCAAGTTTCAACGTAGTCTGCGGTTGCATGTTGACTCCTGTCCGGCTCGGTACGTTATACAAAATGACCGGTACCGGAGAGGCATCCGCAACCGCTCGGAAATGTTCGTACAGCCCACGCTGCGAAGGACGGTTGTAAAACGGCGTCACACTGAGTATCGCGTCCACCCCTGCGAGGTCGAAATCATGCAGAGCGGCCACGACGGCAGCCGTATCGTTGCCTCCTATCCCCGCAACCAACGACAGACGACCGGCATTGCGGCTTTTGATACGTTCGAGAACGGCCTTGCGCTCGGCCGTAGAGAGAGTCGGGGTTTCGGCCGTAGTACCGAGAGCCACCAGATAGTCCACACCGCCGGCTGTCACATAGTCTACCAATGCGTCCAAAGCCGGAAAATCAATCGCTCCGTTATCCTGAAACGGGGTAACCAAAGCAACCCCGAGTCCCGAAGGAAAAGGTTTCATACGTTCATCTTATAAAATTCCATCCGCCGGCAAACTGCCGATACACCGACAAGGCAAAAGAAACCGACATCTTTCCGCCATTTTCTAACGGATGCTCATCTGCCCGACAGGAAGTCCTTCCCGTTCGTCAGGCAAATATAGATATTTTTTTCTTATCCCATCGAAAATATATAGACAAAAAGTAAAAATAAATAAATTGAAACACCCATAAAATAAGGATAGGGCAAAAATTAAAACAGTGATTGTTGGCCCGTTCCGTCCGTATCCGGAACAATACCATCGGTGGGTTCCCCATTTGCCATAGGTCTCTCTGCGGCCGTCTTCTCCACCCCTTCTTCCACCATGCGCTCGAAATCCTCTTCGGCAATTATCCGTACACCGAGCTTCGTGGCCTTGGCCAGTTTCGCAGGCCCCATGTTGTCGCCCGCGAGCAGATAATCCGCATTTTTCGAGACGGCCGCGAGGTTGCGCCCGCCGTGCGACTCTATCAGCGCTTTCAGCTCATCCCGGCTGTGACGGCGGAACGTGCCGGAAATAACGATATGCAACCCTGCCAGCGAATCGGAGAGCC
>ULPX01031835.1_pt1 | contig 12171 bp, 8 predicted proteins | sample 1953911 | NCBI WGS metagenome assembly ULPX01 (sample SAMEA4835640, study PRJEB28245) | human gut metagenome | biome: gut microbiome; material: fecal sample | place: Denmark | collected 2008 | reverse complement strand
CAGATGGTGACGCGGTCGCCCTTTTTGATGCCCATGGCGAGAAAGGCCTGTGCCGTCTCGTCGATCTTCTGCATAAACTGTGCGAAGGTCGTCTTTTTGCCCATGAATTCATAGGCAGGCAGCTTTGGATTGCGCTCTGCTGCGGCCTTGACCATCTGATAGATAGTCTTCTGCGGATAAGACAGATGATGCGGCACATTACCGTAATATTTTAACCAGGGAGCGGAAGAGGAAAGACTCATTTTTTTCATCCTTTCGAGCGAGTTTTTTCACACACCTCTGCCGCTCATTCACACACCAAAGGCGGCAGTTGTTTGCATTATACCTGTTTCGGCTCGAAATAGCAAGATTTTCTTACAGGCAGATGCGGCAGATTGTCTTATCGCACAGCTATTTTTCTAGTTTGCTGAAACCAAAGCTGTATTCAGCGGCAGATGCGGTCTAGGCGTGAAAGGTCTTCTTCGAGATAGCTGGAGGCCGGGAGGGAAAAATCAAAGTTCATGCAGTCGCCCTTATCCGGCAGACGGGGCTGCGTGAGCGCTTCTCCGAGGCGGCGGATGGTCAATGCGGCGGAAAATACACGCTGGTGCTCACGTTCGAGCGCGCGGAGGATCTGCATGGCGTTTTCCAGCGCTGTTTTGGAAAGGCCACGGATGCTTTGCTCTGTTACGTCGAAGAAATAGCCGGGATAAACATAGGGCAGGATCATATTAACGGACGGGAGCATGCGTTCTTTTTGCTTCCGGCCGGCAACGCTGTCTCCGCCGATGAAGGGATAGAGCAGGCTCTCCGTGACCCAGTAATGGAGGTTCGGAATAAAATACTCGCACTCCGCACAGCGTCCTTGTACGCGCATCAGATCGCGGCCATAGCCGGACATGACAGCAACAACGATACGGTCAACAGCAAGCTGCTCCTGCCGGAAAACACGGTCAAGCTTTTCAATGCGGTACCCCTTGTGCAGCAGATCGTCAACCAGAATGATCGGCCTGTGGAACGACCGGAGCGTGCGGACCTGGCCCGGCAGCGGAGAATAATCCGGATATTCCTCAATCGTAAAACTGCGCACATCGGGTGCGTAGCATTTTTCTACATGGAGCGTCTTTGTAACCGTATTGGGCACGATGGCATCCGCGAAGATTTTTCCGTAGGGCACGCACATATATGGCCCCAGCTGCCGGACGCCTTCGGGCACATCCTGCACGCCGTTCATACGCTCAATACGCTGGGCGATAGCCTGATTGAGCAGTTCCGTGTCAAAGCACAGAAGAAGCTTACCGGGAAACATGGCACTCAGCGCCATACGCAGGCGGGGCCGGGTCTGTAAAACGGCTTCGCGCACGGCGGGCGCGTCGCGGTGCGGCGGCTTGATGCAGAGCATGGCGTCCTGCAGGAGCATAACGGGGTTGCGCATATCGACATAATAGATGCCGCTTACCGCCTGCGTGAAGCCAAGCTGACGCAGGGCGCTTTGCAGCGCCGTCTGCGATTCGGTGCAGCGGCAGAGTGCGTAGGTATGTCCCTGTTCAAGACTTCTGGCAAGCAGTTCATTGAGAAGCATGCGCAACGCGTCCTCCTCTTCCGCCTGTGCCGCATCCATGAACAGAATTTGCCCGGAAGCATGCTGGCGCACATAGCTGCATGCCTCCAGAGAGCCGAGTACGTCATACAGATCATCCAGCAAAATCGTATGCCCTGCCGCCCAGCCGAGCAGACGCGCAGGTCGCGCCAGCAGCAGCGCCGCGCGGGGTGCTTTTTTGCCGCGCATGCAGTCCCGTACGGCTTGCGGAAGCGTGTCTTCGTCCTGTGTGACATTTTGGAAATAGAGCGCTTCGCGCCGCAGCACATCCTTCTGCTCTGGAGAGCGGACGTACAGGCCGCATTCATAGATATACGTCTGCACGACCGGCGCGACAAGCATGGAGATATCGAGATTCTGGTCAATCGAGGCGCGGATGCGCGTGGAACTGACTGTCTCATAAAACGGCGGCAAGGACAGAAGCAAAAGCTTTCCCCGAATGATTGCAGTCAGCGCAGCGCGGTCGGCGCTGCCGTCGCGGCAGAAAATGATGTGATTATAGTCCGCAGCAGTGCCGGGCTCCGTGCGTTTATACGCTGAGGCATTTGCAATCACATCGCTGCCCGCGACAAGATAGACGTCTCTTCCCGGCAGCAGCTGCCGCAGGCGGGCAAGATCCTCCGGCATGGCAATATTGACGGGGATCTCGTCAGGGAACAGATAAGTATCCCACTGGTCGGCAGTCGAAATCGAGACGATGCGGCGGCGTAGAAGCTTGGGAAGCGTTTTCTTGCTCCAAGAAAACTCATCGACAGCCAGATAGACCTCGAAGCCGCGTGCGCGGATTTCTTGTACGATCTGCTTATGACCGACGGAAAACGGATCAAATGTGCCGGGGAAAAACGCAGCGGGCTTTTCCGCCGGGAACCGGAAGGGGCCTTCCAGCAGTTCCTGCCGGACGGTATAGCGGTAGAGATGATTGAGCATGGCCGCGCAGTTGAAGAATGTCAGCTGACCGGTGCGCGGTTCTGATAAAAGTGTCAGGAGTTTTTTGTGCAAACGGACGAAAATATCGTGTTTTCTGGCAAGAGAAAGCTGATCTCGGCCGAAAATATCCCGGCAGAGAACAGCCAGCGCCGTCTGATGGATCGTCTCATCGTAATGGGCAATGCCAGTAAGAATCAGGCCGAGAATGTGGTCGGCAGTCTGCGTTTCCTGCTCCGGCAGCACATTCAGCGCCTCGCCGAGCGTGAACAGCGCTACGCGCGCGGGCCGGATAGACGCGCCGCAGGAAAGCTGTCCGATGGATTCGACCGACTCGCCCAGTTCCTTTTCCGGCAACAGGCACAAAAGTCTTCCCAAATACGGCGGGATAAAGCGCGAGATCTGCTCCTGCCCGGATTCCAATTCGCGCGTCAGGTCGATGACGATTTCGTTGATCTGGTCAACGAGCAGTCCGGGCGCGATGGAAAGCAGCGCGTTGCCCGCCGCTTCACGCACGGGAAGATGCTCGCTGACGCAAAGCAGATTGGAAAAATGCAGAGCCGTATGGAACGCCGTCTCCGGATGCGCCTGGACATATTCGCGCAGCATATTGATCTGCGTCAGCTTAACGGTCCAGTGGACGGCGTTTTTCAGATTGCTGAGGTGAATCTGTGAGACGGTTTGCGCGTCCAGCGCTGCAAACGGCTCCGCCAGCACCTGCGACTTAAGCCAATCGTGGGCCAGATGGTCTTCCCAGTGAGGCTCATATTGCTGCACGCAGGTGCGGACAATCTGCCGCAGTCCAGGCTCTGCGTGCGTCAGCCGCAGGAGCATATGCAGCGCGATGATATCGAGTTCCGGATTTCCCGTGCCAAGCATGGCAGCAAGTCGTGCGGACAGTTCCGGCAAATATGGCCGCGGCAGATACCGGCACGGCACATGGCACAGCGCATCAACCAGCACGAACCGATCTTCGTCCCTCGCCTGCTCGAGTGCATCCAGAAGCGGCTGCACAAGCGCCCCTGCCTCCTTTTCCTCGCAGGAAGCGAACAGACTCTGGCAGATGGTCTTAAGAGAGTTGGAAATGCGCAGCGCATGCTTGCTGGAGATGCGGTAATCCGGGTGCAGACAGAGGCCGATATAATGCGTCCACAGTTCAGCGGACTCAGACAAAAGCGCCATCACGGCGGGCGGCATCTGGCCATCCTTGGCAGAAAGCGGCCGCTCCTTGCGGTAGCGCGGACCGGCATTCGCAAGGATTTTTCCCATGATGCGCCCCGCGATACGCCGCACGTCGCCGTCCGGGTGCATGAGCAGTTCATACAGGAGTACAAGCGTTTTCCGCTTGTTGGCCCTCGTCATATAGGTGCTGTATTCCTCCAGCAGACGCAGGTACATGCGGATACGCTGGAGATTCTTTTCGCCCTTGGCCTGCTCGAGCAGCTGCTCGAGCGTCTGGTCAGTCGAAAGCGTGTGCATGAGGCGGATGGAGCCGTCCAGCGTCAGATCACGCAGTGCCCGAATCGCCTCCTGCGCATTCATGAGTGAGGGATCCTTCGTCTCGTGCGGAAGAAGTTCCTGTTCCGTCAGTTCCGGGCTGACGCCGCGGCTTCGGAGCAGATTTTCAAAATTGGTCAGCTTGTGATAGACGTTCTGGTAGCGAAGCGTTTTTTCCGGCGTCATATCCGCCAGCTTGCAGAAAATCATTTCATATGCGTCCTTGAGCGAATAAATGCGCATGCGCTCTTTTTCACCGGGCGCTCTTGTGCCGCGGACGCGGAAGTCTGCGTAGATGAGAAGCAGAGATTCAATGGGCAGGTTTTCAAACTCCAGATCCCAGGTAGAGTGGTTGGCGGAGATGTAACCGATCTCCTCCATATCATTTCGGCTGAACCACTGCCATGTATAGTAATAGTGCAGATAGGCAATGCGGCTTAAGTCCTCACCCCGGCAGCCGAATTTTCCGATATCGTGTCCCAGCGCCGCCGCGCTGACCAGCGGCAGGTCAACCGGGAAGCCGGCCTTTTTTGCAAGGATAGCCGTATGCAGTGCAATGTTATGCACACCGATGGTGTGCGACGCAGGATCAAACGGCGTTGCTTCCATGCCGAGCCGCATGACGGCCAAGAGGTGGCTTTCCCGCACGGCCTGTTCAAAGCGGGCATACTGCGCCTCTACGCGGCTGCCTGCAAGCGCGCCTTCCGGCAGTGGAAGGCGATCACGGTAGGGATCGAAGCCATCCCGCCTGTTTGCCAGCGCCGCTTCCAGCGCAGTCAGGTATGCCATTTCATCCGCCGTCAGAGTGGGAATCTCCGGCAGGCCGTCCGGGAACATCTGCGCGCAGAGTTTCTGATAGAGCGCGGATAAAAATTCCGGCGCGGGAGCAGGTTTTTCTTCAAAATCCGGCGCGCAGAGCGCCAAAACGGCGGCGCAGAGATCGCGCCGGTGCGGGTCAAGCGATCCAAAAAAAGCGGTGTTTTGCATATTCATTCCTGTATGCAGCATGCTTGTAGGTGCCGATGCCCACAGCGGCCCGCTGTGCAGCTGCGAATTCGCCTAAATCCTCTGTGGTCCCGTTCTGTCCTGCCGGGCCGATGTGGGCATCGGCACCTACAGCATGAACGGTTCCTTCTGTTACCTCAAATTTTACGCGCTTTGGCGGAAAAAGTAAAGTTTTTTTCATTTTGCACAAAACAGCAGCCGTGCGCGGATGGTTATACATTATTTTTTCACATATATGTATATTTATAAATTTTATGCTTGACTTTTCTGTATATTAAGCGTATATTGTGTGCATAAAGAAAAACAACCGCACAACGGAGTCTTATGGAGGGTATTCAAATGGATAAGAGCAAGATCAAAAAAATCGTTCTGGCCTATTCGGGCGGCCTCGACACCTCGGTTATTATCCCGTGGCTGAAGGAGCATTATAATGATCCTGAGATCATTGCCGTCGCAGCCGACGTCGGACAGGGCGACGAACTCGACGGCCTGGAGGAAAAGGCCATCAAGACCGGCGCAAGCAAGCTGATTATCGCTGATCTCACGGACGAAATGTGTGATGAGATCATCGTCCCGTCCGTCATGATGGACGCAAAATATGAAAAATATCTGCTCGGCACCGCGTTCGCGCGGCCCGTGATCGGCAAGAAGCTGGCTGAGATCGCACTGGCTGAGGGAGCAGACGCCATCGCACACGGCGCAACCGGCAAGGGAAACGATCAGGTTCGGTTTGAACTGGCCATCAAACGCTTTGCACCCGATATGCCGATCATCGCGCCGTGGAGAGAGTGGGAAATCAAGTCTCGTGACGAAGAGATCGACTATGCCGAGGCGCATCATGTGCCGTTAAAGATCTCCCGTGAGACGAACTACTCCAAGGACAAGAACCTGTGGCATCTGAGCCATGAGGGGCTTGACCTTGAAGACCCCGCGAACGAGCCGGATCTTGATAAGGCGCTGTTCCTTGAAATGGGCGTGTCCCCCTATCAGGCACCCGATACGCCCACAACGGTTTCCGTCAGCTTTGAGGCAGGTGTCCCGGTGGCCGTTGACGGAGAGAAGATGAAAGTCTCCGACATCATCCGTAAACTGAACAAGTTGGGCGGCGAAAACGGCGTCGGCATTCTGGACATCGTAGAGAACCGGCTCATCGGCATGAAGGATCATGGCATCTACGAAACGCCGGGCGGCACAATCCTTTATTTCGCGCATGAGCAGCTTGAAATGCTCACGCTCGACAAGGAAACGCTGCACATGAAGGAAAAGCTGGCCGTTGACTATGCCGACCTCATCTACAACGGTAAGTGGTACACTCCGCTGCAGGAGGCGCTGACGGCGTTTGCAAAGAAGGCCAACGAATTCTGCACCGGCACGGTCAAGATTAAGCTTTACAAGGGCAATCTCATCAACGCAGGCATTGTTTCGCCATATTCCCTGTATTCTGAGAATCTCGTCACGTTTGGCGAGAGCGATTTCAACCAGGCGGAAGCCGAAGGCTTCATCAACATCTGGGGTCTGCCGACCAAGGTACAGGCACTGCGGGAGCAAGGGAAGCTGTAAACGGTAGAGGTGAATTGATGCGAAGCGCCCGATGGGATTCTACACCGTGTATTTCAAAGCACTCTGAACTATACAACGCATTCCCTCCGTCATTTGCTTCTGCAAATGACACCTCCCCTTACCATGCAGAGCATGGCAAGGGGAGGCTTTGCAAACATCACTCAGGGAGAACATACTATGAACAAACTTTGGGCAGGCCGGTCGGAGGCGGAAACCTCGGCGCTGGCCGACGCATTTAACTCTTCCATTGCCGTTGACGGGCGGATGTTCAAACAGGATATCACCGGTTCCATGGCGCACGCCGCCATGCTTGCCAAGTGCGGTATTCTGACACAGGCGGACGCGGACGCAATCATTGACGGTCTGGCCGGCATTTTGGCTGATCTGGAATCCGGCGCTTTGCAGCTTGATCCGCAGGCGGAGGACATTCACATGTTCGTCGAGGCAGAACTCACGAAACGCATCGGCGATGTAGGCAAAAAGCTGCATACGGCGCGTTCACGCAACGATCAGGTCGCGCTTGATCTGCGGATGTATTTAAAAGATGAGATCAACGCGCTGCAATCGCTGGTGCTGACTGTCATACAGGCGCTGCACACACAGGCAGTAGCGAACAAGGATGCCATCATGCCCGGCTATACGCACTTGCAGCGGGCGCAGCCGATCACATTTGGCCAACAGCTGCTGGCGTATGCGATGATGTTGGAGCGCGACTATGGGCGGCTTACGGACGCGTATAAGCGGACGGACGCCTCCCCCATCGGCTGCTGTGCTCTGGCCGGGACGACGTATCCAACCGACCGCGGCTGGGAAGCACAGCGGCTAGGCTTTGCTGCCGTATGCGAAAACAGTCTGGACGGCGTTTCCGACCGCGATTTCTGCGTGGAACTCATGAGCGCGTGCGCGCTCATCATGATGCACCTGTCACGGCTGTCTGAAGAACTGATTCTCTGGTCAAGCTGGGAATTTCAATTTATTGAACTGGACAACAGCTTTACGACCGGTTCTTCCATCATGCCGCAGAAGAAAAATCCGGATATGGCCGAACTCTGCCGCGGCAAAACCGGGCGGGTCTACGGCGATCTGCTTGCACTTTTGACCACGCTCAAGGGGCTTCCGTTGGCCTATAACAAGGACATGCAGGAAGATAAAGAGGCTGTGTTCGACTGCGTTGACACAACGAAGCTTTGTTTGCAGATCATGGCCCCAATGCTTTTAAGCCTGCACGCAAAGCCCGAAACCATGCTGCTGGCTGCGCAGAAGGGCTTCATCAATGCAACCGATCTGGCCGATTATCTGACGAAAAAAGGCGTTCCGTTCCGCAGCGCATATAAAATTTCCGGTCAGCTGGTCACCTATTGCATTGCACACGATACCGTACTTGAGCAGCTGCCGATGGAGACTTACAAAGCCTATTCCGAGGTCTTTGCGGACGATCTGTATGAAGAAATTTCACTCAAAACCTGCGTAGCGCGGCGCATTTCCTCCGGTGGAACCGGCCCTGCGTCGGTACAGGCGCAGCTGGATTCCGTCGCAGCTTTCCTCGCGGCGCATCATGGAAGGAGAACAGCATGAACATCAAGGGACAGAGTTTTTTAAAGCTGTTGGATTTTACGCCGGAACAGATCATGGAGTTTTTGGCGCTCGCCGCCAAACTCAAGGCGAAGAAAAAGGCAGGTATCCCCCACCGGTTGTGCGAGGGAAAGCAGGCCGCGCTGATTTTTGAAAAGACCAGCACGCGCACACGCTGCTCTTTTGAGGTTGCAGCGCATGATCTGGGCATGACAGTCACCTATCTCGACCCGTCCGGCTCGCAGATTGGCAAAAAGGAATCTATTGCAGATACTGCGCGCGTGCTCGGCCGCATGTACGATGGCATTGAATACCGGGGTTACGGGCAGCAGATCGTCGAAGATCTGGCAAAGTACGCAGGCGTTCCTGTCTGGAATGGCCTGACAAACGAATTCCATCCCACACAGATTCTCGCCGACTTTCTGACGATTCAGGAGCATTTTGGCAACCTGGCGGGCAAGAAGCTTGTATATATGGGCGACGCGCGGTACAACATGGGCAACTCGCTTATGGTCGGCTGTGCGAAGATGGGCATGCACTTTATCGCCTGCGCGCCGGAAGCGTATTTCCCGAATGCGGACCTGATCCAAACATGCAAAGCGATTGCTGGGCAGACCGGCGCAGTGCTGGAATTTGATACGGATCCGATACACGCGGTTCAAGGTGCGGATGTGATCTACACGGACGTGTGGGTCTCGATGGGAGAGCCGGACGAGGTCTGGCAGACGCGGATTCATGACCTTCTGCCCTATCAGGTCAACGCAAAGCTTATGGCGCAGGCCGGGCCGCAGTGCTGCTTCATGCACTGCCTGCCTGCATTCCATGATCTGAATACCACAATCGGCAAGCAGATCAGCGAGAAATATGGCCTTGACGCCATGGAGGTCACGGATGAGGTCTTTGAAAGTCCGCAATCCATCGTCTTCGACGAAGCAGAAAACCGCATGCACACCATCAAGGCGGTCATGACGGCAACATTGGCATAAATAAGCAAACACCCGGCGCAGTCTCCTGGTTGAGACTGCGCCGGGGTATTTTTTCAATAACAGAATTGATAGGACCTTACTGTCTTCCAATTTGCAGCGTTGTCTCTGTTATCACGAGGAAAACCCAGAAAACGAGCATGGATTCTTTTAGAATTTTCCACTGCTGTGGGAGAAGCCGCCGGAGTTGACGGAGGTTCCGCCGCCGGATTTTTGTGTTTCGATCTTCACACGGGTCTGTGTAGTGGTAAGGTATACATCGTCCTGCCGAGTCAGACGAACGCCGTTTTGAGGAATATATGCGTCGGCGTGGGTCTGCTTGCGGGCAGTTTTCATTTTGCCCTTCATAATAAGACAGACGATCAGCGCTGTAAGCAGCGGGATAACAATCACAGCAATCCACTTGAGCACGCTGATATCCTCCAGCCGTTCAGGGTCAGTCGCCCGGTCAAAGGGTTCACCTTGCGCGTCTAGCTGCAAGAAATCCGTGCAGCCATCCAAATAACGGTTGAATCCATCGTACCAGTAGTCTTTTCCAAACTCACTCAGGAAATAGCGTTCAGCGAGCACGCCCTTGCCGTAGTCCGTAAAGGCACGGTGGCCGGTTTCGCCATGGGCACACAGGTCGTAATCACGCTCGGCCATGCTGCGCGCCAGCAGAATACCATTTTGCGCTTCGCCCGTGCCGAGGTCATAGTCAAGAAAGAATTTTTCCGTAAAAGCCTCAATAGATTCTGCTCCATCATACAGAGAGTAGTCATCGGTCGTAACGATATATACACCGCAGCCAAAGGTATCCTCTGCCTCCTGGCAGCGTGCTTCCAGCGCGCCGATCTCGTCCTCTGAAAGAAGCTGGGCGTCATCAAACACATGCGCAGAATCGTAGGCCAAGGCGCTCACGCACAGGCCGAGCAGCAGCACCAGCGCTGCAATCAGACAAAGAAGTTGTTTTTTCATCCCGCTTCTCCCTTACAATGCAAACAGCAGCACAGACAGAACTGCCGCCAGTCCGCCCGCAATTCCTGCAAAATACGCCCAGAACCGGCCCCACGAGACAGGCAGGTCACCAGTCAGCTTGCCGGTCTGCCCGTTCATAGAGAACAGATAGTCCCTGCCATTCCATTTTGTATGCAGCATCCAGACAGGGAGCATCGCATACTGCACCTTGCCGCGCCGGATATGGATATTCTCCTCCTCCGGAACGCAGGTAGAATAACCGGTTACACTGCTGCGCAGCGCACTCTCGCAGCTGGACTTGCAGCGTGCATCGGCACGGGGCGCGCAATCATCGACGCTCACATCGTATTTATCAGCCAGAAAACCGGGCAGATACGCATTGGAAAAGGCCTTGAGTTCCTTGTAATCAAACGGCTCAATGGAATCCATGTTTTCATCCGGCATTTTGCTTGACGCGTCAACGGGGATTTTCTCAAATTTGACCGTGCCCGCACGGCGCACCATGAAGTGCTGCGTGTCGGTCACATCGTAGTCGCCCTCTCGGTGGGTCATGGAACGGGTGCAGTTATAACGGATATCCGCATCCGCGCTGCCGTTGAAGAGCCAGAATGGGACATAGACGCCCTGAATCTCTTCAATGTGGTTCTGCGCAGAGAAAATCTTCGGCAGAAGGGGCTTTTTCTTATAGTGATTTTTGAGCGCAGCGATCGCGTCTTCCTTACTGAGTTTGAAGGGAATGATGTAGTCCGGCTTCTGCATGCCGGAAAGCTGACCGGGAACGATGGTTGTGTTGCCGCAGTAGGGACAACTGGTTGCCGCCGTCGTCTCATCGCAGATGAGTTCTGCGCCGCACGACGGGCAGGTGTAGCTTTTCATGCCCGGCTCTGCCCAGTCCGCGCCCTCCGGCTGGGTCCATTCGCCCTCGTCGGATTGTATTGCCGCCTTCTGCTCCGCCTTTGCAGCGGCCTGTGCGGCCTGTTTATCCTTCTCCTGATAGAGTGCCTCGATCTCCTCGACCGAATAGGACGAGCCGCAGTAATCGCATTCAAGTTTTCCGGACGCGCCAACAAAATGCAGCGGACCGGTACACGCGGGACATTTGTAATTTGTGATCTTGTCTGCCATGCAAATCTTCATCTCCTGTGATGATGAATACTAAATTATCATTCTTCCAGTAGAAGGCCATTTTATAGTTCACATCTCATCTTCGCTTCTTCTCTCTAGTCGTAGTAAGATAATTCTCATATTGGCGGGTTAATGTTACACCATTGCAAGGAATATAATCGTCAGCCTTTTTTTGTTTAATTGCGGTTCTCATTTTACCTTTCATTGATAAGCAAACAATAATAGACACGATCAAAGGAATAAAAATAATCAAAAATCCGTTGAATTTGCGTGGATTCTTTGCTGGAGCATCGGAGGCCGGTGCAACTGGATTTGCTGGAACTACTGGATTTGTTGTTTGTTCTGGTTCAGTCACAAATGTCTCTTGGCATAATGACAGATACTGTTTGCAATAAGATAGGAAATTAGCATATGCGTCATACCAGCGACCATCATAGAGACATTTGTAAACTTCGTCAGAAATCTGCTCCGCTTCTGCATTTCCGATGGCTGACGTTGCCATTGGACCGTAGGCACTGATTATGTACTCCTCACTTAAAGTACAAACTACAAAAAGTGTAGCATTTCTTTCACTACCTATACCAAGTGTATAATAGTCGTATACCACATCTGCAAACTCAGAAAGAGTTTGCACTGAAGCATACTCCTTAAAATCAGATACGATAATAAAATACATGCCACAGTCATATACTTCGGCTGCACTCTCTGCCGCAGCCTCCAAATCTTTCTGATCTTGTTCTGTTAGATATCCAACCTCATCGGTGATAAATGTGAGTTGAGCATTTGAACTGTACGCTTGAGACACAGAACATAGTGAAAGCAAAATACCTACAACAATAAAGAAGTATAAAAATTTTCTTTTCATCTTTCTTTAGGCCAGTTTACAAGGAACTACACGCAGACCGAGAAACGGGCTGCTGACAACAAAACAGGCTGAATATCAAGCACCGGGAAAGTGCGAGATATTCA
>ULPX01057693.1_pt1 | contig 12232 bp, 8 predicted proteins | sample 1953911 | NCBI WGS metagenome assembly ULPX01 (sample SAMEA4835640, study PRJEB28245) | human gut metagenome | biome: gut microbiome; material: fecal sample | place: Denmark | collected 2008 | reverse complement strand
TATTCTAATATTAGATACACTGTTGGATATACTCACGGATTTCTTTCCGACTGATAAACAAGTGGTTTTCCACCGTACGGGAAGAAATTCCCAATTGGGCGGCAATATCAGCCGAGGATTTATTTTCGAAACGACTCATGATATAAATCTTCCGACGTTGTTCAGGAAGCTGATTGGCGCGCTCCCATTCGCATGTCAATAGATTATTGGCAATGATCTGACTCTCCACTTCATTGGTACAAGTAGGAATCCGGTCGAAAAGATAGGAAGTTACTTCTTGAGCTTTGTAAAAACGACGCAAATAGTCCGTTACTAGATTCCGGCAAATCGCGAATATAAAATGTTTCACTGTTTCCGGACGCAATATCTGCTTATAGTCCATCAAACGCAAAAAGACATCTTGTGACAGATCTTTTGCTTCTTCGTCCTTACCTATTTTATAATAGATATAAAGATAAACGGAATGATGATAACTCTTATAAGAGTCAGCAACCAGTTGAGTGGATTTCATGTTTATATTTTCCATTGCTTAGATTTTTGTTTATCATTACGCTGGCAAATATAAATGGTAAATACGGAAAAGAAACAATAAAAAAGGGCGGATAGATTTCATCCTATTGGAAGGAAAACAGAAGTCGTAATACCTACTGGTAATCAATCAATTATACAATCACAAACTGGAGTCTCAAATTATTATATGAGACTCCGACAATCAATCTTCATTAGTTCGTCCTATACTTTGGACGTATTCATTCGGGGTTATTCCAGTTGTCTTTTTAAAATAGCGGAAAAAGGAAGTGCGAGAACTAAAACCACACAGTTCAGCTAAAGCACTTAAGGTATATTTTGAATATTCATCCTCATTAAGTAACCGTTTAAACTCAGCTATGCGGTAATCATTCAGATAATCATAATAATTCTTGTTCAAGAACTGATTAAACACGTAGGACAATGTATATGGAGAGACGTTCAGCACTGACGCCAAATCCGCAATCTTTAAATCAGGGTTAACATACAGTCTTTTTTCCTGCATCAACATATCCAATTCGTCTGCCAGCCGATGACATTCTTCCATACTCACATTGCTCTTTCTGTATTTTTCTTCAATTATCGGTTTCTCGGTTTCTATGACGTCCGCCGCAAGAGCCGGAGAGTTCTTTTTTCTCCGGTAATAAGCATAGCTTAAGCATATTATTGCAATCAATAATAGAATTGTTCCCCATAAGGTCGCGTTAAAAGAGGAAGCAATAGTCACTGATAAACAGATTTCTGAACCGGGCTCACCAATCCGACGGATTTTGAATTGATATTTCCCAGAAGACAAGTCATAATAGGTCAGTTCGGATTTACCACCTAACAACTGCCAATCATCATCCATCCCTTCCATTTTATATTCATAAGACATATATGCAGGATCGGAATAGGTAAATCCGGAGAAACAGATAGTCAGATTCTTGTGCGACGGTTCCAAAGAGACTTTATAGAGATGCTGTTCTCTCTGTATAGCAGGATGATAAGGTTCTTTACCATTCACATATACATCTGTGATAGCCAGGGGATAACTATTTTCTTCATCTATATCACGTAAATCCCTGGTCAAATAAATCAATCCTTTGGAATTGCCAAACCAGATTGTTCCCGAAGCATCTATAACAGGGCAACAGGTAATAAAAACAGAACTCGGTAATCCATCCACAAAAGTATAAGGAACAATTGTACTTTTTTTATCATAACGGTACAAGCCCAGATTCGTACCAATCCACAGCCACCCTTCACGGTCTTCGATCATAAACATGGCGTCTTTCCCTTCCAAAAGAGTACCTGGCTGGAGTCTTCGAAAATGAGTCATTGACAAATCGGAAATAAAAATGGGGCCTTTATCCGGAAGGAAATAGAGTTCGTGGGAAGAATCTTCATATACTGTCCTGATTTTCTCTTTATGTATAAAGCCTTCGGGGAATACATCTGATTTTATGCTACGAGTGGAAGGATCCCAGATACATAAACCGGTAGCCGTACAAATCCAGCCCTTTCCTGTAGAATCAAAGCATATATCAAGCACATTCCCTTCCGGGAGTTTGGAGTTCGAACTGGTATAGTGATTGAGTTGTTCGCCATCTTTATACTGATACAAACCCATTGAAGTGGCAATCCACAGACAACCGTCATTGTCCGACTTGATGCAGAAAACATGTCCTTTCACAAAAGGAGTCTCCGAAGGTTCAAAATCACGGATAGTTAATGTAGAAGAATCCAGTATATACATGCCACCACCATACGTACCGATATAATACTTTCCCTGAAACGGGTAAATACACATTATCATATTAGAGCGTAATTGAGGTGACTTGAAACTCCTAAAACGCTGATTCTTCTCATCAACATAGAACAAACCATTGCGGGAACCTATCAATCTTTCATTCTCATTGATAGCTATGGCCCGTACCGGTATGTCTTTTGAGTCAAAATAAGGAGAATAAGAATAGGTAGAGAAAAGCCCGCTCTGATACAGTGTATAATCAAGTCCCAACTGATAGAATCCAACCCATATCAATCCTTCTCTGTCCACCAGCAATGAATAGACTGAGTTAGAGCGGATTCCGCCATTAGTACCGGGTTCATAGCAGAAAGATTTCATAACCTTATTTTCCGTGACAGATACAAAATGTACTCCATTTCCGTCTGTTCCAACATAAAGTATATCTTTTCCGTCACCCGACAAAGAGGAAATTACATTGCATCCCAAATCAATCCAATTATCCCTGAACTTCCCTGTCGATATATCGAAAACAACCACTCCATGTTCCATTGTTCCTAAATAGAGCCTGGAACCAATTCGTGCCATTTTCCGATAAGTATAATCCTGTCTATCATTGTCACCGTATGGACATAAAGTTATTTTTCGGGTAGACAGATTCATTGAATATAGTTTGGAGCGGGTCAGAATCCATAATGTATCTTTTTCTCCCATATTCAAATCGACTATGAAATTATCCGATGACCACATATCCGCATTGATAGTAATCTGCTTCATTTCATTATTTTTGCAGACAAACAATCCTTTTTCGCTGCCAATATATAAGGTTCCCTGCGCATCGGTCAATAAAGAACGAACTCCGAATTTTATCACTTCAGTAACAAACGGTTCTAATTTACCGGATTCTTTATTTATCCGCCAAAGGCCCATATCGTTTCCCACCCAAATCTGATTGCCTTGCGTTTCTGCAATAACATTCACCCATTTCAGTTTCTCATCATCTCCGAATATCGGATAATGCTTGAAACGGAAGCCATCAAAACATTCAACTGACGTAGCTGTTCCAATCCAAAGATAACCTACGGAGTCTTTATACAAGGCACTGACCGTTAAATCAGATAATCCATTTGTTTCTGACAGACCGCGAAAGGAATAAGAAATCGGATAGGCAGACAGAAAAAAAGAAATAAATATAAGGCTTGTTATATGTCGTATCAGATTATTCATAGGATTCATATTTGATAAAACAATGCAAACCTACATAAAATATCCCTAATTTTATGTAGGTTTATACAAAAACAAAACACATTCCTCATTAAAAATGAGTGTTAATCTACCAGCTTTATACTCAATTGGGATTGTTTATAAACAACAGGAATTCTCTTATTATTAACCTCTACTCTTACAGGCTTTTTCTTACTCCTGAAACTGGCATTTATCTTCGGTTGTCCGTCTATCCAAAGATTGAGTTTCTTATCTTCTTCCTTTTGAATGACAAACAACTTGACCAAAGAAGAAAAATAGGTTTCCTTATCACGTCTTAATGCACTTCCATAGCAGATAAAGAAATCTGTGGCGTCTTTGGCTTCCGTTCCTTCAGGATAAGAGACTGCAAACATATAGGCATCTGTCATCCAGCCGTCCGGCATAATCCAGGAGTTGCTGTGCATCAGCCTGCCGTCTGCTAATTGATTAATATAAAGATCGGTCACTTTACCTTTGTGGCGGATACGAAGACCAATCCAGTCCTGCCCTTCCCGCCGTTCCATTTGCGGCAGATCTTTTTCATCAGGAGTATCCTTCAAAATAATAGCTGTCAGCCCTTTTACACGGTTCACTTCTGCGGGCAAATGGAATGAATAATAAGTTTCGGTACCTTTCAGATCTTCAGTTGGAGCCTGTATTTCTTCCCAATACAAATCTTCCGGATAATCGTGCACAAAATCGGACTTAGCAAGCAAACGGGGATAAAGAGGACGAATCACAACGGAAGAATTACCATTCGTCACATTCACGTCAACTCCCGACTTTTTATAAGTCCCGTTGGTATGCCACAGCCATTCAAAACGACCGACCTTATGCGTCTTTAAATCATCAATCATGTAAATCACATCATCCATCCAAAGAAAATGACGGAAATTACGGCTGAAATTGTTTGAAACGGGCCCCGTTCCATTAGCCAGGACATATTTCACATTTCCCGCATCCAAAAGATGATATAAATATCCCCGCAAAGTAGAACCGCTATATTGCTGCTCACGGGGTTGTCCCTCGCCATTGAACAGTACTACATTATGCGCCTGGTTTTGAAAGAAATAATTTCGATAAGCAGGATTAGGATACCAGCAATTTCCACCGTCTTTTATAATATCCACTCCTTTGTGAAATATAATAAAGGAATTGGCGTCCGCATGAGAGTGATTCCATGTATGACCGCTTTTTACAGCCAGCATCGTAGCATCCTTTTCCCACGAATTGCGCATCGTAGCCCAGCCAAAATCAGAAAATAATTGAGAAGTCGGTAATTGAGGTATAGCGGGCGCCTTACTCAAATCGGGAGTATAAAGAAAGCCCATCGGACGATTCAGAAAATATCCGTCACGATGTTGTCCTTGTTCCACTTGACTGATATACCATAGAATAACAGGATCTTTTATACCTAATGCATACAATAACATCATGCTGGATTCGGCTGATACATTTTTATGACTATCACCAAAGTTAAGACTATGTAGCATGCCGGTACGCGGATAACATACTTGCGAAAAGTAATTGGGAAGTTTTGATAATTGGGGAATATCGCCCGCGCTTTGTCCGGGATGCGTATTTATCCACGCAATACGGAACAACAAAGCTTCCTGAATACCAAAGTTGGCGTAATTCAGACTTTCATACATTCCGCCGGCCTCATCAAAACTCTTTGCTTTCTGCTGCAATACATCACCTGCAAAGTCGAACCATTCGGGAAGAGATTCGTGAAGTTGCTCCACCCATTCCCTGGCTTCGGGGATTTCGTTTTGAAGGCTCATTGCCAATAATCCCCCTTGGCAAACGCAGGAAGTCCACCAGTTATGCCCCATTGAATTCAATGAGTGGATACGGGTCGGTTCCAACAGCCAGTCACCTAATGCAGGTTCCAGAGCAAGTCGTTTTAAGCCTTGGGCAATCTCTTTCTTTTCCGAAGATGAAAGAATATCATAGGCTGCATCATAACCCATAGCGCACAAGAAACTTTTATGTGCCAACCCCAGATGTGAGCGCCACACCGGGATACGTGCCAGCATTTCCTTATCTCCCCATGTTTCGGCTTTCACAGCTTTCAGCAATATCTCTTTTATTGAATTTGCATAGCTTTTGTCCTTTGTCATCAGATAAGCCAATGCCAGATAATCCAGTTTGTTAAAGTCATTCTTTTGTAAAGCTGCATCGGCAGTCTGTTTAATGCTTTCCCAGGCTTCCTGCAATTTCGGTTCATTCTGCATACGCTGCTTCACTTGCTGAATGCGTTGCGGAGTATATAAGAGTGAAGGATGATTTATTTTCTGCGCTTGTATATATGATGACGAAAGACACAAAAAACAGATGATAGCAATAACAGTTTGTTTCATAATATTTGGCTTATTCTATATATTGACTATTTAACAATCTCCGAAACCGTCCGAGAAATCACAGGACTGCCATAGAACGAAGAAAAACCGTCTTCCTTAGCAGAAGGACCTACTACATGGGCGATAAAGAAGCCGTAAACACTATCACGTTTATTTATCCAGGGGTAAGCGCCAGCCCAACCCGGAGAACTGATTTGATAGGCTTCGCCCGTCTTCTTATCTATTAATTCACGCCATTCGCCCAATCCATAGATACCGGTATGCGACTGTCCCAGTGCTATTTCCGTGTATTCCCCGGGAGAAACAAGGGCATCCTTTACTTGATTAGCCTGCATTTCCTTTACTGTCTCCGCAGTCAGTATCCGTTTTCCTTCATACGTTCCTTCATGGTAAATCATAGATAGGAAATGAATATAATCGTTCAAGGTAGTACACAGACCACCACCTAACATCGGGGCATGTCCGCCATCAGTATTTATCGGAGTAAAATGAGAATTCTTCATTTCCAATGGTTGCGCCAATAGTTCTTGAAAGAGAGTTTCAAACTCCTTTCCCATTGCCACTTCCGCCATTCTTCCGGCAATCTGCATGGCAAGCCCTCCATACTGGAACCGGCTTCCCGGAGTAAAAACCGTATCTAACGGCAATATCTCAATAATGGCAGAATCCAAATGATTGTAATTATCTACGCGCGGTTCAGGAAGATAGGGACGCACTCCGGAAGTATGAGATAACAATTGTCGTAAAAGGATTTTTCCTTTGGCATCTCCCTTAAACTCCGGCAACCACTTTTCCACAGGGTCATCCCATTCCAAACTAGTACTGTCCACTACCGCTCCGATAACAGCAGCAGCCACCCATTTTCCGGCAGAGGCTACGTATACTTTTGTATCAGGAGTATAGCTACCGTAGTTCTTCTGAAAAATGACAGAATCATTCTTTACTACACAAATAGAAGCACCGGGATAGTACTCTTTACTCACCCAGCCTTGAATAACAGAATCTAATGAAGAGAAGTTATAACGACTCCCTTGTACGGATGATACATTGCAGGAACCTGCAATTAAACAGATACTTATAAAAATTACGATTAATAATCTTCCCTTCATTTTCGTTATCTATTAACTTCGTATTAAACACAAATTACACGAACTACGTTGTTGTTTGATGCAATTATAATTATAAAACCGCGTAATTCGTGTAATTCGTTCTTAAAATTTTCTATTTCGACTGCAAATCCCAATATACCACATAACGCTGATGATGCAAATCATAAAGCGGACGAATCACATCTCCTTGTTCTGTTGTAAATTTCAGTTCTTTTCCTGTACGCTGCAAAGTACGTTCCGGATGTTTCATATCTATTTTCAATGAGGTACGCAAATCGGCAGGCACATGGAAATTATAAGTATAATAATCATTATAAAGAGCAGGATTAGAGAAAGGTGCGGGAGCCTGCATACCTTCCGTACCCCGTTCTCCGGCAAGCACTAACGGGCCATACAATAAAGCCACTTTATTCGGATTATCGGGAGTGGCTTCCAATTCAATCTGCATCGGGTAAGTAGCCGAGATACGGTCATTATCTTTCCAGTCACGGGTGATAGCGATGTAAGAACCCGGCTTTTGTTTTACTGCCACTTTTTTACCGTTCACAAGAACTTCCGCTTTTTTACTCCATGAAGGATATCTTAGATAAACAGTAGTGCGAACCGGTTTCTCGGCACGAATAGTTAACAGGGTCGTTTCCTCTTTCGGAAATTCCGTTTCCTGAAGAAGGGTTAATCCTTTTTCTTTCCAGGTGACTTGGGAAGGAATAAACAGATTTACATAGATTCCCTGGTTGTTGTGGTAGTAGATAGCTTCTCCGTATTTAGCATGATTTTCGAATCCACTGCCGACACAACACCAGAAAGAGTTCTCTTTGGTACTATACAGTTTATGTGAGCCCGAAAGTAAGGGTAAGAAATAAGTGACCATTCCTGTTTCCGGATCTTGCTGTCCCAGAATATGATTATATAGTGCCCTTTCATAATAATCGGCAATAGATGAATCGCCCGTCCAACAGAAAAGATGACGACTAAGCTTCAACATATTATAAGTACAGCAGGTTTCTCCGGTATAGCCGGTCAAGTGTTTAGAAAATTTCTTCGGGTCGAAAAAATGCTCCTTATCACTACTGCATCCCGGAGCAAAAGTATGGTGGTCAATCATAGTATGCCAGAAGAATTCCGAGAGCTTTTTGCTGGTCTCATTCTCTGTCAGTTCATAGTTACGCGCTTCGGCTATGACTTTCGGGATAAACGTATTCGTATGCTTGGTTCCCAAATCGTCCCGAAGTTCTTTCAACGGGTCAATTACATCATTATGGTAGAAATATTCAGCCAACCAACGGTACCGTTCATCTCCTGTGATAGCATACAAATTGTAGAATGATTCATTGACACCTCCAAACTCATTACGTATCATGAGTTTGCGGGTTTCTTCACTAAGTGGTTTCAGTTTGTTATAAGCCCAGTCGCCCATTTTGGTCACTGTTTTCAAAGCCTGCTGATTATCTGCATACAGATATTGGTCTATCAGGCCGGAATAAAGCTTATGCAAAGTGTACCAAGGTGCCCAAACACTCTTTCCCCGGATATTACGGTTTATCAGTTCTTCGGGAAAAGCACTTAAATATCCGCCTTTCAAAGCGTTCTGAACCTCGGTCAGCCCGTTGACAAGGCTATCCCCTTTCAACTTGAAAATCTCACTTCCGGTAGCAGCATACATCAAAGCGTAAGCCGAAAGCAGATGTCCGGTAGTATGTCCGCGGAGCTCACAGTCCAAAGATTCCCAGCCACCGAGTTTTTTCACTGTCATATAACCGCCTTCACGACCCGCAAAGACTCCGGCATTTGTCCGGAAACTATGCAACAGGCGACTTACGTCAATAGAGGTCATCCATGCGGAATCCCGCAACATATTGTCACGAAAGCGACTCGGTAATAAACGGACGTCCTTCAAATCAAAACTTTCTACCCGAACAGGAGCCACTGTCTCTTTTTTCATTTTCCCCTGGTGCTGTCCGGGGTACACAGATTGAGCCGACGATATAGCCGATACTGCCAATAATGCGATTGCAACTAAAGATTTCTTATTCATAATCATTTTTAATATCCTTATTTATTATTGGATACGAATAGACTCCGCCTATTACTCAATGCAAAAATACGAATTTAATATTTCATGGATAAATGAAAAAACTTCGTTCTACCGGTTCGGCAGTCTGTACTTCTCCTGCCAATCCATATTGCCATGCCACCACAGTCACTTTCAACGGGAACTTACTGCGTGGGGGAATTCGAGTAAATACCAATTTGTTTCCCTCTATTTCTGCCGGCCCTTCTTTCACGTAGTAATATACGGGTAACCCGCAATCGGAAGTTGCATGTAAAGAGATAGTTTCCGTGCCTTGCTTCACATCGTCAAGACCCGGGAAAAGAATATGCTGACGTTTACCTTCCGTATTGCGATAGGGAATCCGGAAACTAAGTTCCTGAACTGTGCTTTTATAGTGCTTGTCACCGTCATTACCGGCTAGAAGGCAAATATCTCCCGTACGGCGCTGATTGTACATTCCCATACGGTAGAAACGGACAGTAAAAGTAGTGTCGTTCACTTTCTGAACCGGGCCACAGATACGGGTTATTTCAGGAGAAGTGAGCGAATGTTCGTCAGAAATTGCAGTATGCAAGCTATCCGTATATACAGCTTTCAGATGAAAAGTCAATCCGTCTTTTTCCGGCAGGAAGCGGGCGGCAACTTTCACATGGGATTTGGGATTATATGTGAGTAATTGCCCCTTTTGTACAAAACCTAAATATTGTGGTTTCTTCCCTCTCTCCCGGCGATAGCGTTCTTCCGTCATTTCAGCCATTTCCTTATCGAAATACCAGAATGCATCGTGCGAGTCTCCTTTATACTCTTTATAAGGAGCAGCTTTTGCACGTTTCTTCTGATTCGGATGCCACCTTTCGGCAAGCCAGCCATTCTGCGGATTCAGTTTCTTCAATTCCACAGGCTTATTCAAATCATACGTTGCAGGCATACGATATTCCAGTGCTTTCTTTAAGAACAACGCAATATAACCAGCGGTGCGGTCGGCTATATCGAAATGTCCTCGTCCTGTGTCGCAAAGGAAAGAGACGCAACTTTTAGGATACATCATACGGAATGCCAAAGCCGGATTTACACGGTCTTCCCACCATTCGTATTCGCCTTCAATCATCAATCCAGGGATGCCGTCAATCGTACGTTTTCCCCACTCCATATTGTCACGACCATATCCGGTAAGGTTAGTGCGTGGCGCATCTCCATGCAAAGAGATAATGGCTAATGTGCGGTCGGGATTCCAGGCCGCAAAGTTCCACGGATAGGTAGCCATTGCCGAATGTCCGAACGGAACAATCGGAGCATATTTCAATTCGTTATATCCGCTAACAGAAGCAAAGTCATCCAGCATTTGTTCAAATGCCTTCTGGCTTCCGGCAGTTATGTCCCATTTCTGATCCCACCCCGGAGTTATCCATATCAGTGCCAGACCTATTTCAGACATTTTCTCCCGAAACAAGGCGTTCTCAAACAAAGTTTCTTCCGTCATATTATGAGTACCTATCATAACCCCTTTTACTTGGACACAATCAGACGGTATCCATAAAAAAGCCTGCGGATGGTCATTCGTCTCGTTGGAAACAATACCCGAAATCTGCACGGACCACTGCCATTCGGCAGCTATGCTACTTGGCAATAAACTGACAGCCAATATTACAAATATAAAAAAACGAAGTAGTTTCATGTTTAATTCATTTATCATTCTCCCATATAATACGCAGTAATGACTACATATACTCAACCGAAAAATATAAAAAAACTATTATTATCGGAAGCCTTTCACCGGCTATTCCACAAAAACGTTGTATCTTTATTCTCAATTAAGAAAGGAGTTATATGGATTTACGTACAGCAAATGTCACAAGATATATTCTTGCCCTGCGGGAAGGGGGCTCATTACCGGCTTTGGCCGAAGCTGACGATGAATTTAAGTATGTGGTAAAGTTCAGAGGGGCAGGACACGGGACGAAAGCGCTGATTGCCGAACTGATTGGCGGGGAAATTGCCCGTACGTTGGGGTTCAGAGTACCGGAGATTGTTTTTCTGAACCTGGACGAGGCTTTCGGACGGACGGAAGCGGACGAAGAAATACAGGATTTGCTTCAATGGAGCCGCGGGTTGAATCTGGGGCTGCATTTTCTGTCGGGAGCATTAACATTCGACCCCGTTGTGCATAAGGTAGACGGTAAGACAGCCTCGCAAATTGTGTGGCTGGATGCCTTATTGACCAATGTAGACCGTACTATCAAAAATACGAATATGCTGATGTGGCATAAGGAACTGTGGTTGATTGACCATGGGGCTTCCCTCTATTTTCACCATTCATGGACTACTTGGCAAAAGCATGCGCTTAGTCCGTTCGTGCAGATAAAAGACCATGTGCTGTTGCCGTTTGCTGATAAATTGGAAGAGGTGGATGCTGAGTTCAAGCAACTGCTGACTTCTGATAAAATCCGGGAAATAGTCAATGCAGTTCCCGACGACTGGCTGAACTGGACAGACGGACAGGAAACTCCGCAAGACCTGAAAGATATTTATATTCAATTTTTAGAAGAAAGGATAAACCATTCCGAAACATTTGTAAATGAAGCGCAAAATGCAAGAAAGGCACTTATATGAATACGCAGTCATCCGTTTCGTCCCCAGGGTTGAACGTGAGGAATTTATTAATGTAGGTATTGTACTGTTTTCCAAACGGTGCAAGTATCTTAAATCCCTTTATACAATAAATGAAAATAAATTGAAACTGTTTTCTTCCGAATTGGACGTTAGTTGTTTGAAAGAGGGATTACAGGTCTTTGATAAGATATGTCTGGGGAATAAGGAAGGGGGAGCGATAGCGAATATGGATATTCCCGACAGATTCCGCTGGCTGACTGCGGTGAAAAGTTCCTGCATACAGGTATCCCGTCCGCATCCGGGATTTTCCACTGACTTGGACAGGACTTTGGAAAGACTGTTCGAAGAGCTTGTATTATAATAATAGGAGGCTGTTTAACAAGTTATATAATGCCTACCACCTCCCCCTACGGGTACTCCTCCTTCCAGAAGGAGGAGACTTTTAAATACTATCGACTTGTTAGACAGCCTTTGAACATACATAAACCTATCATATTAGTATATCAGGTTTCCAACCTATAAATTAATTTCATCCCCGTAATCCTTCTTATGTTTCTTTGCAGACAAATGTAAACAAAAAGAAGATACATCTTTA
>ULPX01009879.1_pt1 | contig 12281 bp, 8 predicted proteins | sample 1953911 | NCBI WGS metagenome assembly ULPX01 (sample SAMEA4835640, study PRJEB28245) | human gut metagenome | biome: gut microbiome; material: fecal sample | place: Denmark | collected 2008 | reverse complement strand
GTCGAGCGCCAGCGAGCCGGTCGGGATGGCGTCGACCTGCAGATCAGGGCGGTCGCCCAGGCGCATGACCGCGCCCTTGCCGAAGTTTTTCTCGATCTGCCGGATGGCGGTATCGAGCGCCTGTTTCTTGTCGTTATTGGGAGTCTGATCGGCTGTTTTTTTTCTTTCCATCGTCTCAGTTCCTTCCTCTTGGTGTTTACAAACACTATACCACAATGTTCGAATAAAATCAAACGTTTGTTTTATTTTTTCGTACCGCGGGCTGCGCGGATCACGCCGCGCAGGTCTTTGCGCAGGGCAATATCGGTGTAACCGTATTCCTGAAGGATCATCGACACGGCCACGTGCTGGCCGAGACCGAACTCAAAGCAGAGATAGCCGCCGCTGGCGATCAGCCGCGTAAAGTTCTCCGCCACTGCGCGGTAAAAATCCAGCCCATCCGCCCCACCGTCGAGCGCCAGCGCCGGTTCGTAGTCACGGACCGAGGGCTCCAGCTGGGTCATCTCCTCCGCGGTCACATACGGCGGATTGCATACCAGCGCGTCGAGCGTGCCGACAAAGGACGGCGCGGGCTTTTTCGCGTCGAGGCCGATGGCGGTCACGCGGTTCATGAGCTTCAGCCGCTTGATGTTCCGCTTGGCCACGGCCAGTGCCGGGCGAGAGATATCCGCCAGCGTCACATGCGCATCCGGCAGCTGATGGGCGATAGCCAGCCCGATGCAGCCGCTCCCGCAGCAAAGATCGAGCACGCGCGGCGACGGATGGCCGGTCCGCAGCACCTCCAGCGCCAGATCCGTGACGGCCATCGTGTCGTCACGCGGGATCAGGACGTCCGGCGTGACCTCGAGCGAGATCCCGTAGAAATCCCATTGCCCGAGGATATAGGGCAGCGGCTCATGGGCGAGCATTCGGTTTACATAACCGCTCAGATCTGCTTCGATCTGCTCGCTGGCATACAGGTTGGCATCCGCCAGCACGGCGGCGACGGATTTCCCGGACGCAAACGCCAGCAGCTCGCGCGCGGCGGCTGCGGCATTCTCACCTTCTGTGGGCAGCAGAGCCCGCCGGGCCTGCAGATACAGGTCTCCGTACTTCTTTACCATCGGTCGGCCCCTGCCTCGTCCGGCAGGACGAGCTTCAGCGCCTCGATGCCGACCTCCAGCATGGAATCATCCGGTTCGTTGGTCGTGAAATTTTGGAACCACATGCCGGGGGCGGTCAGGATCCGCGTCAGCCAGTTGTCATGGCGGCCGACCAGGCGGTTAAACTCATAGCTGATGGCCACCACGAACGGCAGAAGTGCCAGCCGGACGACCAGCCGGACGAGCATATTGCTCGTCGGCAGCACCGCGCTGACCAGCGCGAAAAGCAAAATGGAGATCATGACGACGACGAACAGGAAGCTCGTGCCGCAGCGCGGGTGGAGTCTTGTCATGCCGCGGCAGTTTTCCACGGTCAGGGGCAGCTGTGCCTCATAGCAGCGGATGGTCTTATGCTCCGCGCCGTGGTAGGAGAAGACACGCTTCATGTCCTTCATTTTGGAGATCAGGATCATATAACCCATAAAGATCGCGATGCGGATCACGCCCTCGATCAGGCTGCGGATCACGGCGCTGTGGATCACGCGGTCAAACAGGCCGCTGATCAGCGTCGGCAGCAGGAAGAACAGGCCGACGGAAAACAGCACACCGAGCACGACGGAGAACGAGATCACCGCCTTCTCCATCTTTTCGCTGCCAAGCTTTTTTTCCAGCCACTCGTCAAATTTGGAGGGCTTGGCGTCTTCCTCCTCGGGGAAAAACGCCGCCGAGTACATGAGCGCCTTCACGCCCGAGACCATTGACGAGGCGAAATTCACCACGCCGCGGATGAGCGGCCATTTTGCGATGCCCGTGCGCTTTTTGAGCGGCTCGACCTTCGTGACGATGCCCTCAGGCCCGCGCACGACGATCGACCGCTTGTCCGGCCCCTGCATCATAATGCCCTCGATCAGCGCCTGACCGCCGATGAGCGTCTTGAATTTTTCCTGGATGACAGATTCGTTCTCTTTTTTCATGAAAGCCTCTTATTCCTCCCCCGTGGGGATACAGATCGTGACGAGCGTGCCGCCGCCCTCTGCATTTTCGAGCGTCAGCGTGCCGCCGTGCATGGTGACGATCTCCTCGCACACGGCAAGGCCGATGCCGCTGCCGCGGGCTTTGGAGCTGCCCTTGTAAAATTTGAGCTTGACGCGGGGAAGCTCTTCTTCCGGGATGCCGGGGCCGTAGTCCCGGATGCGGATGACGACGAAGCGGTCTTCATGCGCGATGGAGGCGTCGATGCGCTTGCCCTCGCCGCCGTGCTTGGCCGCATTGTCGAGAATGTTGAGAAACACCTGCCGCATCCGTGCCACGTCGCAGGGAATCTCGGGAATGTCTTCCTCGCAGCCGTCGTAGTGCAGGCAGATGCCCTCCTGCTTCAGCCGGTTGCCGTACATGAAGACGGTATCTTCAAACTCCGCCAGGATATCGGCCGTTTCGACATGCAGTGTAAAGCGGCCGTCCTGCATCCGCGTGAATTCCAGCAGCTCCTCGACCATACCGGTCAGGCGCTTGGCCTCCCGCGCGATGATGACGACGCCGCGGCGCGTCTCCGCGTCCAGGTTTTCCGACGTCAGCAGCGTCTCGCCCCAGCCGGAGATGGCTGTGAGGGGCGTCCGCAGCTCGTGCGAGACAGAGGAAATGAACTCCGTCTGCGTCTTTTCAGCCTGCCCGATCTTGACGGACATATCGTTGATCGTGCTGACCAGCTCGCCGATCTCATCATCGTACTGCCCGGGGATCTGCACGCCGTAGGAGCCGGCGGCAATGCGCTTGGCCGTCGCGTTGATCTGCGAGACCGGCACAAGGATGGAGCGGATAAAAAAACTGCTCAGAAAGAAGATCGAGCCGATGAACAGAAGCCCGACCGTCACCGCGATGAGCGCGATCATGAGGACCTGCAGGTCCGCGTTGCGCAGGCTCGTCACATAGCGCAGCACGCCGATGACCTCGCCGTTGGTGTAGATCATCGGGCTGGACACAGCGAGGATGCGCTCGCCGGTCAGGGGGTTGCGGCCCTTGTAGTGCCGGGTCTGCTGGCTGTCGATGGCCTGCTGGATCTCCGGCGTGGAGGGCGATCGGCCCGCGAATTTCCCGTAGGAGGAGGCAACGATCTTGCCGCCAGGCGAGATGAACTGCAGCTCCAGCCGGTCTTTATCTTCAAACGTCTTGGCAAATTTGATGCAGGACTGATAGTATTCGTTGTAGCTCTGGCCAATATAATTGCTGAAAAAATCGGTTGTCGTGTTCGCCCTGTTTTCAAGGCCGGAGCGCAGGTTCGTATCGTAATAGGCCGCCATCGAGAGCACGACGCCAAGCACGCACGCCAGCACCAGCAGCATGATGACGCCCACATTGTTCACGAACCAGCGCCGCTCGATGCCGGACAACCGTTTCTTTTTCTTCAAGCGTTTTCACCTCGTGCGCCGTACCGGCGCTTCCCTGCTTCTTCTCAGGCGCCCCATTTGTATCCGAAGCCCCAGACCGTCGTGATGTAGGTCGGGCTCGCGGTATCGTCTTCGATCTTGATGCGAAGACGGCGGATGTTGACGTCGACGATCTTGAGCTCACCGTCATAGTCGCGGCCCCAGACCGCCGCCAGAATGTCCTCGCGGGACAGCGCCCGCCCGGGATTCTGCATGAACAGCTTCACGATGGCATATTCCACCTGCGTGAGCTTGATGCGGCGGCCGTCTTTGTCGAGTGTGCGGTTGCGCGTGTTGAGTACGAACGGGCCGTGCTTGAGCTCGATCTGGTTGGACGAGCCGTCCGAGTCGATGCGGCGGTAGAGCGCGTCGATCCGCGCTGTCAGCTCCGCGGGGCTGAAGGGCTTGGTCATATAGTCATCCGCACCGGTCATGAGGCCGGTGATCTTGTCCATCTCCTGGCTTCTTGCGGTTAACATAATAATACCGATCTTTTTATCCGTCGCCCGGATGCTGCGGCAGACCTCAAAGCCGTCGATCCCGGGCAGCATAATATCCAGAATGGCGACGCCGACGTCCGGATTGGCCTTCAGAAGCTCCAGCGCTTCCTCGCCCGTCCCGGCCTCCACGACTTCGTAGCCGGCGCGCTTGAGGTTGATGACCACAAAGCTCCGGATGCTGACCTCGTCTTCCAGAATCATTACTTTCTTCATTCCATTACGCTCCTCACGTCTCTCCCGAATTCCAGTCAATATGAATAAAGTGGAACATGCCTCTGAGCGTCTGCTCGGAAAGCTCGCCTGCCCACTTCCCTGCTGCAAGCTGCGCTGCGTATGTGATATCGCCCTTCTCGGCAAGGAGGAACCGGCCGTCAGACGAAGCAAGCTGCGCCCGGTCGTCGCCGGAGAAGGCATAGATGGTGAAGATCGGCTCCGTGTGCGTCTCATTCTTCCACTCGGAGAAGACGTAGCCGCGGACACCGCCGACCTCTTCGCTGCGGGTGATGCAGAGCCGGTTCTGCCACCGGTCCGGCAGGGATAAGAACCAGCCGCCGGAAAAGCTGTGATAGGTCGTCATCTTCGGTGTGCTGCGGCCCTGCAGGTCTAAATTATACCAGCTGATGACGCTGTAGTTCTCCTCCGAGCCCGCAGCCGACGGCAGCGGAAGGATCTGCGGCAGCTCGATGAGTCCGTCGCTGTCCACATCGGTGGCGTAGACGTAATAGCTGCGCACGGTGGAAAGCGCGCTGCCCGGGTCGGCAGCGGTAATGTTGCGGAACACACCGTCCCGGAAGGCAAACACGTCGGTCGCAAGCCCGTTCTCTTCATAGGCGCTTGCCACAAAGACAGCCGGGACATCTTCCATCAGATCACCGGACACAATGCGCTTGACCGGCGACGCACCGGCCGTCAGATACGCCTCCGGCTCGCGCTCCATCTGGTCGCCCTGCCAGCGGTAGAGCTCGGCCACGCCCTGCGGCTGCTCCGCGTCAAAGCGGAGGACGAACAGATCCGTCCGCCCGTCTTCGTCGAGATCGACGCAGCGGTATTCCGAGTAATTCGTGCTCAGCAGCTCGACCACGTGCCCGCCGGTGTACGAATACGCGCACAGCGACTGCAGCACGTCCGTGGAAAGCTGCCGCCCGATGACCAGCTCAACACCGGGGCCGCCGGTCAGCGGCACGTATTCCACGCTCGCGAAGCTGGTACCGTCGCCCTCGATCACGTCCATGAGCTGATAATCCTCATCGACGCGGGAAAAGATGCAGGCCTTGAGCGGCTTGCCGCCCGTCGTTTTCAGGAAAGCGACCGCCTCTTCCGTCCCGTCGCCGTCCAGATCGGCCAGCTGGACCGACTGCTGGTTCATGCCGGAGACCGGCGCGGCGTAGGACGCGTTCTGGCTGGACATGACCTGATCGATGGCCTGTTCCAGCCGGTTATATTCATCAGAGTGCTTAGGGAGCGTGTACAGCTCGTCGACGGTCTTGACAAAGCAGCCGGACAGGACCAGCGACATTGCCGCGGCCAGCACGGCCAGCAGCATCCGTTTCATCCGCAACCGCAACGCAAATCCCCCTTTTCCCATAAAATACAGTATAACATGCCAGGTTGCAAAAGTGTAGCGAATTTGTAAAAAAGCGACTACTTTACGATCACATTTTTTTCGCCGAGCAGCTCGCGCATCTCGCGGAGCATCCGCTCATCGATCGCGCACTTGCCGCCCATTCTCGCGCCGGTATCCGCGTAATAGACCACGGCCTTCGCCTTGCCCGGGAACATTTTCAAAACCGGGAAGACTTTCCGAGCGCTGCTCTGCGCCGAATCCTCGATCCGAAGATACACGGTATGCGCCTGCGCGGCAGCCTGCCGCGCGGCCTGGGCCACGTCCGCATCCTGCATATCGGCGATCGGCAAAACCCGGTTGACGACCAGCTGCGGCGGCTTTTCATCCCGCACGGAGATGCGTCCGTTCAAAATTACCGCCGAATTTTCATACAGCATCGAGCCATATTGGCCGAGCACGCCCGAGAATACCAGCAGCTCCATCGAACCGGTGTCGTCCTCGACCGTGACGTAGGCCATCATGGAGCCGGATTTCGTGGTCTTCATCTTGACGGCCTCGACGATCCCGGCGATGTTCACGATCTGCTCATCCTGATAGGTATCCTCGCCGTTTTCAAAGCATTCCAGGATCTCACCGATCGGCACGACGTCCATTCCGCGCAGCAGCGGCCGGTAATCGTCCATCGGGTGGCCGGAAAGATACAGGCCGGTCGTCTGTTTTTCCAGGCTCATTTTCTCCTGCGCGCTCAGCTCCGGGATATTCGGCACCGGGATGGCGGGCATGGCCGCAGGTGCATCCTCACCGGAGAGCAGGTCGAACAGGCCCATCTGACCCTCGACATTTTTGCTTTTCTGGTTGGCTGCGGCGTCCATGATGAGCTCGTACATGCGCAGCATCTGCGCGCGATTGAGCCCGAAGCCATCGCAGGCGCCGGCCTTGATGAGGTTTTCCAGCGCGCGTTTGTTGAGGTCTGTGCCGTACATGCGCAGGGTGAAATCCTCAAGGCTCGTGAATTTTCCGTGCTGCTCGCGCTCGTCCATGACCTTCAGGATGAAGCCGCGCCCGATGTTCTTGATGGCGGCCAGACCGAAGCGGATGCCGCCCGGCACGACGGTGAAGTTGTCGTTCGATTCGTTGATATCCGGCGGCAGGAGCGCAATGTCCATGGCGCGGCATTCGGCGATATACTCGGAGATCTTGACAGAGCTGTCCAGGACTGAGGTCATGAGCGCCGCCATGTACTCGCGCGGATAATAGCACTTGAACCACGCCGTCTGGTACGCGATGACGGCATAGCAGACGGAATGCGCCTTGTTGAACGCGTAGTTCGCGAAGTCGTACATCTCGTTGTAGATGGACGCCGCGACGTCCTCCGGGATGCCGTTGGCCACGCAGCCGGAGATGTTGCGGGATGCGTCGCCGCGGATAAACGCGCCGCGCTCCTTTTCGATGTCCTTGACCTTCTTTTTGCTCATGGCGCGGCGCACCATGTCCGCCTGCCCGAGCGAATACCCGGCAAGCTTGCGGAAGATCTCGATGACCTGCTCCTGATAGAGGATGCAGCCGTAGGTGACGGAGAGGATGGGCTGCAGCATCGGGTGCTTGTATTTGACGAGCGACGGATCCTGCTTGCAGGCGATCAGGCGCGGGATCGATTCCATCGGGCCCGGCCGGTAGGCGGCGACGATGATGGACAGATCTTCGATCGACTGCGGCTTCAGGCCCATGCACACGCCCGTCATGCCGGTCGATTCCATCTGGAACACACCGGCGGTCCGGCCCTGCGTGAGCATGTCCATGACCTTGGGGTCGTTGTCGGTGACGCGGGCCATGGAGAAGTCCGGCTCGGTCTTACGGATATCGCGGATGGCATCGTCGATGACGGTGATGTTGCGCAGGCCGAGGAAGTCCATTTTGAGGAGCCCGAGCTCCTCCAGCGTCGTCATGGTGTATTCGGTAACGATCGTGCCGTCGTTCGTCGCCAGCGGCACATAGTCATAGACCGGGAGCTTGGTGATGACGACACCCGCGGCGTGCGTCGAGGTGTTGCGCGGCATGCCCTCGATGGCCTTTGCCGTGTCGACCAGTTCCCTGACCCGTTCGTCAGAGTCGTACATCTGCCGCAGCTGCGGCGACTGCTTCAGCGCGTCCGCCAGCGTCATGTGCGGCGTCGGCGGCACGAGCTTGGCCACCGCGTCCGTCTCGGCGTAGGTGAAGTTCATCACGCGGCCGACGTCGCGGATGGAGCCGCGCGCAGCCATGGTACCGAAGGTGACGATCTGTGCGACATGGTCCTCGCCGTATTTGCGCCGGACGTAGTCGACGACCTCGGCGCGCCGGGTGTCACCGAAGTCCATATCGATATCGGGCATCGTCACGCGCGCCGGGTTGAGGAAACGCTCGAAATAAAGCCCGTATTTCATGGGGTCGATCTCGGTGATATGCAGGCAGTAGGTGACCATCGAGCCCGCGGCGCTGCCGCGCCCGGGGCCGACCGGGATCCCGGCCGATTTGGCAAAGCGCACGAAATCCCACACGATGAGGAAGTAATCGGTAAAGCCCATCTTATCGATCATGTCGATTTCGTAGTCGAGCTGCTGCATATATTCCGGGTGCTCCGTCCCGTAGAGCTCGTCAAAGCCCTCGCGGCAGAGCTGCTTAAGATACGAAAGGCTCGTCACGCCCTCCGGGAGCTTGAATTCCGGCAGGAAATACTTGCCGAACGTAAACTCCACATTGCAGCGCTCAGCAATTTTTACTGTATTGTCAAACGCCTCCGGCACATCCGGGAACAGCTCGCGCAGCTCCTCTTCGCTCTTGAGATAGAATTCCTCCGTCTCAAATTTCATGCGGTTCGGGTCGTCGACGGTCTTGCCGGTCTGGATGCAGAGCAGCACGTCCTGCATTTTCGCGTCCGACTTGCGCAGATAGTGTGCGTCGTTCGTCACGACGAGCGGCAGGGACAGTTTTTCGGCGAGCTTGCGGATCTGTGCGTTGACGGTCCGCTGCTCCGGGATGCCGTGATCCTGCAGCTCCAGATAAAAATGGTCCGGCCCGAAAACTTCGGCATACTCGCGCGCCGCCTGCTCGGCGGCCTGCAGGTCGTCCTGCATGATCGACTGCGGGATGCGCCCAGCCAGACAGGCGGACAGGGCGATCAGGCCCTCGTGATGCTCGCGCAGCAGCTCCATATCCACGCGCGGGCGGTTATAAAAGCCCTCCGTGAAGCCGAGCGAGACCATATAGCTGAGATTGCGGTAGCCGGTCTCGTTTTCACACAGGAGGACGAGATGGTAGGGTTCTTTGTCGACGCCGTGGACCTTGTCGAAGCGCGTGCGGCGGGCGACATAGACCTCGCAGCCGACGATGGGCTTGATCCCGGCCTTCTTTGCTGCGCGGTAAAAGTCGATCGTGCCGTACATGACGCCGTGGTCGGTCAGGGCGATGGCCTCCTGGCCGATCTCCTGCACACGGTCCATCATCGAGCCGATACGGCAGGCGCCGTCAAGCAGACTGTATTCGCTGTGGACGTGCAGATGCACAAATGCCATGGCGGGCGCTCCTTTCTCAGCTCTCGTTCGCAAGCGCAACGAGCTTGCGCATGCGGTGGTTCATTGCGGATTTGGAAACAGGCGGATCCTGCATGGCGGCAAGCTCCTGCAGCGTTGCTTCAGGGTTCTCCAGACGGAGCTTCGCCGTCTCGCGGAGCTTCGGCGGCAGGTCCTTGAGCTGGCCGCGCTTCTGCAGCTTCCGGATGGCCGCGACCTGCTCCATCGACGCGTCGACGACCTTGGTCAGGTTCGCGGTCTCGCAGTTGACACGGCGGTTGACGCCGTTGCGCAGGTCTTTTTCGACCTTGGCCTCCATCACGCCCATCGCGCAGACAGGCGCGCCGATGGCGGTCAGAAAATCCTCGATGAGGTTGCTCTGCTTGAAGTACAGGATGCTGTTGCCGCCGCGTGTGGTCTCCTTCGGAGAGAAGCCCGCGTCCAGCAGCAGCGCGCAGGTCTCGCGGCTGACCTTGTAGTGGGAGGTCGTGAGCTCGAGATGATAGCGCTTGGCCGGGTCCGTGACCGAACCGCCGGATAAAAACGCCCCGCGCAGGAACGCCAGCCGCTCCTCATCCTCTTCCAGGATCCCGTAGTTGACGTGCAGCGTCACATCCTTCGCTGCGGACAGACCGAACTGGGCGAAGATCTTATGGATCTTTTCCTGCGAGTCGACCGTGAAGACCAGCTTCCCGGTCTCCTCCGCTTCCGGCTCCTGATCGAAGGAAAAACCGGCTACCTTTTTCATCAGCCGCGGCAGCCGGTCGGCCAGATCCCGCGATTCGGTCGTGATGCGGATCAGCTCGGCCGTAAAGGCGTTGCAGTAGAGCAATATGCCGTACAGCTCGGCCGCGGCCTCCTGCCGGCGGCTGATGGGCAGGCGGCACAGCTCCTGCTTGACATTGGAAGAAAAGGACATGACAGCGCCGTTCCTTTCTGTGGTTATTTCTTTCTGAATTCCTGCCACACGGACAGGATCGCGCGCGCGAGCGCGTCGGAATTATGGCGGATATACCGTCCCGGCTCCAGCAGCGGGAACGTGCGCACGGCAATGCCCAGCTGCTCGATATCCGCGCGGTTCAGCTCGAGCTGGGCCACGCCCTCTTTTGCGTACGGCTCCATGATCTCCGGCGGGACCGGCGTGCTGTTTGCGATGCAGACGTCGATGACGCCGGGGCCGGCATGCTCCAGAATGGCGCGGACATGATCGTCGGCGTCGTAGCCGTCGGTCTCACCGTCCTGGGTCATGATGTTCAGCGCGTAGATCTTGCATGCCCTGCTCTGGCGGACGGCGTCAGAGATGCCGCTGACAAGGAAATTCGGAATGATGCTCGTATAGAGGCTCCCCGGCCCGATCACGACGATATCGGCGTCGCGGATGGCCTGCACGCTCTCCGGCAGGGCCGCCGGACGCTCCGGGACCAGCCGGACCTTGCGGATGCGGGAATTGTTGATCTTTTTCGCGTAGAAGATCTTGCTCTCACCGAGCACGCGGCTGCCGTCGTGAAACTCCGCCTCCAGCCGCACATCCTGATTGGTCACGGGCAGCACCCGGCCGGTGATGGCCAGGACGTCCCCCATCCGGTGGACCGCCTCGTCAAACGAGCCTGAAATGCCGTTCATGGCCGCCAGGAACAGATTGCCGAAGCTCTGCCCGGCCAGAGAGCCGTCGGTAAAGCGGTAGTTGAGCAGCTGCTGCATGGTGGGCTCGGTATTGGCCAGCGCCATGATGCAGTTGCGGATATCGCCCGGCGGCAGCATCCCCAGATCCTCGCGCAGCATGCCGGAGCCGCCGCCGTCGTCGGCGACGGTGACGATGGCGGTGATATTCTTCGTGTAGGTCTTCAGGCCCCGCAGCATGGCGGACAGGCCGTGCCCGCCGCCGATGGCTGCGATGCGCGGCTGCCTGCGGTGGGGCTCATAGAGCCGGATCTGTTCGGTCAGTTCTGCCATCGCGCTTACCTTCTGCCCATATCGCGGTGGCTGAGCGTGGCGGCGTAGCCCTTTTTCGAGACGAATTCAAACAGCTCTTTTGCGATGCAGACGCTCCGGTGCTTGCCGCCGGTGCAGCCGACAGCGATGACGAGGTCTGTTTTTCCCTCGTCGAGATAATTGGGCAGCAGGAACGACAGCAGGTCCTCGACCTTGGCCGTAAAGTCCAGCGTCTGCTGATATTTGAAGACAAAATTCCGCACAGGCTCGTCCAGCCCGGTCTGATGCTTGAGCTCCGGGATATAATAGGGATTCGGCAGGAAACGGACATCGAAGACCAGATCGGCTTCCAGCGGCAGCCCGTATTTGAACCCGAAGGAGACGACGCGCACGTCCATCGAATGCTCCCGCATCCCGCCCGCGACCAGATCGATGAGGATCCCGCGCAGCTTGCCGGTGGAGAGGATGGAGGTGTCGATGATGGCGCTGGCCCGGTTGCGCACGGGCGCAAGGAGCTCTCGCTCCCGCCCGATGGCGTCCGCCAGCGTCGAGCCGTCTTTCATGAGCGGGTGCAGACGGCGCGTCTCTTTATAGCGCTTGATGATGACCTCGGTCGAGGCCTCGATATAATAGATGGAATACTGCAGATGCATCTCATCGAGCTTCTGCAGCGCCTGAAAGAGGGCGTCGAAGGTCATGCTGGCCCGTACGTCAGTCACGAGCGCGACCTTTTCATACCGGCCCTTCGTCGCCAGACACAGCTGGGCGAACTGCGGGATCATCTCCGCCGGCATATTGTCGACGCAGTAAAAGCCGAGATCCTCAAGGTCGGACGCGGCCTTGCTCTTGCCCGCGCCGGACATGCCGGAAATGATAACAAACTGCATATCTCTCTCCTTTACCAGATGCGGACCTCGGGCTCGAGCTGCACGCCGGAAGTCTCCAGCACGCGCGTCTGCACGAGTTCCATCGTTCTGCGGATATCGTCGGTGGTGGCGCCGCCGCGGTTGACGACGAACCCGGCGTGCTTTTCCGACACCGCCGCACCGCCGATCCCCTGCCCCTTGAGCCCGGCCTGCTCGATGAGCGGGCCCGCGAAATACCCCGCCGGACGTTTGAACGTGCTTCCGGCGGACGGCAGCTCCAGCGGCTGCGAGGCTTTGCGCTTTTCCATCAGCGCGCGCATCGTCTGCGCGATCGTATTCGGGTCGCCGAGCTGCAGCTGCAAAGAC
>ULPX01028129.1_pt1 | contig 12311 bp, 9 predicted proteins | sample 1953911 | NCBI WGS metagenome assembly ULPX01 (sample SAMEA4835640, study PRJEB28245) | human gut metagenome | biome: gut microbiome; material: fecal sample | place: Denmark | collected 2008 | reverse complement strand
TGGAAACGAAGTTTCCTATACGATGAAAAAAAACCGGCAGCTTTGACACCGCCGGTTCCTAAATACTTTATCTCTCACCGTTCTTCTTCAGCGTTACAACAACGTGGCGGTAAGGCTCTTCTCCTTCGCTGTGGGTTGTAACATATTTGTCATTCTGAAGAGCGGAATGAATGATCCTTCTCTCATAAGGATTCATCGGCTCCAGCGCTACAGGTCTTCTGCTGCGCTTTACCTTATAGGCAATATTCTTTGCCAGATTTTCAAGGGTTTCTTTTCTTCTCTTGCGGTAATCTTCTGTATCCACCTTTACGCGGATATAGTCTTCAGAATCCTTATTTACTACCAGAGATACCAGATACTGTAAAGAGTCCAGCGTCTGTCCTCTCTTACCGATCAGGATTCCCATTTCATCGCCCTTTAAATCGATGTCTAAATGTTTTTCAACTTCATCGTAAGCGATATCCATCACAACATCCATCTTCATGGCTGCAAATACATCATTCAAAAACTGAAGCGCCTTATCCTCAACGGTAACCTTTACCCTTGCCTGAATGACTGCCGGTTTTGCATTGAATCCAAGGAAGCCGGTAGAGCCCTCTTCCAGAATTTCATATTCCAGCTTGTCGCTTGTCACTAAAAAATGCTGGCAGGCCGCTGTTACCGCATCGCCAACTGTTTTTGCCGAAAATCTTTGGAAATCCATGCTGACCCCTCCTGTTATTTACTTATTATTCTTCTCGTTGTAATCCCTTACCATATTTGCCTTGGAAGCAAGACTTCCGGGCTTGGCCGCATTTTTGTTATAATATTCCGTTGCCTTACGCATTGCCTCTTCCTTCTGTTCCTGTGTCATGGAAGGAGCTTTTGCCTTTGTGGCGGCCGGTGCAGAACTGGTTTTTACATTTCTCGTGCTCATATTGGCGTAGTTATTGAGCTTCGCAGGATCAATTCCCTGCTTGCGCAGCTTCGCATCCCGCTTCTCCAGATTTTTCTTGATCTGCGCGTCAATATCCATCTTATCGATGTGCTTGTTGATCAGCACCTGCTGCACGCTTCTTACAACAGAACCAGCGATCCAGTAAAGACCCATACCGGAAGGCAATGTATAACAGAATACCGCAGACATGATCGGCATTACGTTATTCATCATCTTCATGGAAGCTGCCATGCTGCTGTTGTCATTATTGGAAGATGCATCGGAAGCCTGGGGCATCAGCTTAACGTTCAGCCACTGGGTTAAAGCAGACAGAACCGGAATTGCCAGACCTGCAACAACCATCAGCCATGCGCCTGCTGCGATCGCTTCATGTACCGTATAGGACGGAGAGTTACCCATGTTCAGACCAAGGAAATTGTTATAATGCTCCATCTTCTGCATGGTATCCGTGATCTCTGTCGCCAGCGTCGGAAAGTGATCCGCCAGATTTTTCCATTCTGAAGTCGATGCCTTATACAAAACATCAATAAAAGTGTTCTGAATGTACTCTGCATTACCGGATGTAAATGCCTCGTTGGTAAACTGCTTTGCATACATTGCAGCATTGGAGAAGTTCTCTGAGTTGCTTAAAAATTCTGCACTGCCGGCTGTGTTGGCAAGCTTTTCCACCATCGGGAAAAATGCTTCCTTTACCTGGTTTACATAAGCCGGTACGTTCATAAACACACGATACAGAGCAAACAGGATCGGCATCTGAATCAGCATCTGCACACAGCTGCCGGTGGGAGATACGCCGTACTTTGCATAAACAGCCTTGGTCTCCTGCTGCATCGCCATCATGGAATCGTTATCTTTCTTGCCTTCGTAGCGTTTCTGAATCGCCTGCAGCTCCGGGTTCATCTTCGCGCTGAGCTTTGAGAACTTCTGCTGTTTAATGGTAAACGGCATCAGAAGCAGATAAATAACGATCGTAAAAATAATAATTGCCAGACCAATATTCGGAATCCCGATTTTGTCCAGCACCCAGAATATGCCGTTCATGATCCAGCCGAGCACTTTGGCAATCGGTCCAAGGATAGAGCCGCCATACTGTGTTAATAAAATAGCATTCAATGATATTTCCTCCTGCTTTTTGATTCCGGTTTACGGGACCGGATCATACCCTCCTTTGGAAAAAGGATTGCACCTTAAAATCCTCCAGACGGCAAGCAGTCCGCCTTTTAACGCGCCATATTTCTCTACGGCTTCCAGTCCGTATTCCGAACAGGTCGGAAAATAAGGACATTTCGTTGTCTTTAAAGGAGACAGATACCGCCGGTAGAATTTTATCATTGCGATCAGAATAGTTTTCATCATTTTCAATTCGATTGATCGGCTTCACATTCCGTTTTGGTTTCTTCTTTCATAATGTGGTGAAGCCTTCCAAGGTGTAATACTGCGCTCTCCATCTGTTCAAATGAAATGGATGCTGCAGAAGCCCGCGCTGTGATTACTATATTTAAACCACTATTAAATATATCCTCATGTAATCGATAGCTTTCCTTTACGAGCCTTTTCACGCGATGCCGAACCACGCTGTTGCCGACTTTTTTACTTACGGAAATCCCAAGCAGGTTTTCATCCTGATGATTCTCCAATACATACATGACCAAATACCTGTTGGCGCGGGAAACGCCTTTTTTGTAAACCTCCTGGAACTGCCGGTTCTTTCTCAACGACTGCGTAAATCTCATGAAATTGTCTCCATAGAGAAAATAGGCCACAAAACTGCGGCCTATGCGGATAATCTCTTTCTTCCTTTTGCTCTTCTGGCTGCTAATACTTTTCTGCCGCCAGCACTGCTCATTCTTGCTCTGAAGCCGTGTACTTTGGAACGCTGCCTTTTCTTAGGCTGAAATGTCATCTTCATGAAAGCTACACCTCCCTTTCAGGCCTTATCTGCTATAAGGCATATTTATGACATGTATCGGAAAATATCATTGACATTATATAGGCAGAAATTCGATAAGTCAAGCAATTTCCTGTATTTTAAAGGATTTTTGAACCTGGAAAATTTTTCTACATAAATCTTTTCAAAATCGTTATTTTACACAATACAAGATATTGTTATCGGCAAAATTATTTTTCCACAAGATCTAGTTTATAAACATCTGTGGATTTTCGAATCCACAGATCCACAGATTTACATAACATTATCCACAAAATGTGGAAAACTTGTGGATAACTCCGTTTTTATCCCCACTCTACCCACAGAATCCCCAGAAAATACAATGTGTATATGTGTATTCCACTTATCCACATAATCCTCATAATTATCCACGTCAACTACTCTCTGTTTGGGGATATCCACAGCTTTTGTGGACATGATCCGTGGAGTAATTAACATTTGCCATTTTCGAACAATTCGTTTATTATAGAATAGAATAAATCTCAAAGGGGATTTTATACCCTTTTTTGGGGTTTCTTTAGTGACGGTCACAGATGAGGAGGCTTTTTATGCATTTTATTGGGGAAAACTGGGAGATGATCAAGCAGACAATCCACACGGAATATGATCTTACCAACATTTCCTATAATACCTGGATTGAACCCCTGCAGTTTTATGATGTAAAGGATGATACTGTCTACATCCAGATTCCGACCGGACAGGCTCATGCCCTCAACTACATCTCCAACAAGTACAGCAATTATTTTAAGGTAACCATTTCCGAGATGATGGATCATGATTACGATATTTCATTCATCCTCGAAAAAGAGAAGGCCGCCGATACGGATACCGATTTAAAGTCTCCCTCTTCTAATATAAATAACATCAATTACGAACAGGCGAATTTAAACCCCAAGTACAAGTTCGACACCTTCATTGTCGGCAATAACAACAAATTCGCTCATTCCGCCTGTCTCGCAGTTGCGGAATCTCCCGGAAATGCCTACAATCCGCTGTTTATCTACGGCGGTGCCGGTCTGGGAAAGACGCATCTGATGCATTCCATCGGTCACTTCATCCTGGAGCAGAATCCGAATATGAAGGTTCTTTATGTCACTTCGGAATCCTTTACCAACGAAGTAATCGAATCCATCCGAAGCGGTAACGCGACCGCCATGACAAAGCTGCGCGAAAAATACCGGACTGTAGATGTCCTGATGATCGACGATATTCAGTTTATTATAGGAAAAGAAAGTACACAGGAAGAATTTTTCCACACCTTTAACGTGCTGCATTCCGCAGGCAAACAGATCGTACTGTCCTCTGATAAGCCGCCAAAAGAAATGGAAACCCTGGAAGAACGTTTCCGTTCCCGTTTCGACTGGGGCCTGATTGCGGACATCCAGCCACCTGACTATGAAACCCGAATGGCGATCCTGCGCAAAAACGCCGAGGCATGTAATAAACCCGTCGATGATGAGATTTTTAAATACATTGCTACCAATATTAAGTCCAACATCCGGGAACTGGAGGGCGCTTTTAATAGAATTATTGCCAAATCCAAGATTGAGAACCAGAGTGAAATTACAATGGAACTGGCAGAAGACGCCTTAAAAGACATTATAAATCCTGACAAACCAAAGGAAATCACACCGGAACTGATTATAGAAGTCGTTGCGGAACACTTCGGCGTTAGTCCGGAAGATATTACTTCCAAAAAACGGAACTCCGAATTCGTTCAGCCGCGTCAGGTTGTCATGTATCTGTGCAGGAAGCTGACGGATACTTCCTATGTCAATATTGGCAAACTGCTCGGCAAAAAAGACCACACTACAATTATCCACGGTGTGAATAAAATTGAGGATGAGTTAAAAAATAACGACGAATTGGCCAGCAAGGTTGAAACGATCAAAAAGAAGATCTGTGTATAACCTGGTCGTAATCCCCGACTTATCCTAAGGTTGTACACAGGATAACCGTTTCCTGTTTTCCGCTATTTTACAGGGCTTGTGATACTTATCCACATTTCAACAACGCCTATTAAGAAAGATTACGAATTTAATTATTTATATCTTTGTTTGCGCTCCTGCAGGCCATCGCACGCCGGGTGTCTTTGAAAAACCCAGTGGATGTGGATAAGTCACAGAACACACAGTTAAAAGAAGGGAGTTTTTCACATATGAAATTTATCTGTCCGAAATCAGAGCTATTAAACGGACTTCAGGTTGTTTCCAAAGCAGTTCCTGCCAAAACAACTATGACAATCCTCGAATGCATTTTAGTTGACTGTACCCAGGGATGTATCAAACTGACTGCCAACGATATGGAACTCGGCATTGAGACCATTGTAGAAGGCACGATTGAAGAACCTGGCGTTATTGCGCTGGACGCAAAGATTTTTCTTGAAATTGTCAGAAAATTACCAGATAACGATATTACGATACTATCTGACAATAGCTATCAAACTCTGATAACTTGTGAAAAAGCGAAATTCAACATTGCCGGAAAATGCGGCGATGATTTCGCTTACCTGCCGGAAATAGAGCGCAACAACAGCATTGTCGTTTCTCAGTTCACATTGAAAGAAGTTATCCGCCAGACGATTTTCTCGATCGCTGACAACGATAACAATCGTCTGATGACCGGCGAACTGTTTGAAATTAACGGCGATGAGCTGAAGGTGGTTTCCCTCGACGGACATCGCATTTCTATCCGGAAAATTCAGCTGAAGGATACCTATGAACCCCAGAAAGTTGTTATCCCGGGTAAGACCCTGAATGAAGTCAGCAAGATTCTTTCCGGTGAAACAGAAAAAGATGTATCCCTGTTCTTTACCGACAATCAGGTTGTGTTTGAATTTGATCAGACAACCGTTGTATCCAGACTGATTGAAGGCGAATATTTCCGCATTGACCAGATGCTTTCCAGCGATTATGAAACAAAGGTGACAATCAACAAGCGTGAATTATTAAGCTGTATCGACCGTGCGACTCTGCTCGTAAAGGAAGGCGACAAAAAGCCGATCATTATTAACATTACAGACGGTCTGATGGAGCTGAAAATCAACTCTGCCATCGGCAGCATGGACGAGCAGATCGATATCGAAAAGAGCGGAAAGGATCTGATGATCGGTTTCAACCCGAGATTTTTGATTGATGCGTTGAGAGTCATTGACGATGAACAGATCACGATTTATCTGGTTAATCCAAAGGCTCCCTGCTTTATCCGCAATGAGGAGAACAGCTACATTTACCTGATTCTCCCTGTTAACTTTACAACTGTTTAACTGCAAAAGCGCCGGAAAATGGCGCAGGAAAGAAGGAACGATTCATGCAGACCTATCGGATCAGAGATGAATTTATCAAGCTTGGACAGGCTTTAAAGGCAGCGGGCTTTGTGGAGTCCGGCGTCGACGCCAAATTCGCTGTACAAGACGGGCTTGTCAAAGTAAACGGACAGGTAGAAACCGCACGCGGTAAAAAGCTGGTGCCCGGAGACGTGGTAGAATATGACGGACAGACCTTAAAGATCGAGTGAATTTCCATACACCGATCTGACAGAAAGAGGAACTATGGTTATTAAATCGCTGGAATTATCCAATTTTCGGAATTACAGCCTGTTAAACCTTTCCTTCGACCGAGGGACGAATATTTTATACGGCGATAACGCACAGGGAAAAACCAATATCTTAGAGGCAATTTATCTGTGTGCGACAACCAAGTCCCATAAAGGCGCAAAGGATAAGGATATCGTAAATTTCAACGAGGAGGAGGCACATATCCGTGCCTATCTCGAGAAAAAAGAAGACGAAATCCGCATCGACATGCACCTTCGGAAAAACAAATCCAAGGGCATTGCGATTGACGGGACCCGCATCAAAAAAGCGGCGGAGCTTCTGGGCATTATGAACGTGGTATTTTTTTCCCCGGAAGATCTGTCCATTATCAAGAACGGTCCGGCAGAGCGCAGACATTTCGTGGACATGGAACTGTGTCAGCTGGATGCAGGATATCTGTACAACTTAAACCATTACAACCGGATTGTGAACCAGCGCAACCGGCTGTTAAAGGATATTTACCAGAATCCGTCCCTGCGGGATACGCTGTCGGTCTGGGATGACCAGATGGCGGCGTTTGGCAGCCAGGTGATCGAGAGAAGGATCACCTTTACGGAGCAGCTAAACGACATCATCGGAGAGATTCACAGCCGTCTTTCCGGAGGCAGGGAGCATTTAAAGGTTGTGTATGAACCGGATGTGACGAGCGAGAATTTTGCAGAGGCACTGCACCGTAACCAGGAGCGGGATATTCGTCTGAAGATGACATCAACGGGTCCGCACCGGGATGATTTTTCATTCCTGGCAGACGGCGTGGATATCCGTAAATTCGGATCCCAGGGACAGCAGAGGACGGCGGCGTTGTCCTTGAAGCTTTCCGAGATTGAGCTTGTCAAAAAGATGACAAAGGATACGCCGCTGCTTTTATTAGACGACGTGTTGTCGGAGCTGGACAGCAACCGTCAGAATTACCTGCTGAACAGTATCGGGGACATTCAGACGATTATTACCTGTACCGGTCTGGATGATTTTGTCAACAACCGGTTTGAGATCAATAAAGTTTTCAGAGTAGCAAACGGGACGGTGGATGCCGGCCAGAATGGAGGAATATAAATGAGCGTTGAATACGGAGCAGATCAAATTCAGATTCTGGAGGGTCTGGAAGCGGTCCGCAAACGGCCGGGCATGTATATCGGTTCCACCTCTTCCAGAGGTCTGCATCACCTGGTTTACGAGATTGTAGATAATGCGGTGGACGAGGCACTGGCAGGCTTCTGTGACCACATTGAAGTAACGATCAACGAAGATAACTCGATCACGGTTGTCGATAACGGACGAGGCATTCCGGTTGGAATCAACCACAAAGCGGGCATTCCTGCAGTAGAGGTTGTTTTCACGATCCTGCACGCCGGCGGTAAATTCGGCGGCGGCGGATACAAGGTTTCCGGCGGTCTCCATGGCGTAGGCGCATCCGTTGTAAATGCGCTTTCTGACTGGCTGGAGGTCGAAATCTGTCAGGGCGGAAAGGTTTACAAGCAGCGTTACGAGCGTGGTCATGTCTGCTATCCGTTAAAGGAGATCGGAACCTGCGATTTGGAAAAGACCGGAACAAAAGTAACGTTTAAGCCGGATGCGACGATTTTTACCGAGACGACGGTTTACGAATTTGATATTTTAAAGACACGTCTGCGGGAAATGGCATTTCTGACTAAGGGATTAAAGATTTCCCTGACAGACCTGCGCGGGGAAGAGCCCCACACAAGAACCTTCCACTACGAGGGCGGTATCCGGGAGTTCGTCACCTATCTAAACGGCAGCAAGGTTCCGCTTTATGACAAGGTAATGTACTTTGAGGGCACGAAAAACAATGTTTACGTCGAGGTTGCACTGCAGCACAACGATTCCTACAACGAGAGTGTGTTCTCTTTTGTCAATAATATCAATACGCCGGAGGGCGGTACGCATCTGGTGGGCTTTAGGAATGCGCTGACAAAGACGTTTAACGATTATGCAAGAAGCAATAAACTGCTAAAGGATAACGAACCCAACCTTTCCGGAGATGATATCCGTGAAGGTCTGACTGCGATCATCAGTGTCAAGATTGAAGATCCTCAGTTTGAGGGACAGACCAAACAGAAGCTGGGAAACTCCGAGGCGAGAAGCGCTGTGGACAGCGTGGTGAGCGAACAGCTGACGTATTTTCTGGAGCAGAACCCGTCCGTTGCAAAGACGATTGTAGAAAAGTCCGTTCTGGCGCAGCGTGCAAGGGAAGCGGCAAGAAGGGCGCGGGATTTGACGAGAAGAAAGACTGCGCTGGAAAATACAGCCCTGCCCGGCAAGCTGGCAGACTGCTCGGATAAAGATCCGAAAAATTGCGAGATTTACATCGTAGAGGGTGATTCCGCGGGCGGCTCTGCAAAGAAGGCGAGAAGCCGTGCGACGCAGGCGATCCTTCCCCTGCGCGGCAAGATTTTGAACGTAGAAAAAGCCCGTCTGGACAAGATTTTTTCCAATGCCGAAATCAAGGCGATGATTACCGCATTCGGAACCGGAATTCATGAGGACTTTGATATCAGCAAGCTGCGGTATCATAAGATTGTTATCATGACGGATGCCGATGTGGATGGTGCGCATATCGCAACGCTGATGCTGACCTTTATTTACCGGTTTATGCCGGAGCTGATCAAGCAGGGACACGTTTATCTGGCAAAGCCCCCGCTGTATAAGCTGGAAAAGAATAAAAAGGTTTGGTACGCCTACAGCGACGAAGAGCTGGCGGCGATTATCAACGAGGTCGGCAGAGATCAGAATAACAAAATCCAGCGTTACAAAGGTCTGGGTGAGATGGATGCAGAACAGCTCTGGGAGACGACGATGGATCCTGAGCACAGAATCCTGTTAAAGGTCTGCATGGATGAAGAGACGGAATCCGAAGTGGATCTGACCTTCACAACGCTGATGGGCGACCAGGTGGAACCCCGCCGGAAGTTTATCGAAGAGAACGCTCAGTTCGTAAAGAATCTGGATATTTAGAAAACTGATTGGAATGCCGCCTGGGCGGCTGGATAAGAGGAAAGATGGAAGATAATATTTTTGACAAAATAGAAGAAGTCGATCTGAAGAAAAAAATGGAGGAATCTTATATCGATTACGCAATGAGCGTAATCGCTGCCAGAGCCCTCCCGGACGTCCGCGACGGCTTAAAGCCGGTACAGAGACGTGTTCTGTACTCCATGATCGAGTTAAATAACGGACCGGATAAGCCGCATCGTAAATGTGCGCGTATCGTCGGTGATACGATGGGTAAATATCATCCCCACGGCGACAGCTCTATCTACGGAGCGCTGGTCAATATGGCGCAGGAATGGAATACCCGTTATCCGCTTGTTGACGGTCACGGAAACTTCGGCTCTGAGGATGGAGACGGCCCTGCGGCGATGCGATACACCGAAGCGAGATTGTCCAAGATCTCGATGGAGATGCTGGCGGACATCAACAAGGACACCGTTGATTTTGAACCGAACTTCGACGAAACGGAAAAAGAGCCGGTTGTACTGCCCTCCCGTTATCCGAATCTGCTGGTAAACGGTACCTCCGGTATTGCAGTCGGCATGGCGACCAACATCCCTCCCCACAACCTGCGGGAGGTGGTCGATGCGGTCGTAAAGATCATGGACAACCGCATTTTGGAAGACCGCGACACCGAAATCGAAGAGATCATGGGCATCGTCAAAGCGCCTGATTTCCCGACCGGCGGCGTGATTTTAGGAACCCGCGGCGTGGAAGAGGCATACCGGACAGGACGCGGCAAAATCCGTGTCCGCGCCGTGACCAATATCGAGACGCTTCCAAATGGCAAGAGCCAGATCATCGTGACGGAGCTTCCCTACATGGTAAACAAGGCGAAGCTGATTGAGAAGATTGCAGATCTGCATAAAGAAAAGCGCATTGACGGCATCACGGATCTGAGAGATGAATCCAACCGTGAGGGAACCAGAGTTGTCATCGAGCTGCGCAGGGATGCGAACGCAAACGTTATCTTAAATCAGCTTTACAAGCACACCCAGATGCAGGATACCTTTGGCGTTATTATGCTGGCACTGGTAGATGGACAGCCGAAGGTGCTGAGCCTGCTGGATATGCTCAAATGCTACATCGCCCATCAGGAAGATGTCGTTACCAGACGGACAAAATATGACTTAAATAAAGCCGAAGAGCGCGACCATATTTTACAGGGCTTGCTGATCGCACAGGATCATATCGATGAGGTCATCCAGATCATCCGCAGCAGCCAGACCCCTCAGATCTCCAAGGATCGTTTGATCGAACGCTTTGGTCTGACCGATGTACAGGCACAGGCAATTATCGATATGCGTCTGCGTGCGCTGACCGGTCTGGAGCATGAAAAGCTGGAAGCAGAGCATCAGGAGCTTTTGAAAAAAATTGCAGAATTAAAGGCAATTCTGGCAGACGAGAAGCGTCTGCTGGGTGTTATCCGCAGCGAGTTGCTTGTGATCAAGGACAAATACGGAGACGACAGAAGAAGTAAGATCGGCTATGATGAATTTGATATTTCCATGGAGGATATGATCCCGAGAGAGAATACGATCATCGCCATGACGAACCTTGGTTATATCAAGCGAATGACCGTCGATAACTTTAAGGCGCAGAACCGCGGCGGCAGAGGCATCAAGGGTATGCAGACGATCGAGGAAGACTTTATCGCAGATCTTCTGATGACGACAACACATCATTATGTGATGTTCTTTACGAATTTTGGACGTGTTTATCGGTTGAAAGCATATGAAATTCCGGAAGCCGGACGTACTGCGCGGGGTACGGCAATCATCAACCTGCTGCAGCTTGCTCCGGAAGAAAAAATTTCCGCAATCATTCCTGTAAAGGATTACGAAAAGGACGACAACCTGTTCATGGTAACCAGAAAGGGTATCGTCAAGAAGACCCCGATTCTGGAATACAGCAACGTCAGAAAGAACGGCCTTGCGGCGATTAACCTGCGGGAGGACGACGAACTGATCGAGGTGAAGGTAACGAATGCGGACAGCGAGATTTTCCTCGTAACGAGAGACGGCATGTGCATTCGTTTCAAGGAAACCGACGTCAGAAATACCGGCAGAACGTCGATGGGCGTGATCGGTATGACGCTGTCTGACAACGATGAAATTGTCGGCATGCAGTTAGACCATCAGGGAGATTCGCTGCTGATCGTTTCTGAAAACGGTATGGGCAAGCGTACCTCGATGGACGAATTTACGGTACAGCACCGCGGCGGCAAGGGTGTGAAGTGCTATAAGATCACGGAAAAGACCGGCTATGTCATCGGTGTAAAAGCCGTTACGGATGAAAACGAGATCATGATGATCACGACAGAGGGCATTATCATTCAGATCCGTATGGATGATGTTTCCCAGTTGGGAAGAATTACCTCCGGCGTGAAGCTGATCAACCTGGATGCAGGCGTAACCGTAGCACAGATTGCAAAGGTACGGGAAAAGGTATCGGACGGAAATCAGGAATTTGACGATGTAGACGATGCAATGGAAGATGTCTCAAAGCCGAGTGAAGTTGACCAAGAGGAAGACGACGATCCGGCGGAGGAGCATATTACCATGCCGGAAGAGACAGAAGAGGACGAATAAGACGATGAAGGTTTTTGCACACAGAGGTTTCAGCGGAAGATATCCGCAGAATACGATGCTGGCTTTCCAGAAGGCTCTGGAAAGCGGCTGTGACGGAATCGAACTGGATGTCCAGCTCACAAAGGACGGTGAGGTTGTCATTATCCACGATGAATATTTGGACGACCTGACGGACTTTACCGGAAATGTACGGGATTACACTTTAGGCGAGTTAAAAAGCTGCAATGCAGG
>ULPX01017011.1_pt1 | contig 12340 bp, 5 predicted proteins | sample 1953911 | NCBI WGS metagenome assembly ULPX01 (sample SAMEA4835640, study PRJEB28245) | human gut metagenome | biome: gut microbiome; material: fecal sample | place: Denmark | collected 2008 | reverse complement strand
CAGCAACCATTAAGAATTTTACCCACCATCTGTCGATAAATTTTTTCTTTTTCCGCCTGCCCAACTTATGCCTCCGCCGTAAAATTTTTCCATGCTGCGGCAACGGCTTTTTCCGTTTCGGCAAAGGTGCCGCTGTTATCAATTACAAGGCTGGCATAAGCCTTTTTTTCTTCCAGTGTCATCTGCGCTGCAATGCGTGCCTTAACTTCTTCGCGCGTCATGTTGCTGCGTGCCATGGCACGTTCTATCTGCGTTTCGCTGTCTACGGCAACAAGCCACACGGCATCCACATCTTTATACCAGCCGCACTCAATTAAAAGCGGTACGTCAAGCACTGCCGCCGGCAGATTTTTGCTGCGGCATTCCGCCAGAAAGCTCTGCGCAGCCGCCAGTACGTTTTTATGGATGATTGCTTCCAGTTTTTTCAGCGCTTCTTTATCGTGAAAAACAAGTTCCGCCATTTTGGGGCGGTTAAGCTCGCCGCCGTCCGTAAGGTATTCAATGCCAAAGGTAAGGGCTATTTCGTTAAGCGCAGCACGCCCTTTGGCAACCAGAGCACGGCTTTCCGCGTCGGCATCAAACACAGGCGCGCCAAGGCTGCGCAGTAAATTTGCAATTGTACTTTTACCGGAGGCTATGCCCCCTGTTAAACCTATTACTTTCATTTTTTCACCGTTTTATTTTTGGCAGTGCGGGCAGTATGTTGTGCCGCGCCCGCCTACTTTGGTACCCAAAAGTTCGCCGCCGCACATTTTGCAGCACAAACCCTTGCGCCCGTATACCAGCAAATGGTTTTGGTTATCGCCCTTGTTGCCTTCGCCGTCTTTGTAATCGCGGAAGGTTGTGCCGCGGTTGGCAATGCCCTGCGCAATAACTTTGTTAATAGCGTCATGCAGGCGGTCAATTTCTTCGTCCGTCAGCGTGTTGGCCGTGCGCATCGGCAAAATGCCGGATAACGCCAGGCACTCGTCGGCGTAGATGTTGCCCAGCCCTGCGATAAAATTCTGCTCCAAAATCAGAGTTTTTATGGGCTTTCTGCTTTTGGCTATAACCGGGTGCATATAACCGGCCGTAAAGCTTTCACTTAAAGGCTCGGGGCCTAAAGTTTCGTAGCCTTCGATATACGCGTCATTATTGGTAACAAGGTACAGTGTGCCAAAGGTGCGGATATCGCAGAACAACATGGTTACGCCGTCCGTCAGTTCAAACTTAATTTTGGCGTAAGGCGGTTCCGGCTTATCTGCGTCCTGCGCAATCAGGCTGCCTGTCATGCGCAAATGCACAATCAGCTTCTGGTTCTCGCCTGTTTTCAGCACCAGGTATTTGCCGCGGCGCCCTACGTCCAAAATGGTTTTGCCTGTTAACCCGGCAATAAATTCTTCCGGCGAAGGATATTTTATCAGCCTTGCAAGGTTAATTTCTATATTTTTAATGGTTTTGCCCTTAATGTGCGGCAGCAGGGTTTTGCGTACCTGCTCCACCTCCGGCATTTCCGGCATGGTAATTCCTCCCTATTTGGCGTCTGCCCAGTTTACGCCATAGTTAACGTCGGCAATCAGCGGCACGCTGAGTTTAACGGCGTTTTCCATTGTCTGTTTTACAAGTGCGCCAACTTCTTCGCGTTCGGCTTCCGTTACTTCAAGCAAAAGTTCGTCGTGCACCTGAAGCAGTATGCGGCTTTTATAACCGCCCTGTTCCAGCATTTTCTGCACGTTAACCATGGCAATTTTTATAATGTCCGCCGCTGTGCCCTGTATCGGCGTGTTAATGGCGGTACGCTCCGCAAAGCCGCGCAGATTAAAATTGCGGCTGTTAATATCCGGCAGGTAACGCCTGCGCCCGAACAGCGTCTGCACATAGCCCTGTTTTTTGGCGCTCGCCACCATATCATCCATATATTTTTTAACGCCGGTGTAGCGTCCAAGATAATTTTCAATATATCTGCCCGCCTCGCCGCGATTGATATCAAGCTGTTTGGCAAGCCCAAAATCGCTGATGCCGTATACAATGCCAAAGTTTACCGCTTTGGCGCGTGTACGCATGGTGCCGGTAACTTCGTCCAGCGGCACGCCAAACACTTCCGCCGCCGTGCGTGCGTGTACATCCTGCCCGTGCAGGAAGCTTTCCAAAAGCAGTTCATCCTGCGCAATATGCGCCAGCACACGCAGTTCTACCTGCGAATAATCGCAGCTTAACAGGTAATCATAACCTTCGCCCGGCACAAAAATTTCGCGTATTTTTTTGCCAAGTTCCGTGCGGGTAGGAATGTTCTGCAAGTTCGGGTCAGTGCTGCTCAAACGCCCGGTAACAGTAACAAGCTGCTGAAAATGCGTATGTATACGCCCCGTAACAGTATTAATCAGCGGTCGCAGACCTTCAAGGTAAGTGCTGTGAAGCTTCGTCAGCTTGCGGTGTTCCAAAATAGTACGCACCAGCGGATGTTCGTTGCGCAGCTGTTCCAAAACGGATACATCCGTGGAATAACCTGTTTTAGTTTTTTTGATGACCGGCAGGCCCAGCTTTTCAAATAAAATAGCACCAAGCTGCTTGGTTGATTTTAAATTAAAGCTTTCTCCGGCCTGCTCTACCGCCAAAATTTCAAGCGCTGCAATCTGCGCCGCCATTTCTTTTGTTAATTTATCCAAAAGCGCTGCATCCGGCTTAATGCCCGCCAGTTCCATTTTGGCAAGCGTGCGTGCCAGCGGCAGCTCCATTTCTTCATATAATTTTATCTGTTCGTGCTCTGCAAGTTTGGCACGCAGAACAGGTACAAGTTCGGCAACGGTTTTGCATTCCTGCGCATACTCCTGCGTCAGATACGCTCCGCCGACGGTTTTAATGCTGTATTCGCTGCGCGCAGGGTCAATAAGGTATGCGGCAATGGCAATATCATCCGTTATGCCGCGCGCTTCAACACCAAGGCACAAAGCGGTTTTAATAATCTCTTTGCTGTCGCAGCAGGCTTTTTGGCAGGTTTCATTTGCCAGCCAGTCATAAAACTGCTGGCATCCGGGGCACTCGCCTTCAAAAATATAAACGCGCCCATCACATAAAAGCTCCGCACGTTTAAAATATAAATCCGGCAGCGTACCGCCAATTTGTACAGTAAGCGGCGTAACTTCACGCCTTACGGCAATAAGCTTAAACAACGCTTCCGCATCGTCGGCACTTTTTACAACTTCTTCCGGCAGCCCGGCAGGCTTGTCTTCCACAAAGTCGCCAAACAGGCTGAAATCGCCTTCCGGCGCGCCCATAACGGCATTAAAACGGTCGTACATATTACGGAATTCCAACCCGGCAAGCAATTCGCGCGCTTCCGGTTTTAATGCTTTCAATTCATAATTTGCCAAATCTGCATCAACCGGCACATCCGTAAAAATTGTTGCCAGTTTTTTGGAAAGCAGCGCCGATTCTTTGTTATTCTGCACTTTTTCGCGCAGTGCCTTGCCGCTGATTTTATCGGCGTTAGCCAGCACATTTTCCACACTGCCGTACTCGCCAATCAGCTTGAGAGCCGTTTTGGGACCAACGCCCGGTATGCCGGGGATGTTATCCGAAGTATCGCCCATCAGACCTTTCAGGTCAATAAGCTGCTTCGGTTCAAGGCCTTCATATTCCTCCGCAAAAACTTCCGGCGTGTAAATTTTAAGATCCGAAATGCCGCGTTTGGTAAAATATACGCTTGTGCGGCTGCTTAAAAGCTGAAGTTCATCACGGTCGCCCGTTACAATAATCACGTCCGCTTCCTGCGGCGCGTGTACGGCAAACGTGCCGATAATGTCGTCCGCCTCATAATTATCAAGTTCAAGAACGGCAATGTTCATTGCCTCCAGCACCTTGCGCGCCAGCGGGAACTGCTCCGAAAGCTCACTCGGTGTCGGTTTGCGCTGCCCTTTGTAATCGGCAAACATCTCCGTGCGGAAAGTTTTGCGGCTTTTGTCAAACGCTACCGCCAGCCACTTGGGCTGTACATCCGCCAGCAGGCGCAAAAGCATATTGCAAAAACCGTACACAGCACCCGTATGCACACCGCTCTGTGTCGTCAGCGGCGGCAGGGCAAAAAACGCCCTGTGAATAAGGCTGCTGCCGTCTATAACTAAAAATTTATCTGCCATGTTTGTTCCTTTCGTTCAATAAATCTAATAATATATTATACCACACGTAAAGGTGTAGGTAAAATTAATATAACAAAACCACCCTGCTTACTCCAAACGGAATAAACAGGGTGGTTTACTTTACCTATTGCAACTTATTAAGTTTTTCTGCTGTTATGCAGTAAAATCAGTTATTATTAGGCACGTTATTGTATTTTACTTTAACGTCGCGGTATCTGCTCATGCCGGTACCTGCCGGGATGAGTTTACCGATAATAACGTTTTCTTTAAGACCGAGCAGCGGGTCAACCTTGCCTTTAATAGCTGCATCCGTAAGTACACGGGTAGTTTCCTGGAAGGAAGCCGCAGACAGGAAGGAATCGGTTGCCAAAGATGCTTTGGTAATACCCAGAAGAATCGGATGGCCTTCTGCCGGCTGCAAGCCGCGGTCAAGCATCTCGCTGTTCTGTTCTTCAAATTCACCGATATCAACATATTCGCCCGGCAGCATTGTTGTATCGCCAGCTTCGTCGATACGTACTTTACGCATCATCTGGCGTACCATAACTTCAATGTGCTTGTCGTTAATTTCTACGCCCTGAGATTTGTAAACGCCGAGTACCTGCTGTACCAGGTAACGCTGGGTTGCACGCACGCCGCTGATGCGGATAATATCATGCGGATTGAGGGAACCTTCGGTAAGACGGTCGCCTTTTTCGATTTCCTGGCCTTCGGCAACAGCAAGTTTTGCGCCGTACGGAATAGCATAAACTTCTTCCATGCCGTCTTTATCGGTAATGGTAATTTTACGCTGTCCGCCTTCTTCGGCAATATGCACAACGCCGGTGGTTTCTGCCAAAATACCGGGGTGTTTCGGTTTGCGTGCTTCAAACAATTCTTCAACACGCGGCAAGCCCTGGGTAATATCGTCGCCGCCTGCTACGCCGCCGGTATGGAACGTACGCATGGTAAGCTGGGTACCAGGTTCACCGATTGCCTGAGCTGCAATGGTGCCAACTGCTTCGCCGACATCAACATTTCTGTCGGTTGCAAGGTTGCGGCCATAGCATTTGCGGCAAACGCCAACTTTAGATTTGCAGTTGAGCACGCTGCGGATTTTAACGGTTTCGCGCAGGGCTGCAATTCTGTCTGCCATATCTTCGGTAACATAATCATTGATATGATAGAGCACTTCGCCGTTTTCATCCAGAATATCTTCGGCAAGGTTTCGGCCGACAATACGGTCACGCAGAGATTCGATAACCGTCTGTTTGTTCTTGCCTTCGGTAATAGCGCCGATTTCGATACCTTCGATAGCATTGTTGCGCACTTTCATTTCGCGGACAGTACCGTCTGCCAAAATTGCGTCAATCATTGCTTCGGTGTAAGTATCTTTTGCATGTGCCAGCACTTCACCTTCTGCGTTAACAACATCTTCGGCAACTTCTTTGCCATCGAAGTGATGCATCAGGTGTTCTTTCATTACCTTGTTGGCATCTTCGCTGCTGATGTTAATCTGAACAGTTTCAGCTGCTTCGCCGTCCATATCATCGGTTGCATACAGGTTAACTTCAAGCACGTGGCCTGCAATAAGTTTATTGTAAATATCTTCCGTAATAACGGTATCTGCTTCGGCAATCAGTTCGCCGGTTACAGGGCTTTCAACGCCGGAAGCAAGGTTGCGCCCGATAACGGTTTCGCGCAGTTTGTTCTGGCTTGCGCCAAGGGTTTGTTTGCACAGGCGGCTGCGTTCTTTAACAAGGTTAAAGGTTACAACATCGCAGTCATCCTCGCGTACAATAACATCCTGCGCAACGTCTACAAGGCGGCGGGTAAGGTAACCGGAGTCTGCCGTACGCAGTGCGGTATCTGCCAGGCCTTTGCGGGCACCGTGGGTGGAAATAAAGTATTCCAATACGGTCAAGCCTTCGCGGAAGTTTGCCTTGATAGGACGGTCAATAATACGGCCGGACGGGTCAGCCATAAGGCCGCGCATACCTGCCAGCTGACGGATCTGCTGGGTGTTGCCGCGGGCACCGGAGTCAGCCATCATGTTCAGGGAATTGAATTTATCCATGGTAGCGCTCATCAGTTTTGCGGTAACGTCGTCCGTTGCCTGGCTCCAGATTTCAATAACCTTGCGGTAACGTTCGTCCTCGCTCATTAAGCCGCGACGGAACATGCGCTCGGTTTTATCAATCTGTTTTTCGGCGTCAGCCAAAATCTGCTGTTTTTCTTTCGGGATTTTAATATCGGATACGGCAATGGAAATACCTGCCTTGCAGGCGTTGTCATAACCGTTCTTTTTAACAATATCAAGAATTTCGGCAGTACGCAGGTTGCCAAACAACTTGTGTGCTTTGGCAACAAGGTTGCCCAGTTCTTTTTTGTTAATAAGTTTGCTTAAATGCCAAACCTTAACTTCTTCGCCGGCAGCATTCTTTTCGGTTTCCAGATGGAAGTACTGCAGTTCCTTCGGCAGGTCTTCGTTAAACATGATATTGCCCGGCGTAGTGGTAACAAGGCTTACGCCTTCGTTATTTTCTTCGCCGTAAATATCTTTGTTAGGTACATAAACCTGAATGCGTGCCTGCAAATCAACAACCTTATGGAAGTATGCCAGCATAGCTTCGTTAATGCTGCTGAAGCGCATGCCTTCGCCTTTGGCTCCTTCTTTCACCATGGTGATGTAGTAAGAGCCCAGAACCATATCCTGTGTAGGTACGGCAACAGGTTTGCCGTCTTTCGGTGCCAGAATGTTGTTAACGGAAAGCATCAGAATTCTTGCTTCTGCCTGTGCTTCCGCGGAAAGCGGCAGATGCACTGCCATTTGGTCACCGTCGAAGTCGGCGTTGAATGCTGTACATACCAAAGGATGCAGCTTGATTGCACGGCCTTCGGTAAGGATCGGCTCGAATGCCTGAATACCGAGTCTGTGCAGCGTCGGTGCACGGTTAAGGAATACAGGATGTTCTTTAATTACTTCTTCCAAAACGTCCCAAACAACATTGTTGGCGCGTTCTACCATGCGTTTGGCGTTTTTGATGTTGGTAGCCTGTCCGCTCTGAACAAGGCGTTTCATTACAAAAGGTTTAAACAGTTCCAGTGCCATTTCCTTCGGCAGACCGCACTGGTGCATTTTAAGTTCCGGTCCTACAACAATAACGGAACGGCCGGAGTAGTCAACACGTTTACCCAAAAGGTTCTGACGGAAACGGCCCTGTTTGCCTTTCAGCATATCGGAAAGGGATTTCAGCGGACGGTTGCCCGGGCCGGTTACCGGACGGCCGCGGCGGCCGTTGTCGATAAGGGCGTCAACTGCTTCCTGCAGCATACGTTTTTCGTTGCGTACGATAATATCCGGCGCGTTAAGTTCAAGCAAGCGTTTTAAGCGGTTGTTGCGGTTAATAACGCGGCGGTACAAATCATTAAGGTCACTTGTTGCAAAACGTCCGCCATCCAGCTGAACCATCGGGCGCAGTTCAGGCGGAATTACCGGTACAACGTCCAGAATCATCCATTCCGGGCGGTTGCCGGATTTCAAGAAGGCTTCGCAAACTTCCAGACGGCGCACAGCGCGGATTTTGCGCTGGCCGCTTACTTCTTTCAGTTCTGCGCGCAGTTCTGCGGTAAGCTTGGGCAGGTCAATTTCCTGTAATAAAGTTTTAATTGCCTGAGCGCCCATGCCTACTTTAAATGCGCTGCCGTATTTATCACGGTTTTCAATATATTCGCTTTCGGTCAGCAGCTGTTTTTTAGTCAGCGGAGTGCTGCCCGGGTCTAATACAATGTAGTTGGCAAAGTACAGTACTTTTTCCAGAGAACGCGGGGAAATATCAAGAATTAACCCCATGCGGCTCGGAATACCTTTGAAATACCAGATATGGGATACAGGTGCAGCCAGTTCAATATGGCCCATACGCTCACGGCGTACTTTGGCACGTGTTACTTCAACGCCGCACTTGTCGCAGATAATGCCTTTATAGCGGATTCTTTTATATTTGCCGCAATGGCATTCCCAGTCTTTGGTAGGCCCGAAAATTCTTTCGCAGAACAAACCGTCACGTTCCGGTTTCAAAGTTCTGTAATTGATGGTTTCCGGTTTTTTTACTTCGCCATAGGACCAAGCCCTGATTTGCTCCGGTGAAGCCAGGCCGATACGCATAGATTCAAAATTATTTACGTCTAACAAGAACCGATCGCTCCCTTCTATTCCATATCTTCACTGGCGGCGTCATCCGCATCTTTTGCTTCCATATTCATGTTGCCAATATCGGCAATCAAATCAAAATCGGGGTCTTCCGCTGCGCTGTCATCACTGTCAGTGGTGTAGTCATCCTGCACAATCTCCGTGTTAGGAGCTTCGGGGATGGCACCGTCGATGTCAAGATCCAGCTTGCGGGCTGTTTCGTTGATATCGTCGTCGGTATCACGCAGGGAAATTTCTTCTTCGTCCTCGTTAAGCACTTTAATGTCAAGGCCGATGGACTGAAGTTCTTTAATAAGTACCTTAAAGGATTCCGGAACACCAGGTTCAGGAACGTTTTCGCCTTTAACGATGGCTTCGTAGGTTTTAACACGGCCGACAACATCGTCGGATTTTACGGTTAAAATTTCCTGCAAAGTATAAGCTGCGCCGTATGCTTCCAGCGCCCAAACTTCCATTTCACCGAAACGCTGGCCGCCGAACTGCGCCTTGCCGCCGAGAGGCTGCTGAGTAACAAGGGAGTACGGGCCGGTGCTGCGGGCATGGATTTTATCATCAACAAGGTGATGCAGTTTGAGCATGTAAGTTAAGCCGACGGTAACTTTGTTATCGAACGGTTCGCCGGTACGTCCGTCATACAGCGTGGTTTTGGCGCTGCGGTCGATACCTGCAAGGTCAAGCGCATCATTAATGTCTTTTTCGTGAGCGCCGTCAAATACCGGTACGGAAATCTGTACGGCTTTAATGCTCTTATCACCGAATTTACCGATTTCAACGGTTTCGGGGATGCCGTATTTTTCAACGTCATAGCCAACACCGGTCAGGCGTTCTACAAGGCCTTCGGCATTGTTTTCAATCTGCATGCCGAGTGCACGTGCTGCCCAGCCCAGATGGTTTTCCAGAATTTGTCCGATGTTCATACGGGAAGGTACGCCCAACGGATTCAGCACAATCTGTACCGGTTCGCCGCTCGGCAGGAACGGCATGTCTTCGCGCGGCAGAATACGGGAAATAACGCCCTTGTTGCCGTGGCGGCCTGCCATTTTATCGCCGATGGAAATTTTACGTTTCTGTGCGATATGTACGCGAACCTGTTCGTTAACTCCCGGAGGAAGTTCGTCGCCGTTTTCGCGGGTAAATACTTTTACGCTGACGATTTTACCTGCTTCGCCATGCGGAACACGCAGCGAGCTGTCGCGTACTTCGCGTGCTTTTTCGCCGAAGATGGCGCGCAGCAGGCGTTCTTCTGCGGTAAGTTCGGTTTCGCCTTTCGGAGTTACCTTGCCGACGAGGATATCGCCCGGACGTACTTCCGCACCAATGCGGATAATGCCGCGTTCGTCAAGGTCTTTCAATGCTTCTTCCGATACGTTCGGAATATCGCGGGTAATTTCTTCTTCGCCAAGTTTGGTGTCGCGGGCATCGCAGTCGTATTCTTCAATATGAATGGAAGTAAATACGTCGGCCTTAACCAAATCTTCGCTAAGAAGAATAGCATCTTCGTAGTTGTAACCTTCCCAAGGCATGTAGGCAACAATTACGTTGTAGCCAAGTGCAAGTTCGCCATGGTCGGTTGCAGGGCCGTCTGCCAGTACCTGGCCTTTAACAACCTTATCGCCTTTGTAAACAATCGGGCGCTGGTTAACGCAGGTGCCCTGGTTGGAGCGTTTAAATTTCAATACGCTGTATTTATCTACGCCGCCGTCATCTTTACGGATAACGATTTCATCGCCGGTAACGCGTTCTACAACGCCGGCATTTTTAGCCAGAATGCATACGCCGGAGTCAACGGCAACTTTATATTCCATACCGGTACCGATGATAGGAGCCTGAGTGCACAGAAGCGGCACTGCTTGGCGCTGCATGTTGGCACCCATAAGAGCACGGTTCGCGTCATCGTTTTCGAGGAACGGAATAAGTGCGGTAGCGATAGATACAACCTGTTTCGGCGAAACGTCCATGAAGTCTACCTGGTCAGGAGGCAGGGAAAGCACTTCGTTCTGGTAACGTGCGGTTACACGTTCACCTTCAAAGTAGCCTTCGTCATCCAAAGGTTCGTTCGCCTGAGCGATAATGTAATTATCTTCTTCATCAGCGGTAAGATAAATAATTTCATCGGTTACGCGCTTGTTTTCTTTATCAACACGGCGGTACGGGGTTTCCATAAAGCCGTATTTGTTAATAACAGCAAAGGTAGAAAGAGAACCGATAAGGCCGATGTTCGGACCTTCAGGGGTTTCAATCGGGCACATACGGCCATAGTGGGAATGGTGTACGTCGCGGACTTCATAGCCTGCACGTTCACGGCTCAAGCCGCCGGGGCCCAGTGCGGAAAGACGGCGTTTATGGGTCAGTTCAGCCAGCGGGTTGTTCTGGTCCATAAACTGGGAAAGCTGGCTGCTGCCAAAGAATTCTTTAATTGCAGCAACAACAGGGCGGATATTAATGAGCGCCTGCGGCGTGATAACATCAACATCCTGAATGGTCATACGTTCTTTTACAACGCGTTCCATACGGGCAAGGCCGATGCGGAACTGATTCTGCAAAAGTTCGCCGACACGGCGTACACGGCGGTTACCCAAATGGTCGATATCATCGCCTGTGCCAAGGCCGTCCATCAGGTTCAGCAGATAACCGAAGGAAGCCATTACATCTTCAACGGTGATGGTGCGGTGGTCTTCCGGAATATCGGAAGTGCAGATAATTTTCATCGGCTGTTCTTTCAGGCGGATGAAAACTTCTTTCAGGCCGGGGCCTGCAAAAATACCGCTTTCTTCGATTTTATCAATAACATCAAGGTCAATCTTGGTGCCTGCTTCAGCAATAATTTCACCGGTAGATACATCAACCAGCGGCTGATCCAGCACTTTATCCAGCAGGCGGCGGCGCCAGCCGAGTTTTTTGTTCAGCTTATAGCGGCCTACGCTGGCAAGGTCATAACGTTTGTTGTCAAAGAAGGTTGCTTCAATAAGTGCGGAGGCGTTTTCCAGAGTAGGAGGTTCGCCCGGACGCAGCTTTTTATAAATTTCAATTAAAGCTTCTTCGCGGGTAGTTGTTGTATCCCTTTCAAGCGTTGCAGCAACGGAAGGATGGTTATTAAAGAGCGCTAAAATATCTTCATTCTGGGTTAAACCCATAGCGCGCAGCAAAACGGTTGCCGGCAGCTTTCTGGTACGGTCAACACGCGCGTAAATAACGTCATTTAAGTCGGTTTCATATTCAATCCATGCACCACGGTTAGGAATGACTGTTGTACCATACATTTTTTTGCCGCTGGGGTCCATCGTAACAGCGTAATAAACGCCCGGGGAACGTACCAGCTGGCTGACGATTACACGTTCGGCACCGTTGATTACAAAAGTACCGGTTTCCGTCATCAGCGGAAAATCGCCCATGAATACTTTAGATTCTTTAATCTCGCCGGTATCTTTATACAGAAGGCGCACGTTTACATTTAACGGCGCAGAATAGGAAGCATCGCGTTCCTTGCATTCTTCTACTGTATATTTAGGCTCACCGAGAGTAAAGCCTTCAAAGGAAAGTTCTAAATTACCTGTAAAATCTTTAATAGGAGAAATGTCATGGAAAATTTCGCAAAGACCTTCTCGCATGAACCACTCATACGATTTTCTTTGGATGTCAATCAAATGAGGCATTGGCAATACTTCATTGATTCTGGCATAACTGTACCGAGTCCTATTACCTACGGGAACCGGTTTAAACATGTAATCCCTCACCCCTTAATGTATATGTTGTCAGGCAGACTTAAACAAGCGCGTTTTTACCATGACAAAAAAAGCAAGGCTCCAAACAATATTCAGGACCTTGCATGTTGTCTTCGATGAACGCACCTCATCTAAATCCATATAAGCACGGTACGGTGCTCAACCACTGAACCCCCGGTACCGGTTGTCAATACCTGCAATCTACTAATGTTGTAGTATGATATGTTATCATATATTTCGCAATTTGTCAATCATGCGGGCATAAAAAAATCCGCTGCAATGCAGCGGATTTTTTATTGCCGTTAAGCAAAATT
>ULPX01071554.1_pt1 | contig 12355 bp, 10 predicted proteins | sample 1953911 | NCBI WGS metagenome assembly ULPX01 (sample SAMEA4835640, study PRJEB28245) | human gut metagenome | biome: gut microbiome; material: fecal sample | place: Denmark | collected 2008 | reverse complement strand
GCAGTCCGGTTAGCGCACCTGCTTTGGGAGCAGGGGGTCGTGGGTTCGAATCCCGCTACCCCGACAATATAAAAAGAACAGTTACATGGATTCATGTAGCTGTTTTTTTGTTATTACATTTTCAGATAGTATTCTTTTGTCAGGTCAATATATTCCCGGCTATATTCGTGTCGGGCCAGTTCAATTATCATGTTTTCTATTTGACACTTTTGGTCTTGAAATTTAAAGGTTATCAGACTGCGTTTTGGGGAAAGTCCTGGTTTTGTTATTATATTCAGTTGTTTATAGGGATATAAAGAATAATTGAGGGCTATTTCTTTTACTTTATCTGAAACATCGGCAGGAACAATGACAGTGAATGCACCATCTGCTGAAAGAAGTCGCGATACTCCTTCTAATAATTCTTTGTAAGTAAGCTCATTGTCATGCCGTGCAGTATTTCGTTGTTGGTTAGGGCATTTTAGAGAGTCTGTAAAATAGGGAGGGTTGGAAACAATGACATCAAACTGTGCGGTAGAAGTATAATGTTTGAAATCGGCTTCTACTACTTCTATCCTATCCTGCCATGGAGAATGTGACACATTTTCTATGGCCTGTCTGACGGCGGAGCAATCTATTTCCAATGCAATGATAAAAGCTTTGCTGCGTTGGGCAAGCATTAAGGCAACTAAGCCGGTGCCGGTTCCGATATCAAGTATTCTTTGTGCACCATCAACATGAGGCCATGCTCCTAAAAGTACCCCATCTGTTCCTACTTTCATAGCACATTTGTCATGCCATATGGTAAATTGTTTGAATTGAAAATATGAATTTGCCATTTTAGTATGTATTGTGAGATTTGCCAAAAATAAATAATTTTTATGAGACAACGTTGGATAACTGTTATTATTTGGCATTGTTTTTGTGTTTTTATCGTACATGGGCTTTATTATTAATGAATAATCGCTTACCTTTGCAAACAATTTATGCCCATATAAATGACATAAACTAATTTAAAAGAAATGATGAAAGAAAAATATTTTATGGAAGATTCAGATGATAATGCCTTTTCACTGATTGCCGATTTTGAAGGGAATGAAGAACAGATGTTCGATGTGAAAACTAAATCAGGCGATACTCTTCCGGTCCTCCCCCTTCGTAATATGGTGCTGTTTCCCGGAGTATTTATGCCTGTTTCTGTAGGTAGAAAATCCTCGTTGAGATTGATACGTGAGGCTGAAAAGAAAGGTATGAATATAGCAGTAATCTGTCAGAAAGCTGCCCAAATAGACGAACCGCAATTTGAAGATTTACATACCATTGGTGCCATTGGTAAAATTGTGCGTATTCTGGAAATGCCGGATCAGACTACCACTGTGATTTTGCAGGGACTGAAACGGTTGGAATTGAAGAATATTACAGAAGTTTATCCTTATTTGAAAGGGCAGGTCGAAATTAAAGACGAAGAAATCCCGGATAAAACAGATAAGGAATTTCAAGCTTTGGTAGAAACTTGTAAAGATCTGACTATACGATATATAAAGTCTTCGGATTCCTTACATCAAGATTCTGCATTTGCTATTAAGAATATTAATAATCATATGTTCTTGGTAGATTTTATTTGTACGAACCTACCTTTGAAGAAGGATGAAAAAATAGAGTTGTTACGTTACGATTCTCTAAGAGAACGTACATACCGTTTGCTGGAAATATTGAACAGGGAGGTACAGTTGGCTGAAATTAAAGCATCTATTCAGATGCGTGCCCGTGAAGATATTGATCAACAGCAGCGTGAATATTTCTTGCAACAACAGATCAAGACCATTCAAGACGAATTGGGTGGCAGTGGTCAGGAACAGGAAATAGAAGAAATGCGAAATAAGTCGTATAGGATGAAATGGGGTGAGGAAATACAGGCGATTTTTTTGAAAGAACTGGCTAAACTGGAACGTTCTCATCCGCAATCTCCTGATTATAGTGTGCAGTTGAATTATTTGCAGACAATGCTTAGTTTGCCTTGGGGGATTTATACGACAGATAATTTGAATCTGAAGAATGCCGAGAAGACCTTGAATAAAGATCATTATGGTTTGGAAAAAGTAAAAGAACGTATTCTTGAGCATTTGGCTGTCCTTAAGTTGAAGGGCGATATGAAGTCACCTATTATCTGTTTATATGGCCCTCCGGGAGTCGGCAAAACTTCTTTGGGAAAATCGATTGCTGCTGCTTTGAAGCGGAAATATATTCGTATGTCTTTGGGTGGAGTGCACGATGAAGCCGAAATTCGTGGACATCGTAAAACCTACATCGGTGCTATGCCGGGACGAATCATCAAAAGCCTGGTAAAAGCCGGTTCTTCGAATCCTGTGTTTATCTTGGATGAGATTGATAAAGTCAGTGCAGACCGCCAGGGGGATCCGTCATCTGCTTTATTGGAAGTGCTTGATCCGGAACAAAATACTGCATTTCATGATAATTTTTTGGATGTGGATTATGATTTGTCAAGAGTGATGTTTATTGCTACGGCTAATAATCTGAATACAATTCCCGGGCCGTTGTTGGATCGTATGGAGTTGATTGAAGTTAGCGGCTATATCACGGAGGAGAAAGTTGAGATTGCCCGTAAGCATTTGGTTCCAAAAGAATTGGAAGCAAATGGAATGAAGAAGACGGATATTAAGATTCCGAAGGATACTTTGGAAGCCATTATTGAATCATATACTCGCGAAAGCGGTGTGCGTGAGCTGGAGAAGAAGATAGGTAAGATCTTGCGTAAATCAGCACGCCAGTATGCTACTGATGGTTATTTTGCAAAAACGGAAATTAAACCGGCCGATTTATATGATTTTCTTGGAGCGCCTGAATATACACGTGATAAATACCAGGGAAATGATTATGCAGGTGTTGTGACAGGTTTGGCATGGACTGCTGTTGGGGGCGAAATTCTGTTTGTCGAGACCAGTTTAAGCCGTGGTAAAGGTGGTCGTTTGACGTTGACGGGTAATCTGGGTGATGTGATGAAAGAATCTGCAATGTTGGCACTGGAGTATATTAAAGCGCATGCTTCATTGTTGAACTTGGATGAAGAAATATTCGACAATTGGAACATACATATTCATGTTCCGGAAGGTGCTATTCCGAAAGATGGCCCTTCGGCGGGTATAACAATGGCTACCTCGTTGGCTTCGGCTTTGACGCAACGTAAGGTGAAGGCTAATCTGGCAATGACCGGAGAGATAACTCTTCGTGGGAAAGTGCTTCCTGTAGGTGGAATTAAAGAAAAAATCCTTGCTGCCAAGCGTGCAGGAATTAAGGAGATTATTATGAGTGCTGAAAATAAGAAAAACATAGATGAAATTCAGGATATTTATTTGAAAGGCTTGACTTTCCACTATGTTACTGATGTGAAAGAAGTATTTACTATCGCATTGACTGATGAGAAAGTAACTGATGCTATTGATTTATCTGTAAAGAAAGCCAGCCAGGAATGACATTTGAATTACAATATACAGACGCAAAAAGTAATGCCCGTGCAGGTTTGATTACAACGGACCACGGGCAGATACAAACTCCTATATTTATGCCTGTGGGTACTCTTGGTACAGTGAAAGGAGTACATTTGACGGAGTTGAAAGAGGATATTCAGGCACAGATCATATTAGGTAATACTTATCATCTCTATTTGCGCCCGGGATTGGATGTCATTGAAAGAGCCGGTGGATTGCATAAATTCAATGGGTTTGATCGTCCGATGCTGACCGATAGCGGTGGATTTCAGGTTTTCTCATTAGCCGGTATTCGCAAATTGCGTGAAGAAGGTGCCGAATTCCGTTCGCACATCGATGGTAGTAAACATATTTTCACTCCTGAAAAGGTGATGGATATTGAGCGTACGATTGGTGCGGATATTATGATGGCATTTGATGAATGTCCTCCGGGAGACTCTGATTATGCATATGCCAAAAAGTCATTAGGACTGACACATCGCTGGCTTGATAGATGTATTCGGCGATTCAATGAAACAGAGCCCAAATATGGTTATAACCAATCTCTTTTTCCAATTGTGCAGGGATGTGTATATACTGATCTGAGAAAACAATCAGCGGAGTTTGTTGCTTCCAAGAATGCGGACGGAAATGCAATTGGCGGTTTGGCTGTGGGTGAACCGGTAGATAAGATGTATGAAATGATTGAGGTAGTGAATGATATTCTGCCGAAAGACAAGCCACGTTATTTAATGGGAGTCGGTACACCGGTTAATATTCTCGAAGGTATTGAGCGAGGAGTCGATATGTTCGATTGTGTGATGCCTACACGTAACGGACGTAACGGAATGTTGTTCACGAAAGACGGCATTATGAATATGCGTAATAAAAAATGGGAGACGGACTTCTCCCCTATTGAAGCCGATGGTGCTTCTTGTGTGGATACCTTGTATAGTAAGGCATATTTACGCCATCTGTTTCATGCACAAGAGTTGCTGGCTATGCAGATTGCTTCTATTCATAATCTGGCTTTTTATCTTTGGCTGGTAGGTGAAGCGCGCAAACACATTATTGCAGGAGATTTTTCTACTTGGAAGCCAATGATGGTAAAAAGAGTGTCAACAAGATTATAAATTAAATGAAAAGCAATCGATTTATCAAACTGCTGGACTGGTATATCATCAAGAAATTCTTGGGGACGTACGTGTTTGCCATTGCATTGATCATCTCCATCGCTGTGGTGTTCGATTTCAATGAGAAGATGGATAAGTTTATGGAACGTGAAGCTCCGTGGTCAGCGATCGTTTTTGATTATTACATGAACTTTATTCCCTATTTTGCGAATTTGTTCAGTCCGTTGTTTGTGTTTATTGCTGTCATTTTCTTTACATCAAAATTAGCGGAGAACTCGGAAATTATTGCTATGTTCTCTACGGGAATGAGCTTTAAACGTTTGATGCGCCCTTATATGATTTCTGCAGCGGTTATTGCTGTTGCCACTTTTATGTTAGGGTCCTACGTTATTCCGAAAGGTAGTGTGACTCGTTTGAATTTTGAGGATAGATATGTTAAATCTAAGAAGAAAGGGAGCGCAACGAATGTACAACTTGAAGTGGATAGTGGTGTAATTGCTTATATCGATCGGTATCAAGATTATAATAAAACCGGTAATCGATTCTCTCTTGACAAGTTTGTTGATAAAAAGTTGGTATCTCACCTAACGGCTCGTCGGATTGTTTATGATACGACTACTGTGAATAAATGGACGATTCATGACTACATGATACGTGAGTTGGATGGATTAAAGGAGAATATTATCAAGGGAGACAGGCTCGATACTATCATCAATATGGATCCGACGGACTTTCTTATTATGAAGAATCAGCAGGAAATGCTTACCAGCCCTCAATTGAGCGAATATATTGATAAGCAGCGTCGGCGTGGGTTTGCTAATATCAAAGAGTTTGAGATTGAGTATCATAAACGTATTGCGATGTCTTTCGCTTCATTTATTCTTACCGTGATTGGACTATCGCTTTCGTCAAAGAAAACGAAAGGAGGAATGGGACTTCATCTGGGAATTGGATTGGCATTGAGTTTTTCATATATTCTTTTCCAGACTATTACTTCTACATTTGCGGTGAATGGCAATGTGCCTCCTGTCGTTGCTGTCTGGATACCCAATATACTATATGCGTTTATCGCATTCTATTTGTATAAGAAAGCACCCAAATAGAATCAGAAAACTCTTACCGGGTGAGGTAAAGAAAAAGTCCCGCTTACTATTAAAAGTTAGCGGGACTCTTTTTGTTGTATTCATTTCCTCTTTTGTCTGTTTCCGGCCCTTTTGATATATCCGGAAAATTCCCCTTCCTCCCTGCGTTTTAATAATGTAGATTTTATCCTAATTCTTTTACGCGGGCAGAAAGTTCTGCAGCAGAGATGTTTTTGGCTATGATAACACCATTTCCATCCAATAAATAGTTAGTGAAACCCCGGTTCAAACGGTATTTTTTAAATAAGCCGGAATCTTCGCCTTTAGTTTCCACGAAACAGGTGGGCGTAACTATTTGGTCCTTACGAATAGTTTCCTCGAATACCGATCGGTATTCATCAAATGATATAGAAACCATTTTCACATTTGGGGCATCAGACCGGAGTGCGTTATTTAAACTAACGTTTTGCATCCGTGACTGTGCATCGTAACTTGCCCAAAAACTAAGCAATACATAACGGCCTTTGAAATCGGCCAGTTTAAGAGGGTATTGCTCCCCTGATGTAGATTCGATTCGAAAATCCGGGGCTACATCTCCCACGCTTAAGCCTCCTGTTGGTTTATCTTTTTCAACGAAAGCGGTCAAGGAACAAATTAGTAATACAACAAAAATCCATTTTACATGTCTCATGTAATTCGGTTTTGGTTAATACTATTCGGGACTGTCCTTAAACAGTGGTTTCTTCCCGAAACATTATCTTTATCCAGGCTTCAATGGAGAGGAATCCGTTGATTGTCAATGCCTTTGATTTAGAAACCGGGCGCAAAGGTAAGTATTTATTAAATTAACTTCCAAATAAACAAGCAGATTTCTTACTTTTCAGGTGTATTTTTTTATGTTCTTTAGCATAGAAACCGGCTTTTTTCCCTATTTTTGCAGGATTAAATGAACTTTTTATGCAACTGTCAAATACTGAACTCATTCTTATCCGTATTACCGGTGAAGATCGTCCTGGGCTGACGGCTTCTGTGACGGAAATATTGGCAAAATATGATGCTACAATTTTGGACATCGGGCAAGCGGATATTCATAATACTCTTTCGTTAGGCATACTTTGTATGACTGAAGAACAAAATTCCGGATTCATTATGAAAGAGTTACTTTTCAAAGCTTCGTCTTTAGGAGTAACTATTCGTTTTTATCCTATTTCAACAGAGGAATATGAAAGTTGGGTGAAAATGCAAGGAAAGAATCGTTATATTCTTACCTTATTAGGCCGTAAGCTTTCTGCTCGACAGATTGCTGCAACTACCCGTATTCTTGCAGAACAGGGAATGAATATTGATGCGATTAAGCGTTTGACAGGTCGTATTCCTTTAAACGAATGTGAGTCGCGTACACGTGCTTGTATCGAGTTCTCTGTTCGTGGTACGCCTAAAGACCGTATTGTGATGCAGGAACAACTGATGAAACTGGCCAGCGAACTCGAGATGGATTTTTCTTTTCAACTTGACAATATGTATCGACGGATGCGTAGGTTGATCTGTTTTGATATGGATTCTACGCTGATTGAAACCGAGGTTATTGATGAATTGGCAATACGTGCCGGAGTGGGTGATCAAGTGAAGAAGATAACAGAACGGGCTATGCGTGGTGAAATTGATTTTATCGAGAGTTTTCGTGAGCGTGTTGCTTTGCTCAAAGGCTTGGATGAATCGGTGATGCAGGAAATTGCGGAGAATCTGCCTATAACGGAAGGCGTAGACCGGCTGATGTATGTTTTGAAAAAATATGGTTATAAAATTGCTATTCTTAGTGGTGGTTTTACTTATTTTGGAAAATATTTGCAGCAGAAATATGGTATAGACTATGTATATGCCAATGAATTGGAAATCATAGACGGTAAACTGACCGGTCGTTATTTAGGTGATGTAGTGGATGGAAAACGGAAAGCTGAGCTTCTTCGTTTAATAGCACAGGTTGAAAAAGTAGATATAGCACAGACTATTGCCGTTGGTGATGGAGCTAATGATTTGCCGATGTTAGGTATCGCCGGGTTGGGTATTGCATTTCATGCAAAGCCTAAAGTAGTGGCCAATGCCGAGCAGTCTATTAATACGATCGGATTGGATGGGGTGCTTTATTTCCTTGGTTTTAAAGATTCGTATTTGAATATGTAGAATCTCTCAATAATTTGATATTAGTAATTTGTATAATTAGCATAAAATGAAGTTTTCCGAATTAAAACTAAATGACCGCGTACTTGAAGCACTTGATGCAATGAGATTTGATGAGTGTACACCAGTGCAAGAGCAAACGATACCTGTTATCCTTGATGGTAAGGACTTGATTGCAGTTGCTCAAACAGGTACCGGTAAGACGGCTGCTTTTTTACTCCCGGTATTGAACAAACTTTCTGAGGGTGGACATCCGGAAGATGCCATCAATTGTATTGTTATGTCCCCTACCCGGGAATTAGCGCAGCAGATTGATCAGCAGATGGAGGGTTTTTCTTATTTTATGCCGGTATCCAGTGTGGCTGTGTATGGAGGAAATGATGGAGTGCTATTTGAACAGCAGAAAAAAGGACTTAGCCTTGGAGCTGATGTTGTAATTGCAACTCCGGGACGATTGATAGCTCATCTCAGTTTGGGATATGTGGATTTGTCTAAAGTATCTTATTTTATTTTGGATGAAGCTGATCGCATGCTTGACATGGGATTCTATGAAGATATTATGCAAATTGTGAAGTATCTGCCTAAAGAGCGACAGACTATTATGTTTTCGGCGACTATGCCTGCCAAAATCCAACAGCTTGCGAAAACGATTTTGAATAATCCGGTAGAAGTGAAGCTAGCTGTATCCAAGCCGGCAGAAAAGATTGTTCAGGCAGCATATGTATGTTATGAAAATCAAAAATTGGGTATTGTTCGTAGTCTTTTTGCAGAGGAGGTTCCAGAACGTGTAATCATTTTCGCATCTTCTAAAATTAAAGTGAAAGAGGTTGCAAAAGCTCTTAAAATGATGAAGTTAAATGTTGGGGAGATGCATTCGGATCTTGAACAGGCCCAAAGAGAGTTTATCATGCATGAATTTAAGTCGGGTAGAATCAATATTTTGGTAGCAACTGATATTGTGTCCAGAGGGATTGATATTGATGATATTCGTCTGGTGATAAACTTTGATGTTCCTCATGATAGTGAAGACTATGTGCATCGTATCGGACGTACCGCCCGTGCCAATAATGACGGTGTAGCAATTACATTTGTAAACGAAAAGGAGCAGACTAATTTTAAGCATATTGAAAATTTCCTGGAAAAAGATATATATAAGATCTCAGTACCATCGGAATTGGGCGAAGCACCGGCGTATAAGCCGCGTAATACTGGGACAGGGAATGGCAATCGGTCACGAAATTTTCGTAAAGGAGGAGGAAAGAGATCAGGTGGAGATCGATCAAAAAGTAGAAAATAGCCCTTTTTTATTTAGCTGTATAAATTGTTAATTTTCCGTCAAAAGAAACCGATAGGTCTGCAATGTTGCATACGGAACTTTCCGGTATACAAACTGTAGCTTGATAATGAAAACCTTTACGATCGACATTTTTGAAATTCATCTCGGATAAGATGGATTGTTGTAGGAAGTCGGTGGAAATTACATTTTCAAGCATTTGTTTGGTTATATCACTTGAGAATAAACATTTTCTACCTTCATATATGCATATGTGCATGATGTTGTCATAATAGATATTATCCATACTGATGCCCTCTTCAGAGTAGGTTGTTTTTATTACCTTTATTTTAGAAGGGTTGATGTATACATATGCTCTATAACGGATTCCGTTATAAAAAACTACGCTATCTTTTTGGGTGACTTCTGTATAAGTCGGAATGATCTCCACTGGCTTTCCAGAAAATGCCAATGAATCGTTCGGATCTTCCGATTTATGAAGTTTTACGATGTTATCTGCCAGAGAATGAAATGAAAAACTGTATTCCGTTTGTTTATCAATTTGATAACGTGCCAATTCATTGCCAAAAGTATATAGGGTATCTTTTATTATTTTGAAGTATACAGGAGTACTTTGCGAATTTGCATAATAAATTGTATCACCTTTGATAAACAGTAAAGGAATGTCACTCTCATCATCGATCCAGATTCCCTGCATCAATTCTTTGGCTTTGACATTTTCTGATTGCTCTAAAGAGTTTTGCTTTTTAGTATTATTGCACGCTATCAACAAAATCGTCAATAACGATGTCGTTATAAACTTAATCATCTATTTAATTTTGTGCAAAATTAAGCAATTATCTTTTCATTTCCCAATACAACGGTATATGAATCCTTGTTCTTCCATTTCTTTTTTATCATAAATGTTACGACCATCCAAAACAATAGGTTGCGTCATTGTTTTTTTAATAACTGGCCATGATGGTAAACGAAATTCTTTCCATTCGGTGACTAACATCAAAACATCGGTATCAAGTACGGCATCATACATGTCGTGTGCATAATATACACTGTCTCCGATTCTTCTTTTACATTCTTCCATAGCTGCCGGATCATATACCCGAATTTTACAACCGGCCTGTCTTAACTTGTCTATGAGGACCAATGCGGGTGCTTCACGCATATCATCAGTTTCGGGTTTGAAAGCGAGTCCCCAAATTGCTATCGTTTTATCCTTTAACTTATTATTGAATAATTTCAAAAGCTTTTCAAATAAAGCACTTTTTTGTATTTCATTGACCTCTTCTACAGCACGTAATACGCGCATGTCATATCCGTTTTGCTCTGCTGTCTTTATCAAAGCCTTGACATCTTTTGGAAAACAAGAGCCTCCATATCCTATTCCCGGATAAAGGAACTTACGTCCGATTCGAGTATCTGAGCCAATACCACTGCGTACCATATTTACATCTGCTCCGACAAGTTCACATAGATTGGCTATGTCATTCATAAAGCTGATACGGGTAGCTAACATTGAATTAGCTGCATATTTAGTCATTTCTGCCGAAGGGATATCCATAAAAATGACACGGAAATTATTTAGCAAGAATGGTTTGTATAGTTTAGACATAATTTTTTTAGCACGTTCAGACTCCACTCCTACTACTACACGATCCGGACTCATAAAATCACTAATGGCATTTCCCTCTTTTAAGAATTCCGGATTGGAAGCAACATCAAATTCTATTGTTACTCCTCTTTGGTCTAATTCTTTCTGGATAACATTACGTACTTTTTGTGCTGTTCCAACGGGTACGGTACTTTTGGTGACCACTAATTTGTATTTGTTCATGTTTTGTCCGATAGTACGTGCTACGGCAAGTACATAACTAAGATCGGCACTTCCATCTTCATCAGGAGGAGTACCAACTGCGCTAAAGATAACTTCCACATCATTAAGACAACTTTCTAAAGAAGTTGTAAATTTCAGGCGTCCTGATTTTGTATTGCGGAGTACCATCTCTTCCAATCCAGGCTCATAAATAGGAATCACTCCCTCTTCAAGAGCTTTTATTTTTTTTATATTGGTATCAACACATGTTACATCCACACCTATTTCTGCAAAACAAGTCCCTGTAACTAGTCCGACATATCCAGTTCCTACAATTGCTATTTTCATTTTTTTATGTTTTTGGAGGAGTTATACAAAATATTCAGCTTCTTGAAAAATCTTAGCCTGCCTGTCTTTTTCAGACATAATAATTTGAAAATCGGCTATTGGCCAATCAATGCCTAATGCATTATCGCAATATAAAATGGATCTTTCTGCTTGTGGGTTATATATATTATCAACTTTATATGTGAAGATTACTTCTTCGCTTAATACCAAAAATCCATGGGCAAAACCACGTGGAATGAAAAATTGGCGTTTGTTGTCTTCAGTTAACAATACGCTTACGTATTTTCCAAATGTAGATGATGATTGACGTAAATCTACTGCAACATCTAATACTTCACCTTTAATGACGCGTACCAATTTTGCTTGGCTATATTCACCTGTCTGATAATGTAATCCTCGTAATACACCGAATGACGATTTGGATTCATTATCTTGTATAAAGTCTACTTTTCCGATATGTTTTTCGAATTCTTCTTTTTTAAAAGACTCCATAAAGTATCCTCTACTATCAGAAAATACTTTCGGCTCTATCAGCCATACACCATCAATTTCTGTTTGTATATAATTCATTTTCAGAATTTTTTATGAACTTTGACTTGCAAGCCTAAATTATCGCCATAAATGTCTCCAATATCAAATGCTGCTGAAGCGGTAAAGCTCCAACCTTTCCATTTATTTGGGATATATTTAAACTCTGCAAAAGTAGAAAAATTTTCTAAGATTTCAGGGATTGGCTTAAAGGGAGTTCCCCATGTACGATTAAATGATAGTTTAGCACGATAAGTCCATTCATTACTAATGTCGCCACTCCAACCTAAATGGATAGCTTTAACACGGTTATATTGAAAAGCAAGGTTTCCATTGTTATTATAAATAGGTGAAGCAACTAATGGATTACCCATGCTCATACCCCAATGTGACCATCCGGGATAGATAACGTGGTTATAATAATTATCTGCACCTCCGGTTTTTTTTGCTGCTGAGAAATCTTTTCCATGTAATGGTCCACTTTGGTTGGTAGATTGGTAATATTCTAGAATAATATT
>ULPX01086593.1_pt1 | contig 12620 bp, 13 predicted proteins | sample 1953911 | NCBI WGS metagenome assembly ULPX01 (sample SAMEA4835640, study PRJEB28245) | human gut metagenome | biome: gut microbiome; material: fecal sample | place: Denmark | collected 2008 | reverse complement strand
ACTGTCCCGTCCTTTTTCACTACCTGACGTTTGAGGTAGAATAAAATTCGATTTATGCCAATAAACGCCACTAATAGACAATTATTTCTTTGTCAGTGATTTATGCTATATTCTTCATTGCTTTGCAGAATGGGTAAAACGTAAAGTTATGCATATCGCAGAAACGGTTAGGTTTCCAAATCGTAACCCTGCAATTTTGCATATTTGATGGCCTTGTGTCTGTTTTGCGCCGTTCTGCGTAGGTTTGCTTTCAGCCATTTAGCGCATGTGAAACTAAATTTGCAACCAAAAAAAGAACGGTATGAGAGCAACATTCAAAATCCTGTTCTTCGTGAACAGAAGCAAGGAGAAAAACGGCATTGTCCCCATCATGGGACGAGTGACAATCAACGGGACGCAGGCGCAGTTCAGTTGTAAGTATTCCATTGCGGTTGAGCAGTGGGACACCAAGGCAAACAAGGTGAAGGGCAAAAGCAAGGAAGCCCGTGACATCAACTATGCCCTCGACAACATCAAGGCGCAAATCATCAAGCATTACCAGCGTATATCGGACAAGGAGGCGTATGTGACGGCCGAAATGGTTCGGAACGCCTATCAAGGCATTGGTACGGAGTATGAGACCGTGCTTCGTGCCTTTGACAAGCACAATGCGGATTTCGCCAGACGCATAGGGAAAGACAGGGTCAAGGAGACATACTACAAGCACACGATAGCCCGTACCCATGTCGCCAATTTCATCAAGTATTATTACAAGCGCAACGACCTCGGCATGAACGAGCTGACGGAGGACTTCATGAACCAGTATTGCATCTATCTTCGCAATGAGGTGGGTGTCCAGCAGTCTACCGTCAGACTTTACTGCACGACTTTGAAGTCCATCGTTTCCCATGCGCACAAGAACGGGATGATACCGAGAGACCCTTTCGCCAACTGTCGTGTCAGCGGAGGAACGAAGGAGCGCGAGTTTTTGACGGAGGATGAGGTGCAAACCCTGATGTCGCACCGTTTCAACGACCCTGCCCTGACGCAGGTACGGGATATTTTCGTTTTCGGGTGTCTGACAGGAATCTCGTTCATTGATATAAAGAACTTGACCACCGACAACCTTGTCACCATAAACGACAGCCTTTGGATTTCATCGACACGTCAGAAGACGAAGATACCATTTCGTGTGAAACTGATGGAGAGCGCCCGTAAGATTATTGACCGATATGAGCCTTTCCGTTGTGGCAACCGCCTGTTCAATGTTTACCGGAACGGATGGGCAAATGTCCTGTTGAAACAGATAGCGGAGGAATGTGGGATAAACAAGCGGTTGACCTTCCACATGAGCCGCCATTCGTATGCGGTGATGGCTATTTCAAACGGTATGCCGATTGAAAGTGTGAGCAAGATTTTGGGACATACCAAAATCACCACCACCCAGCATTACGCAAAGATAACTACCGAAAAACTGGATAAGGACTTGTCCGTTCTTGAAAGCAAAATCGGTGATAAGATGAAACTGGTGTAAAATATAGATAGAGATGAATATGAAAAGAGGTATCATAACAATGGGTGAATCCGGCAACATCATTATGCCGGATAATGTCGCTGACATTTGGATGAACGAGCCTGAATTGGTGGAACTGTTCGGGGTGATAGCCCCGACACTCCGTGCCGCCATCAGAGTTGTGTATAAAAGCGGTGTCCTGAAAGAACACGAGACGCAGAAGCATGTGCAGTTGGAGAACGGCTATCATGCTGATGTATTCAGTTTCCCGATGGTGGTCGCACTTGCTTTCCGTACCAATACTTTCGGTGCGGAACAAGTGCGTAATGTCATTTTTGAAAGGGTGTACTTGCGAAAAGAGAAAACAAACATTTTCTTTTCGCTGGGTGTGAACAGTATGGAAATATCTAAGTATCAGGCATAAAATACACCAATATGACGACATGAAGTAGTGAGACCATTGCGTATTCCCATTGCCAACAATCTATTTATATGGATAAATAAATGGGTGTATTGCCATTCATATGAATGAATACGATAAGTCCGAAGATACTGCCATTGGAGTGGCACTTCTTCGGGCTTTGTCTATATACCTCCGAGCCAAATACAAGAAAAATTATACGTGAGTCATACATGAGTCATATATCCGTCTTGTACGAATTGCCGAGTTTTGCACTGATTAAACTAAAATGAAGTGCTTATGAAACAAGAAAACATCGCAAAGGAGGAGTTTATCCGAGTGGGTACGACCCTCTACAAGATGGTGAACCAGCCACGTTTGAACGGAGGGTATGTAAGGAAACGCATCGTGTGGAACAACGAGACGCTCCGGCAGGATTACGGCAAACATTTTCTTGCCACCGTACCCAAGTATGACGGCTTCTGCACCGTACCCGAACACGTCAGCTATCAGCCCGTGGTCGGCAAGTTCCTCAATCTCTACGAGCCGATAGACCACCAACCGCAAGAGGGTGATTTCCCCTCTATCCGCTCATTGGTGGAACACATCTTCGGGGAACAATACGAGTTGGGGATGGACTATCTGCAACTATTGTATTTGCAACCCATACAGAAGCTGCCCATCCTGTTGTTGGTATCTGAGGAACGAAACACGGGCAAAAGTACTTTCTTGAACTTCCTGAAAGCCCTGTTTCAGCACAACGTGACATTCAACACCAACGAGGATTTCCGCAGCCAGTTCAATTCCGACTGGGCAGGGAAACTCCTTATCGTGGTGGATGAGGTGCTATTGAGCCGCAGGGAGGACAGCGAGCGGTTGAAGAACCTAAGTACCACACTCTCCTACAAGGTGGAAGCCAAAGGCAAAGACCGTGACGAGATAGCATTCTTCGCCAAGTTCGTGCTGTGTTCCAACAACGAGTACCTGCCTGTCATCATTGATGCAGGGGAAACACGCTATTGGGTACGCAAAATAGACCGTTTGCAGTCGGATGATACCGACTTCCTGCAAAAACTGAAAGCGGAGATTCCGGCTTTTCTTTATCATCTGCAACACAGAAGTCTATCCACCGAAAAGAAAAGCCGTATGTGGTTTGCCCCCTCGCTGCTGCATACCGAAGCCTTGCAGCGCATCATCCGCAGCAACCGCAACAGATTTGAAACCGAGATGTACGAGCTTATACTTGACATCATGGCAAATATGAGTGTTGATACATTTTCGTTCTGCCCCGATGACATTCTCGTTCTTTTGGCAAACTCGTATGTCAAGGCGGAGAGATACCAAGTGCGGAGGGTATTGCAGGAGTGCTGGAAGTTGAAACCTACCCATAACACCCTCACATATACCACCTATCAAGTGGACTATAACCGTGAATGCCGTTACTCCCCGGTTCGGAAAACCGGACGATTCTACACCGTAACGAAAGTGTTTTTGGAAACACTATGATTCTTTTTTTGATGAATTGATGAATAAGAATATAACAGCATTGAATATCAGTAGAATATACCATCATCAAATCTTAATCAAGAATAAGATACTGATGAAAAGAGAAAACAGTACGGACAGACCATGCCGACATCGCAAATGATGATTTTCTCTTTTCGCAAGCAATTTGATGAATGTGTGATGAGGGTTTATAATGTTATACATCAATAGGTTAAATATAAAAATCATCAAAACATCGTTTTATCAACCATCATCAAATCCGTAGGAATATACATTATGACCATACAAGAAGCAAAACAAATCAACATTGCAGACTATCTGCAAAGTCTGGGCTATTCGCCCGTAAAACAGCAAGGCGAAAGCCTGTGGTACAAATCACCTTTCCGGCAGGAGAAAGAAGCGTCATTCAAGGTGAACATAAACCGTAACCTGTGGTTCGATTATGGACTGGGCAAGGGCGGCAACATCATCGCACTGGCGCAGGAACTCTATTTCTCCGACCATGTGCCTTATCTGCTCCGTAAGATAGCGGAACAGGCTCCGCACATCCGTCCCGTTTCCTTCTTTTTTCGCCAACAGCCATCCGAACCATCCTTCCAACAGTTAGAGGTCAGGGAACTCACGCATCCGGCATTGCTCCGCTACTTGCAGGAACGTGGGATTGACACCGCACTGGCAAAACCGGAGTGCAAGGAACTGCACTTCATCCATAACGGCAAACCTTATTTCGCCATCGGCTTCCCGAATGTGGCAGGAGGGTTTGAAGTGCGCAACCAATTTTTCAAGGGCTGCATCGCACCGAAAGACATCAGCCACATCCGGCAGTCGGGAGAACCGAGGGAGAAATGTCTGGTATTCGAGGGCATGACGGACTATCTCTCCTTCCTCACGTTGAGGAAAAGGAACTGCCCGACCATGCCCAATCTTGACGGGCAGGATTATGTCATTCTCAACTCCACCGCCAACGTGCCGAAAGCCATAGAGGTGCTGCATAAGTATGAGCGCATCCACTGCCTGCTTGACAATGACGAGGCAGGAAGAAGAGCCTACCAAGAACTGGCTGTCGAGTTTGACGGACGAATCCGGGACTTCTCCCACAACTATCACGGGCATAAAGACCTGAACGATTTTCTGTGCGGCAAGCGGCAGAATTTAACCGTTAATCCACCGCCCCGAAACATCGTTAAGCCGAAGAAAAAAGGGTTCGGATTATAAAGCATCAAAAAGGGAAAAAAACGGGAGTTGCTCAAAATTGATTCGGTTAGAATCGTGGGGTAGCAAGTTTGTGTTTCGGGACACCCGAAACCGCTTGCCACCCGTCCCCCGAATATCAGGGAGTGGCATCCCGTTGGTCTATTCATTAACTGTACTGACAATACTTAGAAATGGAACATAAGGAAGACAAGAAACATAACAAAGGCGGTCGCCCTAAGAAAGAGGCAACCGAGAAACTGACATACCGTGTGGCGGTGAAGCTGGCGGCTGCCGACTACTTCCGTCTGATGACACGGGCGTATGAAGCCGGAGTGTCATCGAGCGAATACATGAGGGAGTGTTTCCGAAACGGTCATGTGAAAGGACGACTGTCGGAGGAACATGCCGCCCATGTACGGAATCTGTGCGGCATGGCGAACAACCTGAACCAACTTGCACGCAAGGCGAATGCAGGGGGCTTCTATGAGGAACGTGACGACTGCAAGGTTGCTGTGGCAAGAATCCATGAACTCTTAACCAAGATAGGGATATGATGGCGAAAATCGTACACGGCAGCAATTTCAAGGGTGTGGTGGACTACATCCTTGACAAGAACAAGGGAGTGCAGTTAGTGGCTCATGAGGGCTTGTTCATGGAAAACAAGGATACCATCGCAATGAGTTTCAACATCCAGTCGCAGATGAACGTCAAGGTGGCGAAGCCTGTCGGACACATCGCCCTGAGTTTCTCCAAAGAGGACGAACCTCGGCTAATAAACCGTGTTATGGCAGGGATAGCACTTGAATACATGGAGAAGATGGGCATACGTGACACGCAGTTCTTCATCGCCCGCCACTTCGACAAGGAGCATCCGCACGTGCATATCGCCTTCAACCGCATAGGCAATGACGGCAGTACAATATCGGACAGAAACGAACGGTTGCGCAGCACCCGTATCTGCAAGGAACTTACCTTGAAATACGGTATGCACATGGCTGGCGGCAAGGAAAACGTCAAGCGCAATCGGCTGAAAGAGCCTGACAGGACGAAGTACAGGCTGTACGACATCCTGAAAATGGAAGTCGGCAGATGCGGCAACTGGGACGTGCTTGTCGCCAACCTGCACCGTCAGGGTGTGAAAGTTCGCTTCAAGCACAAGGGGCAGACGGACGAGGTTCAGGGCGTGGTCTTCACCATAAACGGCTACCACTTTAACGGCTCCAAGGTGGACAGGCGTTTCAGTTACTCCAAGATTGATGCAGCCTTGCAGCACAACAGGAATGAGGAACGCATGAATTTGATGCCCAAAGGCTATACGACAAATACATCAAGCGTAGTTTCCGACACTGCAAGAGGTGAATTTTTCAGCGGTTCGTTGGGGTTGCTGAACGGCAACGCTTCGTCCTACAACGTCGCTGATGCAGAAGCCAATCAGGAGATGGCGGAAATGCTTCGCCAAAAGAAGAAACGTAAACGGGGAATGAGGTTGTGAAAAAGAACAAGAACTATTTCTTTCCATACTTTTTCTCAAACAAATCGTAATGTTCTTCACCCCATTTAAGCATGGAGTCTATAATTGGAAGTAATGATTTGCCAAGTTCTGTTATTTGATATTCAGAGCGTGGCGGCAATTCGGGAAATATAGTCTTGACTACAAGACCATCCTCTACCATTTCTTTGAGTTGTATATCAAGCACTCTTGAAGCAGCCTCCGGCAAACATTTATGTATTTCACTTGGACGCATAGGCGTACCCATACGCAATTCATCCAAAATGCATGATTTCCATTTGGATTCTATCAAGCTCATAGTCAATCGGAGCGGGCAATCCAAATCCACAGGTATTTTCTTTTCGTATGCCATATTATATTTTTTGTGCTGCAAAGGTAATCAATATTACTGAAAATCAGAATACCGAAAAATTATTCGATATATGAATATTTTTTCGGTACTTGTGTAAACTAAAATACTGTTGTAATTTTGCCATCAAAATAAACATTATAAATCAATTCATTATGCGAAGCGAAATCAAGGAATATGCAGCGGTTCAGGAAGCTGCCGAGAAATTTGTAAAGAGCGTTGCCGAGGGTAACAGCGAGTATGCCAAGACACTGTTCACCGATGATGCCGTACTGTTCGGTATGCTTGATGGTGTGTTGGAACATGGTTCTATCGAACAGTTCTACCACAATGTTGATACTGTTGGAGCAGGTGATGGCTTCAAAGCCCGTATTGACGTGCTTGCCGTTGAGGAAAGCGTTGCCGTTGTCCGTGTACTTGAAGAGAAATGGGGCGGTCGTATTGATTTTACTGATTTCCTCTTGCTGCTCAAACTTAATGGAGAATGGAAATGTGTGGCTAAAGCCTATAACCAAAATTCTAATACAATCAAGTTATGAAAATCACGGTAATCACGGGTAGCCCCCGAAAAAACGGCAATACCTTTGCCATGACGGATGCCTTCATAAAGGCAGCGGAAGCAAAAGGTCATGAAGTGGTGCGTTTCGATGCCGCCATGATGAAAATTGGCGGTTGTCGTGCTTGCATGACTTGTTTTAAAACAGGTAAAGCTTGTTCATTTGACGATGATTTCAATACCATCGCTCCACACATTCTCGATTCTGATGCCATTGTATATGCCATGCCTGTATATTGGTATTCTATTCCAGCTCAGATAAAGGGTGTGATTGACCGTGTGTTCTCATTGGTTGTAGGAGGCAAGGATGTGGCTGGCAAGAAAATGGGTCTTATTTGCTGTTGCGAGGAACATGACCCGATTGTGATGGACGGTGTCAGGATTCCTATGGAACGTACCGCTACATTACTCAAATGGGAGGTCGTGGGTGAAGTTTTTGTACCTGGAGTCTTTGTAGAGGGCGATATTGATAAAACTGACGGTTGCAAACAAGCAGCTGCACTTGCTGATAAATTCTGATATGAAAGTTTTATTGATAAACGGTAGTCCCAACGAACATGGATGCACATACACGGCTCTTGCGGAAGTTGCCGGCACTCTGCATAAACATGACATTGCGACCGAGATTATATATTTGGGTAGAAAACCGATAGCAGGGTGTATCGCTTGTATGAAATGCTTTGAAACAGGACATTGCTTTCGTGATGACATGGTAAAGGAACTTCAAAAACGCCTTGATGAGTTTAACGGCATAATTCTTGGCTCACCTGTCTATTACAGCAATCCAACGGGACAGATACTTTCATTCGCACAGCGTCTATTCTTCTGCAAAGAAGGAGTGATGGCTGGAAAACTTGGTGCATCGGTGGTATCGTGCCGCCGTGGTGGAGCATCTGCCACATTTGAATCACTCAACCAGTTTTTTACCATTTGCAATATGCCAGTAGTATCATCACAGTATTGGAATTCAGTGCATGGATTCACTCCCGAAGATGTACGCAAGGACAAGGAAGGCTTGCAAACCATGCGTTCCCTCGGTGAAAATATGGCATGGATGCTCAAGGCATTAGCTGGAAAGCCGCATCCTGAATACGAACAACGCCAACGAACTCATTTTATCCAAGATAAATATTGATTATGAAAAAGATTATCTTAATACTGGCAACGGCTTCAATAATGTTGTCAACAACTTCTTCCTGCGGCTCAAAAACAAACAAGAATGCAGATTCTCATATTATGCCATGTGACAGCACTTTGTGTGAACCAACTTGTAATGCCAACACAGAGGATATTATTGCCATACGCAAAACTCTTGATTTATATGTGAAAGCCGCAATATATGGTGACAGCAAAGTGGCAGAACCTGCATTTGCCGAAAACGCCACAATCTCCCATGTTGAGAACGATGTATTGGTATGTGCTCCCATTAAAGAACTATTCGCTTATTATGATGCGACAGGAAAACAGTTGGCTTCATACAAAATAAGCCAATATAGCATAGCAGAGAATGTGGCTATGGTAAGGATTGAGTCTAAGTTTGGTGAGACTGAGTTTTCCGATATGTTCACTCTTGCCAAAGATGGGAAAGATTGGAAAATAGTCAGCAAGGTTTATTTTGTGAAATAGGAATTGCACTTAATAATCTTTTGATAGATGCTTTTTTACTTCATCTAAAAAAATAAAACACTATACAAAAACAACGGATACATAGACAACCTTATGTAGTTCGTTGTTTTTGTTTACACAATAAGCATAAAAATGAAACATGCACATACAATAATAAATATCAGTTATGTATCAATCTTTTTAATTATTTGCGGAATTGTATATACATGGTTTCATGAATGGCAGGAGGTAGAAGCTCTGGAAGTGAGTAATCAACAAATAGATGAATTTAGGAAAGAGGTAAACCGTATTCATATCAAACTGATAGAGTTTTCATTGTTGGGAGAAACTGCATTGGATTGGGATGAAACGGATTTAGAGAATTATCATACCCTACGTATAGCATTAGACAGCATATTATGCAGTTTCAATGCAACTCACACAATTGAACGTATCGACAGTGTGCGCAGTATTTTAGAGGATAAAGAACGACAGATGTTTCAGATAGTCCGGTTAATGGATGAGCAACAATCCATCAACAAGAAGATTGCCAGTCAAGTACCTATCATTGTGCAGAAAAGTATTCAGAAACAATCTAAGAAACCAAAGCGAAAAGGTTTCTTAGGCATCTTCGGTAAGAAAAAGGAAGCGCAGCCAACAGAAACTACTCCCATACTTCATTCGCTCAATCGAAATGTAATCAGCGAACAGAAGGCACAAAGCCGCCGTTTGTCGAAACAAGCCGACAGTCTTGCGGTTCGTAATGCAGAACTTAACAGGCAACTGCAAGGATTGATTTGCCAAATAGAAAATAATGTGCAATCTGACCTGCAAAGTCATGAAGACGAAATAGTTGCCATGCGGGAACTGTCTTTTATGCAGATTGGTGGTTTGACGGGATTCATTCTTTTTTTGTTGGTCGTTTCCTATATCATTATATACCGTGACGGCAAACGTATCAGGCGATACAATCGTAAAACGGAGGACTTGATTTCCCAACTGAAAGAATCAGTCAGGCAGAATAAGGAACTGATAGATTCACGCAAGAAAGCCATGCACAGCATTACCCATGAGTTACGCACACCGCTTGCAGCAATTCACGGATATGCCGAACTGATACAAAAAAATAACACTGAAACGAAGATAGACCGATATTCGGAACATATCCGTCTGTCCTCCCAACGTATGCTTGCCATGCTCAACTCGTTGTTGGATTTCTTCCGGCTGGATAACGGCAAGGAACAGCCTGTCTTCATTCCATTCAGATTATGTGACATTGCCCATACCTTGAAAAGCGATTTTCAGAATATGGCTGAAAGCAAGAACTTATGTCTTGTCATTGAAAACAATACGGATATTGTGCTGATGGGTGATAAGAACCGTATCCTGCAAATCGGGAATAACCTGCTTTCCAACGCAATCAAGTTCACGGAGCATGGCGGTATTTCCATGACAACCGACTATCGCAACGGCGTTCTGACACTTGTCGTTGAAGATACGGGGTCAGGCATGACCGAAGAGGAACGACAACGGATTTTTACCGCATTTGAGAGACTTTCCAATGCAACAACACAAGACGGTTTTGGACTTGGATTGTCTGTTGTGAAACGGATTGTCGATATACTGAAAGGTACAATAGGTTTGCAGAGCGAGAAAGGAAAAGGTAGCCGTTTCACGATTAGACTGCCGATGTCTGTTGCCGATACAGTAGTGGAAGAAAAGTCACAAGACATAACAAACTGCCATATTTCAACCCCATGTACCGTCTTGGTTCTTGATGATAATGAAACGCTGCTTTCCATGACAAAGGAAATGTATGCCCATGCAGGTGTCTGTTGTGATACCTTTGACAACGTGGGCGACATGATGGAATCCATGCGCAAGCGCAATTATGACCTGATTGTCTCCGACATAAAGATGCCGGAAATGAACGGTTATGAAGTATTGGAACTGTTGCGTTCTTCAAATATCGGTAATGCAAAGGACATTCCCGTAATAGTGGCTACCGCTTCCGGCAGTTGCGATACGGAAGAACTACTGGCAAAAGGCTTTGTCGGATGCTTGTTCAAACCCTTTACATTGGAGGAACTGATTACAGTTACTGAAAGAAGTCTGAATATAAAGCTCGAAGATGATTTGCCCGATTTGAAATCCCTTTTGGTTTATGGTGACCGTGAGGCGATGCTTGACAGGCTGATTGCTGAAACGGAAAAGGATATGCAGGATTTTGGTAAGGCTGGTGCAAACCTTGATAGAAAGGCACTGGTGGATTTGTCACACCGTCTGCGGAGTTCGTGGGCGGTCATCCATGCCGACATTCCTTTATGGTTTTTGCATGGTTGCATACAATCGGAATGTTCAGACAGAGAACTGCAACGGGCGGTGAATGCTGTATTGGAAAAAGGGCAGATGATTATTAAATTGGCAAAGGATGAAAGGAGAAAAGGCAATGGATAAGGCGAAGATAATCGTGGTGGAAGACAACCCCGTGTATAATACATTCGTGTGCAATATACTGGCTAAGAAAGGTTTCAAGACGGAACAGGCATATCACCTGTCATCCGCAAGGAAGGCTCTGATAAAGGCTGGCAATGACGATATTGTCCTTGCAGACCTGCGTCTGCCTGACGGGGAAAGCATCGAACTGTTGAAATGGATGCGTGTCAATGACAAACGGCAGGCATTCATAGTCATGACCGACTATGCCGAAGTACATACTGCCGTGGAGAGCATGAAACTCGGTTCGCTGGACTACATTCCCAAACAACTGGTAGAGGACAAACTCATACCGCTTCTCCGTTCCATTATCAAGGAACGTGAACAGAAAAGGCAACGCCAAGTCCCGATATTCATACGGCAGGGGGAAGCGTACCGCAACATCAAGAAACGGGTACACCTTGTTGCACCTACCCGAATGAGCGTGTTGATATTGGGTGAGAACGGCACGGGCAAGGAGCATATCGCCCAAGACATCCATACCCAAAGCCGCTTTTCCGACAAACCTTTCGTGGCCGTGGATTGCGGTTCCATTTCCCCTGCACTTGCCCCATCCGCCTTTTTCGGTCATGTCAAAGGGGCATTCACGGGTGCAGATTGCAATAGGACAGGATATTTTCAGGAAGCCGATGGAGGTACGCTGTTTCTTGACGAGGTGGGTAACCTGACAATGGAAATGCAGCAGATGTTGCTCCGCGCCATACAGGAAAGAAGATACCGTCTGGTCGGGGCTAAAGAAGAAAAGACCGCCAATGTGAGGATAATCGCCGCCACCAACGAGAACCTGCATGATGCCGTCAAGGAAAAGCGTTTCCGGCAGGACTTGTTATACAGGTTGCAGGAATATGTGATTACCATACCCCCGTTGCGTGACTGTCAGGAGGACATCATGCCTTTGGCAGACTTCTTCCGTGAGATAGCCAATGACGAGCTTGGACGGAACGTAAGAGGCTTTGACGCTTCCTCACGTAAAGCCCTGCTCACTCACACATGGCCGGGCAACGTGCGTGAATTGAAACAGAAGATACAAGCGGCAGTCCTTCACACGGAAAGTGACATGATAACCGATGCTGATTTTGAGTTCGGCTGTGAACCTGTATCCCCCTCCTCGGTTAGTTTCGCCTTGCGGACGGCAGAGGAAGAAAAGGAGCGAATCATACGGGCGTTAAAACAAGCAAACGGCAACAAGATACTTGCCGCCAAACTTCTCTCTATCGGTAGGTCAACACTGTACGCCAAGATTGAGGAATACGGGATAAAGGTTGAGAAGACTTTTAAATGAAGCAAAGAAAAATACGCCAACTTGATGATTTTCGGATTTTTCTTTATAATTTTGTATTGACTAAAAGCGTTATTTGAAAAAGCAAATCTAAGCAAACCGAAGAAACCAGCAAGTTGGCAAATCGTAACCCATTAGAGTGTAAAAATTACATAAGTTATTGAATCCCAAAACAAAACATGGATTAAGGTTCTTTTGAGGTAGTAGATTACTGAAAATGTACTCTTCATCGT
>ULPX01070919.1_pt1 | contig 12658 bp, 7 predicted proteins | sample 1953911 | NCBI WGS metagenome assembly ULPX01 (sample SAMEA4835640, study PRJEB28245) | human gut metagenome | biome: gut microbiome; material: fecal sample | place: Denmark | collected 2008 | reverse complement strand
TGAGAGGCTGCAATCGCTTCGCCGAGGTCAAACTCGATAACATCAAGTTCGGGCTTTACATAAGTTTTTTTCACGGGTATTCTCCTTATCTGCCGGTGATGGAAGCAATTGCGGGCTCACTCGCAACGCCGTTTGCATCATAGGCAAAGATGTAATATGTATCCGTCATTCCGCGGCGCGGAGCACGAACGGTGAGGCTGAAGGCGTAGTAATCCATCCAGCCGAAATAGGTGAACAGGCTGTTCATCGGGCGCATGTTCTCGCGTACGGGAACAAGTGAACCGTCGTCCGCAAGCCTGTAAACGCTGACATGGTCAACATCCGTGGATGTTTTAACGCTGATTCTTGTGAACCAACCGGCAAGTGCGCGGCCGCTGTAGCGGAGTTCGAACCTTTCGGGCGTGAACACGGGTTCTTCAACGGGCTGATATGCAAGGGTAACAAGGCTTGCTATATCTGCCGCAATCTGCGTGCTTGTGGCGGGGTTGATGCCGTTTGCAAGCTTAATGCCGCTGACGGACAGGATGGATTTTGTTTCCGCAGCCGCATCGGCAATATTACCGAGAACAAGCAGGTATTGTTCGCCGTGCTGTTCGCTGACGTACTTATGTACGCAATCCGTAACATCATAGTACATTTCGGTCATCTTCATGCCGGGGGAGATTACTGCGTCTTCGGCATTTGTATCGGTATCGAGATAACCGAGCACGGGATCACCGGCAACCGCCTTCGCGCTGATCATAACGGTCTTACCCTCAGTGTAGCCTTCGAGGGCAAATCCGATATAATTACCGTTGGTGAGATAGACCTCGTTCTGCGGGCCGCGATCCTGATAGTTCGCGATGTGTGCAATCTCGGTGTCTCCGTCATATTCAACATAGACCATGGAGTTGGGAAGAATTTCAGATCCGATCGAGTTCGCGCTGTTCTTAACATAGTCATAAACGGGAGCGTAGGCAAGACCCTGTTCGTTTTTGACGTACTTCGTTTCATCTGCAAGGGGCTGATAAACGCGGAATGCGTCAAGATAGACGTCTGCGGTCTGTGCGGTTTCTTCGCCGCGCTTGCCGAAAGTCCTGTTCTGACTGTTCTTTGCCGCAATGCCCGTGCCGCCGTTAAGAACGCTGTTTTCGTCCATGAAGGAGGTTTCGACTTCGCAGCCGATGAATTCCTTCAGTCCCGCTTCGCGCAGGATTCGGTTCGTGTCAATACCGTTCGCTCCGCGCGTACTGCCTTCCGCACCGGTTTCGCCGCCGTCCCAAGGTGTCGGGCTTGCAGGGCCGACGATCGCACCGGCAGTATTGGTGAGGTAGCCGAGGATTCGAACGCTGTAATCTGCGCGTTCAAGATTCATTGCGCGAACAACGGGAACCTGATAATCAAGGATGCCATCGCCCGTGATAATGGGATTGCCGCCAATACTGTTATCGCCGCAGAAATAGGTGTCAACGATATAGACCTTGAAGGGTTTGCCATCCTTGGAAACGGCGGCAATGATAAGTCCCGTATCGGTGTCGCATTCGGAAATAATGTCAAAACCCGTTCCGCTGAAACTGAATTCAACGGCATCGGTTGTGTAGGCGCGTTTGCCGCCTTTCAAATCGAGCGTTGCTTTCAGTGCGCCGCCGTTGCTGTAGTCGGCAAAGCCTTTGTATGCATCGGCATAGCCGTAAACGCTGTTTTCGTTGTCCTTAACAACGGTCGCAGTGTTGTTTTCGCCTTCGGGTATCCATTCGCCGTGCGTCCCGCTGATGTTCATAAAGTTCTCTTCGTAAAGAACATTTGTCGCGGGAAGGAAGGTGATGGATTTTTTGACCTGATAGCCGCCTGCGAAGACAAGCGCAAGGTCAATGGTTTCACCGCTGTTCACGCTCTGCGGAGTGTAAAGCAGGGCGTTTGTGGATTTATCATAGGAAACATAGGTCTTTGAAGAGTCAAGAACCTTAATTTCCGCTGCGCTCTTTTCAACATCGTTCAAAAGTTTGGAGTAGCTGTTTTGAACGCCAAAGTCATAGGTAAATACCTTTGCCGAGGGGGCATAGGTAATGGTCAGCGAACCGGGATGGGTGTAAACCGTGTAGTTGGTCAAATGCTGATCAGAATTCGGATACTTAACAATTATCGGCGTTTGGCTGAAGGGCACGGGATAAATACCGGGGAGGGTTTGGGTCTTCGTTGCTGCAAACCTTTTAGCATAGTTGGCTTGCTGCCAGTATTGAGTGGGTTCATTGAGCTGCTGCGTTTTTGTGTTGACAGAATCTGCAACAACAATGTCCGCATAGCTGCCCTGTTTGATTGTCACATCGGAAACCGTGAAGGACTGTCCGGTATAGGCATAGGTTTTGTTACCCGCATAAAAATGCACGAACTGCGCACCGGCGGGGAGATAAACAACATCGATGATGTTTTCTTCGGAATTCTCCTTGACGGTAAACGGAACGGGTGCCTGCTGACTGCCGTCCGAAACATCGCCGCCGTTGTTCTTCGTGATCGCCGCAGCACGCTTATGGTTAAGCTGGTTAACATCCGTACCGTTTGCAAGCGTGATCAGAGAACCGATTTCCTGACCGGTCATTGTGGTTGAACCGAGATAGTTTCCATCGGTTGTTTCACCGACTGCGTTCAGCCAATACCTGACGGTAACGCTTGAAGTTGTGGGCTTCTGCCTTGTGAGCCTGATTTCAAGCTCGTCCATACCGCCGACCTTGTCCATATCAAAGCAGAACATTTCGATGCAGACTTTTTCACCTGCATTGATTCCGCTCTCGGCATACTTTTTGTTCAAAACGGTGGAAAGAGAGTTGCCGTCGATAAAGGAGTACCATCCGCCGGAAAGTGACAGTACGCTTTTAAGCTTTCCCGAAACTTCTGTTCTGGTATTAAAGTCATCAATGTCGGTGTTCGGCATGCAATTATGAAACGCTTTTAGTGCATACTGCGTTTCATAGAGACCCGGGGTTTTTGCTTGCCATTCCTCGCCCCAGTTCCAATTTGTGCCAATATTACCAAAAACGCTCCCACTGTACGGCTGATCGTTTTCCCAAGACCAAATGCCCTTGCCTGCCGTGCCGGAGAAGAAGGCAAGATAATCGGAATAGTTATCTTTATTAGGCTTGTCACTTGCCTTGTAAATAAAGAAGTAAACATCGTCATTTGTGGCAAAAACCTTTTTGCCGCCGTAGAGAGCGGTCAAATCGGAATCGCCCGCAACATGATCATATATTTCTTTGTAATAAGAATCGTTCTTTGAAACAAGTTCAATTGAATCGGAAAGGGAATAACCCTCTGGCCATTCAAATTCACCATAGAACTTACGAACGGTATATGACTTTCTGTAACCAATATCCATGGAACCCTCAGGAATAGTTTGACTACTCTTAAGAGCAATTCCGTCTACCTCAGTAACAGAATATTCTTTATTCGTCCTGTTATTCCATGTTGCGGCCTTTATAGGCGAATCGCTCGTTGTGGGATCGGGCGTATAGGGCACTATGCCGACGTCACCAATAGGGTTAGGGCTGGATGTATTTGCTGGATAGGGGAAGGGGATAGAATCCCGTGTAGGATCCGCATACTGGTTTTCTGTGCCGTAATCCCAAACATTGTTTGTTTCAGCAGCAGTTAACGCAGCACTAACTGTAGCCCAAGACCATTCGAGTTTGTTCTGATAAACACCGGAAGATGATGTAGACTCTGTCTTAAAATAACCGGATTTTTCCCCGGCATGAAGTCCGCCGAGATCTGCATGCTGATTTGCCTCAGTGTCATGCCGGTATTTGTATTCGAACGTTCTCGACCACGTAATATTGGGAACGACCGTTTCGGATATGGTTCCGGAACCGCCGCCCGTGTCTCCGCCCGCTGCAAAGAGGGACGCGGGGAACATGCCGAAAAGCATGATTCCGCAAAGCAGCAGAGAGAGCAGCTTTTTGATGTTCTTCATTGAAAAACCTCCTGAATATTTTAAAAATAAAAAACAAACTTTATATGAACCGCAGCAGCCCGAAGGCATTGCCGCAGCACTGCGGAAAACGGCGGCGCCGGAAAGGAGCAAAACTAACACTGAATTGAGAGAATTTGGGGTGTGAATATAGTCCGTAGATTCAGGTTATTCAGCGCGTTGCTGACCGAGCCGAAACGCACAACCGAGTGAATGGGAGACGGGAAAACGCACAGAGCCAAGTATTATCCCGCTCGCTCACATACATTATACCGCAAGACCATACGAATTTCAACATTTTTTTGAGTATAAAATGAATATATATAATCTGTTCGGAGAGAATACTTGTAACTGTGACAGAAGAATTTAAAATCACAAAGGTTCTTATATAATTGAAATGAAATATTAATAATTCAATACGTTCCGCATCTGACGGTTTCGGGTGATGCGGAACGCTGTCCGCTGCATTTATTCATTGCAAAAGAGTGCAAGCCTGTCGGCATGAGTTTTTTGCAGCTTTGAAATATATGTTTCAATATCCTTGGGGTTCGGGACGCGTTCGATCCTTCCGCCGCTCGGGAAAACGCGTTTGTTCATTGCGCCCGCACCGTGAGCAATGATACTCAGCGAATCCTCCATCATATCGATGTTGTAGATGCAGATGCTGCCGGGTTTTGCATAGCCGACGTTTTCCATGTTGCCCGCCATGTATTTTTGACGGTACATATAATAAGGAAGCATACCCGTTTCTTCAGCACCGAGCGCACCGATCTCGGTCATTTTTTCAACTTCCGAAACATCGGGAAGAGCGTATTCGGAAAGATTTTCACGCAGACGGGAAGAACGCTTTATTGCAAGCGTGTGAACTGTCAGACACTCCGGAGAAAGCTCAACGAGTGCGTTTACGGAATGCTGCATGTCAGCTGCCGTTTCGCCCGGCAAACCGGCGATAAGATCCATGTTGATTGAATCAAAACCGATATCCCGCGCAAGGTTGAAACACGCCTTGATATCCTCGGATGTGTGATCGCGGCCGACAAGATGCAATGTTTTATCACACATCGTTTGCGGATTTACGGATATGCGCGTTGCGCCGCGCTGCTTGATGATGCGAAGCTTTTCAGCTGTTATCGTATCCGGCCGTCCGGCTTCAACCGTGAACTCCGTGCCGGGTGCAATATTATAGGTCTCCTCTGCAAAATCCAAAAGATCGCGCAGCTCGTCCGCGGTCAGCACGGTGGGCGTTCCGCCGCCGAGATACAGCGCACGAATATTCAGCCCGAGTTCGCGAACCATTTGCGCACCGTTTGCAATATCCGTCTTCAGTGCGGCAAGATAGGGCTGCATGTCCGTCTTTGCCGTGCGGAGCCGTGAAGCAAAAGAGCAGTACAGGCAGCGTGTGCGGCAGAACGGAATGCCGATATAAACATCAACATCGTTTTTCCGCACGGAAGCAAAAATCGGTTCCTGAACGGAAACTATCCGCTCCACAAGTGCAAATTTCTGCGGCGTGACGTCAAAATCGTTCAGCATCATGCTTTTGGCTTCGGCAGGACCGCAGCTGTGCTGAAGCTCGCGCAGCAGGCGCGTCGGGCGTATACCTGTCAGAGAGCCCCACGGGAGGTGCGCATCGGGATATGCCTTTCGCATTGCGCGGAAGACAGCGATTTTAATGCAGCGTTTTGCGAAACGCTTTTCAATAATTGAATCATCATTGCGAAAGGGCGTTCGGCATGAGTATGAATGCGCCCGACCGTTCGAAACAAGGACGGCTTCGGCAAAAAAATCCGTTCCGTCGTTTGAAAGCACAACACTCAGCGTCTTTTCGCCCGCATCCGCTGCGTGAATTTCAGCGGGGGACAAAACGGGAGCAATCTCCTCTCCGGGCAGAAAAAGCCGTATTTCTTCGCATATGTCGTTAAAAAAATCCTGTCTGTTTGTGAATAAAAACATATTGTTTGCCTCTTTAATGCAGCTGCGGCGTTTTCTGTATTTTCCGTCAATAGTCTTGGTTTCCGCCGCCGCGCAGATACGGATTGTGTTTCCGTTCAAAATCCAAGGTTGTTTCACCCATGTGGCCGGGGAATACGCGGTAATCGCCTTTCAGCCTGCCTGTCAGCAGGAGCAGGGAGTTGTAAAGTGCATCATTGTCACCGCCGTCAAGATCGGTTCTTCCCACGCTGAGACGGAAAAGCGTGTCGCCGGAAAAAATCACACGTTCTTTTTCGATAACATAGCATACGCCGCCCTTGGTATGCCCCGGGGTGTGTAGAACGCTGAATTCAATGCCGGCAGCGGTGAAGCATTCGCCGCCGTGGAGGATGATGTCCACTTTGCAGGGCTTCACAAGCGCACCGCCGAGGTAGGCAAGGCTTGCTTTTCCGCCTGCAAGTGCGCCCGCATCCGCTTCGTGAATTGCAACAAGTGCGTTTTCATGCGATTTCAATTCCGCAACGCCCATTGTGTGATCAAAATGACCGTGCGTCAGCAGAATATGGGTGCAGTGCAGGTTGTTTTGATTTAGAACTTCAACCACCTTGTGCGAATTCGCCGGATCGATAACAACACAGGGAATCCTTTCGGAATTTGAAGGCGTTTCGGCGGATTCGTTAAAAACGATATAGGTATTTACGGAAAGCGGACCGGTTGGGACACAAAGAATTTTCATGCGGCTTTTCTCCTTTTTAAACATAGACTGAATATAGCGAAATTAAAACGTTTTTTTGCTGTCCAGCAGGATCGTGACCGGACCGTCGTTGACAAGCTCAACCTGCATATCCGCGCCGAAAATGCCCGTTTCGGTGTGCAGCTGAGTGCGAAAAGCGTCGATGAGTTTTTCGTAGACGGGGATCGCCGTTTCGGGACGAGCGGCAGCAATAAAACTCGGGCGGTTGCCTTTACGGGCATCGCCGAAAAGCGTGAACTGTGAGATCAGCAGAATTTCATACCCGAGTTCACCGGCGGAAAGGTTCATCTTGCCGTCTGCATCTTCAAAAATGCGGAGTTGAGTACATTTTTTAACGATATAGTCAATGTCGCTCTGCGCATCGGAAGGTTCTATGCCGATAAGCAAAAGCAGCCCTCTTTCGATTTTGCCGACACATTCGCCGGCGACGGAAACGCTTGCGCGGCGGACTCTTTGAACAACAGCTCTCATACGGATCTCACCCTTGAAACGGATTTTACACCGTTGATTTTCATAAGATTTTTTATAATGCTGTCGAGATGCTCGGCGTTTTGGACCTGAAACCCCATTGTGGCTTCGATCATTGTGCCGTCCTCAACAGGCTTTGCGTTGACAAGATTGATGTTGATTTTCATGTTCATCAGCATCTGTGAAATATCCATCAGCAGCCCGACGCGTTCCGAAGCGGTGATATGAATTGTTACGGGGAATTTTGCACTTTCGCCGTCCGCCCATGAAACATCGATTATCCTGTCCGCATCGGCAAGCAGTGCTGCGGCATTCGGGCAGCTTCTGCTGTGAATCGAAACACCTCTGCCGCGCGTGATATATCCGAAAATTTCATCGCCGGGCAGGGGAGAACAGCATTGCGCAAAGCGAACAACCATGTTGGCCTCGCCTTTGACAATGACGGCTCTTCCGTTTGCGTCAAAACTTTTTGCGGGAGCGTGTTCCTGCTCTTCAAGTTTGCGTGCAAGCTCCTCCTCGCGCTGAACTTTTCGCCGGGCTTCCATCAGTTTATGCAATGCCTGCCCGGTTGTGATTCCGCCGTAGCCTATAGCCGCATAAATATCATCCATTTCGTTCATGGAGAAGCGTTTCAACAGAGGTTTGCACAATTCGGCCTTCGTAAGGTCGGCAAGCTTCTGCCCCTGTCGTCTTGCGGCATCGGCAAGCATTTCTTTGCCGCGGACAATATTTTCTTCACGATTCGCCTTTTTGAACCATTGTTTGATTTTTGCTTTGGCTTGGGATGTTTTTACAAAGTTAAGCCAGTCGCGGCTCGGCGTTGCCTGCGGGTTCGTAATGATTTCAACAACATCGTGGGTTTTAAGCTTGCAGTCAAGCTTCACAAGCGCACCGTTGACTTTTGCGTGCTGTGTGTGGTTGCCGACGTTCGAATGAATACGGTAAGCAAAATCAACGGGCGTTGAGCCCAGAGGCAGGTCGATAATCTCGCCGTTCGGAGTCAGAACAAAAACATAGTCGGAGAAAAAATCGTGTCGAACGTTGTCAACGTATTCCTTTGTTGAGTTTGCATCGGAATCATAGTCAACAAGTTGACGCAGCCACGCAAGCTTTGTGTCCAGCTCATCCTGCCGTGTTCTGCCCTCTTTATACATCCAGTGTGCGGCAATACCGTATTCTGCGGTGCGGTGCATTTCCCAAGTGCGAATCTGCACCTCAAACGGCATTCCGAGATCACTGAAAAGCGTCGTGTGCAAAGAACGGTACATGTTGGTTTTCGGCATTGAAATGTAATCTTTGAACCTGCCGGGGAAGGGACGCCAAAGCGAGTGAACAATGCCGAGCGCACCGTAACAGTCCTGCACGGTATCAACAATTATGCGAAGTGCAACAAGATCATAAATCTCGTTCAGTCCGACTTTTTTTATGTTCAGCTTGCGATAGATGCTGTAAATATGCTTTCTGCGTCCGCTGACTTCCGCTTTGATTCCGGCATCCTTAAGTGCAATTTCAAGCTTGTGCATGGCTTTTTTGAGCAGTCCCATGCGTTCTTCCTGCTTCGGTTCGATAAGGGACTGAAGGCGGCGGCATTCTTCGGGCATCAGATAGCTGAACGATAAATCCTCAAGTTCGACTTTTATGGCACCCATTCCGAACCTGTCCGCAAGGGGAGCGTAAACATCCATGGTTTCCCGTGCTTTGCGAACACGCTTTTCCTTTGAACAATAACCGAGTGTGCGCATGTTATGCAGTCTGTCCGCAAGCTTGATAACAACAACGCGAACATCGTTTGCAATTGCAAGGAACATTTTGCGCAGATTTTCGGCCTGTCTGTCTTCTTTCGACAGCATGTGGGAAAGATTGCTGTTGGTCAGCTTGGTAACGCCGTCCACCATTCGGGCAATGTCCTTGCCGAACATCTGTGCAATTTTTTCAACGGTGATATCGTGCCCATCCTCAACCGTATCATGAAGCAGACCCGCAATGACCGTGTCTGCATCCATGTCCATATCGAGCAGAATGAGCGCAACGGCTTCGGGATGAATATAATAAGGTTCCTGCGATTCGCGTTTTTGGTCAGCATGAACCGATTTTGCAAAATTAATTGCCTTTACTAATAATTCGGTTTTTTCCTTCGGAAACTTTTTTTCGAAGGCAGCGGTCAATCTGTCCATAGCACACCCACCTTTGGCTAAATTTTACCTTTGATAAATTTTGCAGAAATGAACGTTCGGTACCGTTCAAAAAGCAAAAAATGCATTCGGCGCAGGCACGCGGCCCGCGCCGAACGGTTGGCTCTGTCAAATCGGCAAAGTGCCGAGTCGGAGTTCTCGGAAGAAGGTTCGCAAAAGGTTCCGAAACGGGCATTGCCGGGAACATTCATTCGCGAGAGTTATCTTTGATATCAGTATTTGATAACCGAGTAAACATTATAATCACGGAGCAGGTCGGCACCGCCGAGATCGGTAAGTTCGATTGCAAAATCAGCAGCAACAACTTTTGCTCCCATTTTTTCCACAAGGTCGATAACAGCTTTTGCTGTTCCGCCGGTTGCAAGCAGGTCGTCAACGATTGCAACGCGCTGCCCCGGAAGAATTGCGTCTTTGTGAATTTCAAGGCAGTCGGAGCCGTATTCAAGTCCGTATGACACGGAGTTTACTTCGCAGGGGAGCTTTCCGGGTTTCCGGGCAAGAACAAAACCTGCATGAACTGCATACGCAACGGCGGAGCCGATAACAAAACCGCGTGCTTCCGGACCGATAACGATGTCAACATCAAGCGGGCGAAGCTTCTCGGCAATGGATTCAACAAGCGTTTCGTATGCATCGGCATTCTTAAGCAGTGTGGTGATATCGCGGAAGAGTATGCCCTCTTTCGGAAAATCGGGAATACTGCGAATCGTTGCAATCAGTTCGGTTTCGTTGATAATCATGGTTAAATCTGTTCCTTTCGTTTCATCCCCGCACGGCTTATACAGCGGGAATGTTTGTTTGCTGTTATTGAAAAATACTGAAATTTTTACCGAATAAACCGAGTCAGCCTATATCGGCATAAAACTGAAAACTTATTCATCGGAATCATCCTGCTCCGAGTCCGGGAAATTGCGTGTGCGCAAACGTTCGACAGCGGAATATAAAGTGCTGGCGCACAGCGGCGCAGGCCGAATTTCGCTGCTGTTCCGCAGTGCACCGCCCGGAGTGAATTCGATAAAGCCAAGCTCGATAAATACCCGAACGGCGAACAGCGCACAGTAAACAGGAACGTTCAGCTTGTTGGACATCTTGCCGCAAAGCTCCCCCTGAGAACAGGGTGAAGCAGCAAGAATTGACTGCACAAGCTTGTAGCTGCAAACCATGAAATCGCGATCGCAGGCAAAATGCAGTGCGACCCTGCCGAAGTCGCTGTTCGTGCACGGCATCCGAAGCATTGAAGCGGAATTCATTCGGCGTGAAACCGCCGTGTAAACACCGCTGCAAGGGGGATTGTCGTAGAAAACGACCTTGCTGAACCCGAATGCAGGCAGATTTGCAAGCTGCGGTGCAAGCAAAACGGTGTTGCAGCAAACGGGTGAATCCGCAACGCAAGAGTAACAAATGTCAACATTGCCGATTTGACTGCTGCGAATTTCGTCAAGAACCTTTTTGGCGGATTCAACAGAAAAAACAAGCACAAGCAAACCGGATATAGAGCGGGAACAAAGCTCGGCGAGGGTTGTTTCGCATATTTCCGGGAGCTGCTCCGGTTCGGACAGCCGATAAGACAGGTTTTCAAGCAAGCCGTTGCAGAAATAGCGCATACCTTTTTCAATATAGGCATCGATGTCACGCGGCTGCTCCGCTTTTGCGGAAACAACGCGAAGCTGAATGCTGTCAAAACCGTTCCAATTATTGATGCCGGGCGTATAAAGCATATCAACCGTGTCGGCATTCAGCAGCCGATAATAACTTGCGGCCGAGGCAAACCAAACTGCATCCAACGGAGCCGCAGAGCTCGAAATGCTCGGGCTTACGTCCATTTTTGTGTGTTGAGCATCGCTGCCGAAGCGGCGCAGCCTGCTCACGGCCACATGGCGGGAGCGGAAGACGGGGGAAGGGTTGCTCTCTCCGAACGGGGCGAGGCGGGTCAGTTCGGCAATCAATTCTCTGGTGACCTGCTCAAGCGGAATATCGAATTCGTATCGTTTGCACGGTATGAACACGGAGTCATCATAGCCTGCTTTAAGACAAGCGTTGAGTTTTAAGCGAAAATCCTCAAAAAATGCGGATTCCATTGTTATTCCGGCCGCTTTTGCATGGCCGCCGAAACGAACGAAAAATTCACGGCAGCAACAAAGCACCTCATGAATGTTGACTCCGTCTATTGATCGCGCAGAGCCCTTGAGTATTCCGTCGGATTCCGAAAACAGTATCGTCGGGCGGTGATACATTTCTGCAATGCGTGAAGCGGCAATGCCGATAACACCGGCATTCCATGTTTCGGAACGGAGGACGATTGCTCTTGTGTCCGAAAGGTCGCAGGGTTCAAGACGGCGAATTGCATCGTTAAGAATGTTTGCTTCATCCTGCTGACGCAGCTCGTTGAGCTTGTTAAGGCGGGTGATTATCTCGTCGGCACGATTGGGGTCGCGGCAAAGAAAAAGCTCAACTCCGAGTGAAGCATCGCTCATTCGCCCGGAGGCGTTAAGCCGCGGGGCAACAGCAAAGCCGAGAGTGCATGCATTATACGGCCGACGTGCAGTGGGAACACCGTTCAAAAGACGGTAAAGCCCGTTGCAGCAATTGCCGCTGTTTATCGCATCAAGCCCCAACTTAACAAAAATACGGTTTTCGTCAAGCAACGGAACAACGTCCGCAACCGAGGCAAGCCCCGCAAGGGAAACATATTGCATTGCAGCTTCAAGTCCGGCGAGTGCGTGGAGCAATTTAAAGGCAATGCCCGCACCGCAGAGGATTGAATTCGGATACTGTGAATTGCTGACCGTGTGGCAGACAACGGCGGTGCATTTCGGGACGGTTTCGGGCGGAATGTGATGATCCGTCACAATAACATCAATGCCGAGTTCGCTGCAATAGCTGATTTCATCGGCGGCGGAAATACCGTTGTCAACAGTGATTATGAGGTTCACCCCGCACGAATGCAGTTTGTCGATTGCACCGCGGCTCATGCCATAGCCTTCTTCCCGACGCGACGGAATATGATAGCCTACATCTGCACCGACTGAATGAAAATAATCAACGAGCATGGCGGTTGAACAAATACCGTCAACATCGTAATCTCCGAAAACGCAGATCCTTTCGCCGTTCTCAAGTGCAGCATGTATCCTTTGAACGGCCTTGTCCATATCGGGAAGAAGAAACGGATCATGAAAATCTTCAGCGGAAGGGTGAAGAAATCTTTCAATTTGTTCCGGAGTGACGGCACCTCTTGCACGGAGCGCACGAACAAGCAGGGGGGAAAGCCCTGTAAGATTATCCTGTGCCTGTTCGGCAGAAAAATATTTCGATTTTTGATAAATAATCAAATCGAACCTCCGGCTGAATCGCTCAATGCCTTGCAGCAAAGTG
>ULPX01019360.1_pt1 | contig 12671 bp, 8 predicted proteins | sample 1953911 | NCBI WGS metagenome assembly ULPX01 (sample SAMEA4835640, study PRJEB28245) | human gut metagenome | biome: gut microbiome; material: fecal sample | place: Denmark | collected 2008 | reverse complement strand
CATGCCCGCAAGCCACATCAGTAATAATTTACTTCTTTTCATAAGCCGTGTATTTGGTTTTAAAGTTCTACATTTATCACAAAGCGGAAATTTATTCCCGGCATGGGATACCATTGTACCACCTCGTACTGCTGATTGAAGACATTATTGACTTCGGCGGTCAGTTTCCACAACATCTTTTTCCAATGCAAGCGGCGGGAAAGGGAAAGGTCGTTCGTATACCATTCCTTGGCATAATTCTCCGGAATGTTGGCACTCGATTCATAACGCTCGCCGGTATAGATAAAACTGTAATTCATGTCCCAATCCCTATAACTCAAATTAAGGACAGCCGAACCGCTGTGCCAGGGAATATAAGGTATCTGTCCACCGTAATAGTCACTTTTTGCATCGGTGAAATCCTGCGCTTTCTCATACGTATAGTTCACCCGCAGGTTGGCCTTCAGGTCTTTCAATAAATGCCATTCGGTTTGCAGAGCCACATCCACCCCGCGCATCTCCACATAGCCCAGATTTACCATTGTCCAACGGAACTGGTTAGAAGTAGGCATGGCTACAATCTTGTCGGTGACCTCGTTATAGTAAGCATCTGCCTGAAACTCCAGCCGGGCAGGATAACCTCCACGGAATTTGCGGGAATAAGTTACACCTATATCATATTGTGTGGTATATTCCGGATTCAGGTCAATGTTTCCTATGAAGGTATAGTAAAGGTCATTCAGCGTCGGCATGCGGAATATCTTTTTGTAAAAAGCACGCAGATTCAGATCTTCGTTCTTGAAAGGTTGCCAAGATGCCACGACGGTAGGCGTATATTTGTGTTTATCACCCGCTGCGGCGTTGGGAACCTTCGTAGTCTCGTGTACAAATGTCCCCAGCAGACTGGCTTGTAGTTTGAATCGCTCAAAATGCAGTGCCGTAGCTGCCGCCACAAGTGCCGTGTAACGGCAGGGATAGACGAAGTTCACCAGGTCGGCATTTAATTTATTCCACTGAAAATCCACCGAAACGTCCGCACTCCAAAAAGGAAGAATATTCAGCATATTCGCTGCCGAAAAATAGAGTTCATGCTGGCGGTAATGATTGTTCACATACATTGTAGTAACATCCAAGCGCGGATCGGACAGATAATGAAGATAATCGTAAGCATACTTACCATTCGTCTGTAAACTGTAGTTTCCCCAATGTTTCCGGAAAGAGCCCTGCAAAAAGAAGTTCGTATCCCATTGGCGGTCTTCATGCACAAAGTCACCCGTCTCACGCACAGCGGCACCGGGCAATCCCCGTTCGGAATTATATAAATAAGCTTTGGCTTTCCATTCTCCCCCTTGCATATCTCCGAATAAGCCATACTCTGCACGAATGGCCTCCACATCACCGTTCTTACGGGTTTCTGTTATATCATATCCGTTTTTCTGTCGGTAACGGAACTTATATTTCCCGCTGGTATACATATACTCAGCACTTAGCGAACCGCTTACTTGCTTGCCCAGCTTATGTTCCAGCAGAACGGAAGGATTGACCAAACCGAAAGAACCGGTTTTGAAAGTTCCTTTCAGGCGATAGTTCTGTCCTTCGCCAAAAGAAGGATGACGAGCTGTCATGTAGATGGAACCGGCTGAAGCAAAATCCTTTGCCGATTGAAAGATAGCGCTCTTCTGGCCATTGTAGAGTGAAACGGCCTCCATGTTATCCAACGAGAAACGTCCCAGATCGATTTGTCCGTTCTGAGCATTTCCCAACTGAACGCCATCATAGAATACGCCCACATGTTGAGTGCCAAGTCCACGTATGTTGACAGTTTTCAAACCACCGATTCCTCCATAATCCTTTATCTGGATTCCGGAAAAATAACGGATTGCATCAGCCACAGAATGGACACTCAATTTCTGAAGTTCTTCTCCGGCAAGCATTTGTACCGGAATCACTTCTTTACGGATGCGTTGCGCTGATACAGAGACTTCTTCTATATGATAAGTCTTTGTAGAGTCTACCGTTTGAGCATACAAATCCACGCAACAGCATACTAATGGCATTACCACTGCCAATAAAATGCGATGATACATTCGATTTCATGTATTAAAGAGAGTATCAAACCTCTGCCAAGAGTAATCAATGATAACCCTATAAAAAATAAGTACGACCGGATTTCTAATCCCAGAGAACTCCTGATTCCAGATCATGGCAGGTCTTCTGACTTGCTTCATCTGATGACTCCCTTCCCGTTCATGCAGAAAACAGTGGCGTGAGTATCGTCTTCAGACTTTGTTTGAAGCTTACAGCAGCGGGTCTGTTCAGGATTTACACCTGATTCCCTTTTCACCACCCGCCACGAAAGCGACGGATGACACCATAATCAATGGCAAAGATACATATTATTATTAAAGTTAACCTTTTTACAGATACTTTTTTATCCGATCCATATCCGAGACGTATCTGGGCCGTACCTGCTCCGTACGTTCTCCATGCAGAGGTACCTCTGACCGAAGAAAGTACGGCTTTGATACGGAGCAAGTCATATATCCACGCACGTTCACAGGCCACTATCAGCGAAGCAATATATATACCCAAGAAATCATAGAGCAATATGAAGTAAAAGAGAGGCCGGGAAACTATCTGAACCTGAAGTTCGGACTCAGTATCCGGCTTGGAAAGAAATAAGAAAAGAACCTCTTCATTACTGTACTAAAAGCCATTAAATCCGACAACAGAACCGTTTAATAAATTATTTGTTGTAACTTTGTGCTCTTTAAAGAACTAAAATTCAAACGTTATGGAACATCAACTGACAATTTACAACACCTTAGATAGGAAAAAGGAGCTATTCGTGCCACTGCACGCTCCACATGTAGGTATGTATGTCTGCGGTCCTACCGTTTACGGTGACGCGCACTTGGGACATGCACGTCCTGCCATTACTTTCGACTTGCTTTTCCGCTACCTTACCCACTTGGGATATAAGGTACGTTATGTCCGCAACATCACCGATGTAGGCCATCTGGAACATGACGCTGACGACGGAGAAGACAAAATAGCCAAGAAAGCACGACTGGAACAATTGGAGCCGATGGAAGTAGCGCAATACTACATCAACCGTTACCACAAGGCAATGGAAGCGCTGAACGTACTTTCACCCAGTATCGAACCGCACGCTTCGGGACACATCATCGAGCAGATAGAGCTGGTGAAAGAGATCCTGAAGAATGGCTATGCTTATGTCAGTGAAGGCTCTGTCTACTTTGACGTAGAAAAATACAATAAGGATTACCATTACGGAAAACTCTCCGGCCGCAATCTGGATGACGTACTGAACACCACCCGCGAACTGGACGGACAAGCTGAAAAGCATAACCCCGCCGACTTCGCCTTATGGAAATGTGCCCAACCGGAGCATATCATGCGCTGGCCTTCTCCATGGAGCGACGGTTTCCCGGGATGGCATGCCGAATGTACGGCCATGGGTAAGAAATACCTCGGCGAACATTTCGATATTCACGGTGGTGGCATGGACCTTATCTTCCCTCACCACGAATGTGAGATTGCTCAATCGGTTGCATCACAGGGCAATGACATGGTACATTACTGGATGCACAACAATATGATTACCATCAACGGACAGAAGATGGGTAAGTCTTACGGTAACTTCATCAATCTGGACGAGTTCTTCAACGGCACACATAAGTTGCTGACACAAGCATACAGTCCGATGACCATCCGCTTCTTCATCCTGCAAGCTCACTATCGCAGTACGGTAGACTTCAGCAACGAAGCCTTGCAAGCAGCGGAAAAGGGATTAACCCGAATGATGGATGCCGTGAACGGACTGGAAAAGATCACTCCGTCCGCCACTTCCAGCGTAGATGTGAAAGCAGTGCGTGAAAAGTGCTATGAAGCCATGAATGATGACTTGAATACCCCGATAGTCATTGCTCATCTTTTCGACGGAGCCAGAATGATTAACAACATCATTGCAGGCAACGACACCATCACTGCCGATGATCTGAAAGAGCTGAAAGAAACTTTCCATCTTTTCTGCTTCGACATTCTGGGACTGAAAGAAGAAAACAATTCCAATGAAGAGCGTGAAGTTGCTTTCGGTAAAGTAGTAGATATGTTACTGGAAGAGCGCATGAAGGCCAAAGCCAATAAAGACTGGGCTACCAGTGATAAGATTCGCAATGAACTTACAGCACTCGGTTTTGAGATAAAAGACGGTAAAGACGGTTGCGAGTGGAAGCTGAATAAATAAGCTCCACCACCCTATAAAAAAGCTGCCTCCCTCTGATCCAAGCGAATCGAGGGAGGCAGTTTCATTTAGAAAAGAGAGTTTTAGTAAGGTATCATGTCGGAAAGAATACGTTCCTTATACCAGGGATCATCTATCGCCTTCAACTCCTTGCCCATCTCACGGCAAAGTTCTGCAACGATTTCTTTATTTTCTTCCAACGGAAGATTATTCATCTGATAAGGGTCCTTTTCATCATCAAACAACAGGCTTTTCTTCAGCTTATGGTCTTTCTTATCAATATAGAAAGCCAAAGTATAGCGTGCCGTCTTATATCCTCTTGAAGAAGGGAAATAAGTCTGCACTTTACCATCCGCATCCTTTTCTCCGTCCAGATTCTGGATATACAAAGCACCACCGGGACGTTCAATTTCCGCCTTTTCATCGAAGAAAAGAGGTGCCCAGTTGCGTCCCTGCACATTAGACGGAATGGAATCGCCCAAACCACACAGCCCCAGGACAGTCGGCATAATATCCGGCGCGGACATCAGAAGATTGTCTACACGCGGCTGGATATGACCGGGATAACGTACCAGGAACGGTATATTCATAGATTCGGAATAAGGAGAATTCTTCGGATCATCCGTGAACTGGCTACACATTGTTTCACCATGGTCGGAAGCAAAGATCACAATCGTATTCTTATCCAAACCCTGCTCTTTCAGTGTTTCAAGGATCTGTCCGAAAGCACGGTCTACACCGGTAACAGAGGCAAAGTAGTAGCGAACGCTCTCTGCTTTTTCACGCTTCTTATCTGCATTGGGACGGATAAGAAGGCTGTCCAGAGGTTGATCTTTGTACAGATTGAAATCTTCTTCCATACAATCATCCAATGAACGGTACGGGCTGTGGGGCGGATTCATACCCACCATTATAAAGAAAGGCTTCTTCGGATCACGTACATTCCCTTCGTTCTTCAGATAAGAAACCACCATCTTGGACTCATGCAACGGTGACCATTCTTTCGGATCGTGACGATTTCCATCCGTATCCCAGTAACGGGGATTCTTATGTTCATCAAAAGTACCGTAGGAGTACCAGTAATTAAAGCCGTGACGGCGTTCTTTCGGCGTATAGGCATCCCAGGCAGGTATTCGATCTTCTACATAGTGACCGGGACGTTGCGGATCGTTCGGTGTAGGAAAGTCAGCGTGTAACTTACCAAAATAAGCGCAGTCATATCCGGATTTATTAAATACGTCACCTATGCAATCCACATCGGCACGCAGGGAACTGATAGGCCGGTTTGAATTACAGTTCAAAGGTATTCCGCTTTTATTGGGATACATCCCCGTCAACAGCATACCCCGATGAGGACTACTCAACGGACAGTTACTTTGGGCAGAACTTAACACCAACGCTTCACGGGCAAAGCTATTCAAGTTAGGAGTATGCACCGGATCATTGCGGAAGTTCACCTTGTCGCGAAACCCATCCTGTCCCCAGAACTCCATAGCCTGATTACGGTACTGGTCGGGGAAGACATAAATTACATTCGGAAGTTGTGCCTGCTCTCCCTGCTGAGTTTTGCAGCCTTGCAGGGCAAACAGGCCCAAGCCTCCCAAAAACAAACTAAACCGATTTATCATTTTATTCTTATTAAATTACGTTGAAATTATAAATGGGAATTTATCGGTGAGATACTGTTGCTATCACACCGAATGGAAACTTTGCCGGGGCGCTACGCCCCTAAATTATCATTTATAGTTTCAGCATGTGAATTAAAACAGCTTCTTGTTTGATTCCAAGTCTCTTTTGCGCATAATTCCTTCCAGGAAGTAATAGTCCGCATAATTCAACGGAACATCAATCTCAGCACCATGAGGAATACTGCCTACAGAGTGCATCAGAATGAAATTACCGTTTGTGCCCACTTCTGCACGATAAGCCGGAGAACCGAGATTTTCCATAATCTTATCTGCTGTTTCCTTATAGTTTTTGCCGGGAATGTATGTACTCAACTCGTACAAAGCAGATGCCGTACATGCAGCAGCCGAAACGTCACGGGGTTCGTTCGGAATATTGGGAGCATCAAAGTCCCAATACGGTACAAGGTCTTCCGGCAAGTTCGGATTATTGAAGATAAAGTTATAAATCTTTTCAGCCATATCAAGATACTTCTGATCGTGGGTATAACGGTAACACATGGTGTATCCGTAAATAGCCCATGCCTGTCCGCGTGCCCAGGCGGATTCGTCAGCATACCCCTGTGCGGTTTGTTTCTTACGTACCTCACCGGTTACGGGATCATAATCCACTACGTGATAACAGCTGTTATTGGCACGGAAATGGTTCTTCATGGTGGTATCGGCATGCTTCACGGCAACATTATAATAAGTGGAATCGCCTGAAAGCTTGGAAGCTTCGAACAATAGTTCCAGGTTCATCATATTATCTATAATAACCGGGCATTTCCAACCGCGTTCTGCCTGCCAACCTTTATCGGCATCCCAAGACTGAAGTACGCCTGCCGCCGGACGGAAACGGGTAGAAAGAGACTTAGCCGTCTGAATAATCACAGGCTTGTATTCTTCTTTACCGGCAAAACGATATCCGTTCAGATAGCTGCAACCAATCATAAAGCCCACATCATGATGCCAGGTCAGGTATTGCACGGAATCCAGCGCTTCTGTATACTTCTCAGCCAGCGGCAACCATTTCTTATCACCGGTCAACTCATACATATGCCAGATATTACCGGGGAAAAAACCGGAACACCAGTCATCAATGGGTACATAAACAATGCTACCGTCTTTGTTGATAGTTCTTGGATTCAGAATTTTCCCTGACTTTTCGATAATGTCGGTCTGAATGGTCTCCTGCGCCACCGCATTATCAATATTCTCTTGGATAAAGTTGCTCTCGGTCTGCTTCTGACTTGTGCAACCCGCCAAAACTAGGAGGGATATTCCCAATGTCGTGAGGATTGTTTTCATAATAATGATTTGTTTATTAAAGTTTCGTATTCTTTCGTCAGCAAAAGTAGCGCAGGTTTACAGAAAAGACCCTCCTAAATTATACAGGAAAAGAGCAAAATTGTTACATTTGCACATAAATCATACAGATTGAACTTTTTAATCATATTGAAAACATGACTCCACAAGAATTTTTCAAGAAAGATCTCTTTGCAGAACAAACCGGTGTAGAACTACTGGAAGTACGCGAAGGATATAGTAAGGCACGCCTCGTTATCACGGAAAATCACCTTAACGCAGGACATCGCACCCAAGGCGGAGCCATCTTCACTCTTGCAGACCTGGCACTGGCCGCCGCTGCTAATTCACATGGTACATTGGCTTTCTCCCTGTCTTCCAATATCACCTTTTTGCGCGCCAGCGGACCGGGCGACACGCTGTATGCCGAAGCACGCGAACGGTACATCGGACGTACTACCGGATATTATCAGATAGATATCACGAATCAGGACGGAAAATTGATTGCTACATTCGAGTCCAGCGTATTCAGAAAAGGGGATCCGCTGCCGTTCAGCTTATAACTATCTCATTTCTTCTTTACTACCGACGTCATCGGATAACGATTTCCTTGTACGCTCTTCAGGAAAGCCTTTGCCGACCCGAAGTTAAGATACATATCCAGACGAATCGGGAGATGATTCTTATCATCTGAGATAAAGAAAGTAATCACTTCTTTTTCTTTTCCTTTCTTATATTCTACAAAAGAGAATACGAGGCAACGATAAATCGTATCATTATTGGCTTTTACATCTTCTTTGCCCCGGTAAATCAGCGTCTGTTCTTCTACCTTACGTCCGGTGGCCATAGGGAAAAGAATCCGGTCGCCTATTTTATAATCTGCCGGATCGTAAGAACGCGCCTGCGCCAGGATACTCAACATATCGAAGATGCAACGGCTGTCACTGTATTCCATCTCTTGCGGATCGCGGACCGGATTGTGCCAGATACGCCTCTGTTTCACGTTGGATACGCCATCCTTATATGAAAACCAAGCTTCATCCACCGTATAGCGGTCACCCTCTTCGGCCGCTTTACGGAAGTAGAGCGGCTCCAGCTTTTCACTGACATAGCAAGTCAGCGTATCACGCATCTTAAAGAAGAAATCGGTCTTTTTACTTCCTACTGAAAGCAGGTTGAAGCGGTAGGCAGGTTGTGACTGATAAGTAGTGGAGAAGGTGGTCAGACTTGCCAGCCCCACCTTCTTCCAGATAAACTTCCAGTTAAAATATAAATCGTACATCACGTGCTCGCCGGACTGAAATGCGGTATTTTGAGCCGTACATTGCGCCTTGGCAGGCGTGGACATCATCGTAAGTAATAGTGCTCCCAACAGGCAGAACACCCATCCGCGCTTACCGGTTATTGCCGGAGCTGCGGTTATTCTGGTTTCTCGTTTTCTTGTCTTCATCTGGTTTTTGTTTTTTGAGTTCATCCGGTTTCTGTTTATCCAGTGGCTTTTCATGTATGTTCCAATCCTGGGTCAAGTCGAAATTAGCTTTCAGTTCTATCACCTGAGGATAGTAATACACTTTCTCCGGTTGCCGTTTGTCTTCGTATTTTCCGGTGTCCCACACACCGTTTCCATTCGTATCATTTATAAGGCGCGCACTATATTTGCCGGGATTCAGGAAGTAGAAATCTGCCTTACCATCGACAACCGGCACTGTACGTACCACTTTATCCTGTGCGTCCAGCAATTCTACAAAAGCAATCGAATCCGCTCCCGTCACATTATAGAATATTTGCCCATACTCTTCAGGTTTCTTCACCTTAAATTCTTTCTTTATCTTATCGGTGAAAAGGCCATATATTCCATGGAAAGCCGTCGAGTCGACTTCAAAAGCATAGCTTTCACCGGGCACCCAATCTGCATAAACATTATAGCGCATCAGGTTCAGAGAGTCCGGAACAAAATCGTAAGGGACATCATTCCACAAGCTGTCTACTTTCTGTTTCAGATGAATGGCACCATCAGCAGCAGTTGCCAACGGTTCAGTAAACGTAAGAGAGATGTAGTCGTAAATATCCATCGTACCCGGTGCATATACATCTACAGGTAAGAATACCGTCGGTTCTACATACTCCTTCCCCTCTTTCTCCGCTTTCTTTTTGGCTTTTTCCAGTTCCTTTTCTTTCTTCTCACGTTCCTTTTCAAGTTCTTTCTCGGACTTAGGCCGAATTTTCGATACAAGTCTCAGAGTATCCGTACGCGGTACCAACTGGTTGAGCGTATCCGTATAGAGGTAAGTGAGACTCATCTTCAAAGTATCCATCTTATAGATCAAAGAGTCTCTTATCCAATAATGAAGCGTATCAATGCGTCCGGTAGGCTTCTCCACGATGAAAGCGTTGGTTTCATCGAAATTCAGTCCCTTCAACAACGGCAGGCTGTCAGCCTGAGTAGAGAAATAGAAAGAGAATTTCCGGGATTCGGGACGTTCGCTCCTGATGAGACGTTGCGACAAAACCCGTTCTTTAAAACAGCGCAATATAACGTCATCCGGAGAAAAATGAGTATAAGCTCTCTCCATGATCGTATCTATCGTCAGAGAATCTTTCCAGAGTGTATCAAGACGTGTCCGTTCATCCATGGCAGGAATAATCAGGGAGTCTTCGAAAGCAATCATTTCAGTGGGCTGACTATAATAGAAGTTTTGGTCAGCATCTTGCAATCCGTAGATGCGGTATTCGCCCGGAGCAACCCCCCGAATTGTGAAACGTCCGCGACTGTCGGTACGACCTACACGTTCAAAAGGTATCGTAGTAAAGGCCGAGTCAGCTAAATTGGAATGCATACCTACCAGCATACCTTTCACCGGTTCCAGATTGGCTGCATTCAGCACGGTACCGGAAACCACCATCGAGTCGATAACGGAACCCGTGGAGAAAGTAAACCCGAAATCGGGCAACGGATTACCTTCATTATTGTCCTGAATAGCATCCGAGAAGTCTATCGAATAAGTCATATCCAGCTTTAGGGTATCCTTTAAGGTAACCACCACCTTCTTCCCATTCGCCTTTATCTCCGGTTGTTGCACCTGAGGTGGAGAAATCACGATCTTCTCCCCGGGTTTCTCAAGCTTAATGAATTCATCGAATTCAATCGTAATTTTCTTCCGGTTATTATTGAGGGCGCCCGGCGCAGGCGTACTACCTACGAAGCGTGGAGGGGTTTCATCAATAGCACCACCTTCCGGACGACCGATGCTGGCGCAAGAATAAAGCACGACACCAACAACGGCAACACCTGCCAGACGATTGAAAAGAGACTTCATATCTAAATATTTATTACGTAATATGCTGCAAAAATAAAGGTTATCCCTTAATAAACAGAATGCTTTACAGTATTTTAATCAAAAAAGAGCAAGAAGACAGTAAAAACAGATAAAACAAAGGAAAGGTTCAATCGGGAGGATGAAAGAGAAGATACTTTAGCAAGACCCTGAGAAAGCGGGCAACTACCTGTGTGACAACCCACTGGGTGTTCCACAACAATCAGTCGCAATGAAACACGAGTTCAGTCGTAGTGGGAAGTACCTTCAGTCGTAGTGGGAGCTAGCTTCAGTCGTAATGGGAAATAGCTTCACTCGTAATGGGAATATTATTCCTTTCTGTAATATAGAAACCGGAGAGGTAAAAGCTGATTAGAATGGCATATTGGAGACTTATATATAAGATATGTATGAAACATAGTTAAAAATAGACGCAAATAGAACTAATCTGTTCAAAAATAGATAATTTTGCAGCCGGAAAACCCGAAGAGTGCTTTTAGTTTTCCCCTTTGTCCTCCGTATTATCCAACTATGACAAAACATAAAAAGCCTTTTTTACCAAGATGAAAAAATAAACCAAAAGACAGAGAATAATTACAAGTATGAAGAGTAGATTGATTTTATTGGCATGTTGCCTGTCACTGTTCAGTTGCGGACAAAGTGACAAAACTACGGGTAAAGCACCCGAATTTGCAGTGATTACAGTGGAAACAACCACTGCCAACTTAACGAACAGCTATCCGGCTACGATCAGAGGTAAACAAGATGTAGAAATCCGCCCCATGGTAAGCGGCTTCATCACCAAACTGCATGTAGACGAAGGTTCAGTAGTACGCAAGGGACAAGTGTTGTTCAGCATTGACCCCGTACAGTATCAAGCTGCTGTGAACTCAGCCAAAGCTGCTGTTGAAACAGCCAAAGCTGCCGTGAACACGCAGGAACTTACCGTAAACAACAAGCGTGAATTAAACAAAAAGAACATCATCAGCAATTATGACTTGCAGATGGCAGAGAATCAACTGGCACAAACAAAAGCACAATTAGCACAAGCTGAAGCACAATTAGTAAACGCCAAGAACAATCTGTCGTATACCAGTGTAACCAGCCCCAGCGATGGTGTAGTAGGTAATATCCCCTACCGTGTAGGTAGTTTGGTTAGCCCTTCCGTTGCCAACCCGCTGACTACTGTAGCCGATATTTCTGAAATGTATGCTTACTTCTCCATGACCGAAAGACAACTGCTGTCTCAGATCCGCGAGGGTGGTAGCATCAAGGAAATTCTGGAAAGAATGCCCGATGTACAATTACAACTCATCGACGGAACCATGTATGCCGACAGTGGCCGCGTAGAAACCATCAGCGGCGTTATCGATCAGACTACCGGTTCGGTAACTATGCGTGCCCTCTTCCCCAACAAGCACAATGTGCTGCGTAGCGGAAGTACCGGTAATGTAGTATTCCCCAATCCGATGACGGATGTTATTATGATACCTCAATCGGCCACTACAGAAATACAGGACAAGAAGTTCGTATTCGTACTACAGCCTGACAACACCCTGAAGAATACGGAAATTAAGGTGTTTAAGCTGAACGACGGCAAGTATTACTACGTAACCGAAGGCTTGAAAGCCGGTGACAAAGTAGTAATGGAAGGTGTGCAGAACCTGAGAGATGGAGCAGCTATCACTCCTATCACTCCTGCCGAGAAAGAAGCTGAATATCAAAAAGCACTGAAAGACCAGAAAGAAGGCAATATCCAAACTGCGTTCAATTAACGTTTAACGGTTAATGATTAGTGATCAGCGGCTGCGCTATTATACCGCAGGTACTTATCACTAATCACCAACCCCTAATCACTAAATAACATGAAATTAGATAGATTTATTAATCGTCCGGTACTATCTACGGTAATCTCCGTGCTGATAGTGATCCTGGGTCTTATTGGTCTGGCAACCTTGCCTATCACCCAATACCCGGACATTGCACCGCCAACCGTATCGGTGCGCGCCACCTACACGGGTGCCAACGCCCAAACGGTGTTGAACTCCGTTATTGCACCGCTGGAAGACCAGATCAACGGTGTAGAGAACATGATGTACATGACTTCCAATGCCACCAACAGTGGTTCCGCCGATATTT
>ULPX01047308.1_pt1 | contig 12680 bp, 10 predicted proteins | sample 1953911 | NCBI WGS metagenome assembly ULPX01 (sample SAMEA4835640, study PRJEB28245) | human gut metagenome | biome: gut microbiome; material: fecal sample | place: Denmark | collected 2008 | reverse complement strand
TAGCCGCTTTTGGCCGATGAGCACGCCGGAATGTCCCAAACAATTTATAGACGTAATGGGATGTGGACGCTCATTGATTCAGTTGACGGCAGATCGGTTTGACGGTGTCTGTCCCAGAGAAAATATGTGGGTGGTAACTTCAGAAAAATATATAGATATTGTTCGGGAGCAGTTGCCGGAAATTCCGGAAAGTAATATTCTGGCGGAACCTTGTGCGCGGAATACGGCCCCTTGTATTGCTTTTGCCTGTTGGAAGATAAAGAAAAAACATCCGAATGCTAATGTGGTGGTGACTCCTTCGGACGCATTGGTTATTGATACGGGAGAATTCCGTCGGGTGGTGGAGAAGGCTCTTCGTTTCACTGATGATAGCAGTGCCATTGTGACAATCGGTATCCGGCCGACCCGTGCGGAAACGGGATACGGTTATATTGCCGCCGCCGACCAGCTTCAAACTGATAAGGAGATATTTACAGTAGATGCATTTAAGGAAAAACCGGACAAAGAAACGGCCGAGAAATATCTGTTGGAAGGCAATTACTTTTGGAATGCAGGAATCTTTGTATGGAATGTGCGTACTATTACTTCCGTGATGCGTGTATATGCTCCGGGGATAGCACAGATTTTTGATCGTATTTTCCCGGATTTCTATACTGAAAAAGAAAATGAATCAATCAAGAAGCTGTTTCCGACCTGTGAAAGTATTTCTATTGACTATGCAGTAATGGAGAAGGCACAGGAGATCTATGTGCTTCCTGCTTCTTTCGGCTGGTCGGATTTAGGGACATGGGGAGCCCTCCGTGGACTATTGCCACAGGATAAATCGGGCAATGCTATGGTGGGAACTGATATTCGTTTGTATGAAAGCAAGAATTGTATTGTTCATACCAGTGAAGAAAAGCGCGTGGTAATACAAGGATTGGACGGATATATTATTGCCGAAAAAGATGATACGCTGCTGATTTGTAAATTGGAAGAAGAACAGAGAATCAAAGAGTTTTCAAAATAAGAACTCATTCCGATTTCTGATATTCTTGTGGCGTCATTCCTGTCATTCGCTTGAAAAACTTACAGAAAAAAGAAGGATTAGGGAAGTTCAATTCATCAGAAATTTGATAGACAAGCAGGTTGCTATGTTTTAGCAATACTTTAGCTTCTAGTATAATGGACTGGTTTATCCAGTCCATTACTGTTTGTTGGCTGGTCTGCCGGATGAGGGTGTTCAGGTAACGGGGGGTGAGGCATAACTTGTCTGCGTAAAAGCCGACATTGCGTTCTGTCTTGCTATAAGAGTTGACTAGAGAAATAAATTGCTGGAAAATACTCTCTTGATGTGTCAAACGCTCTCCTTTCATTTGATTATAGTGTTTAGCTATATATTCTATATTGTATAAAAGGCTGGCGATAAGATGTCGTATAGCTTCCCGGCGGAAAGGAGGTTCTTGCAGAATGCTCCAGATTAAACTGAAATACTTCTCTAGTTGTATATGTTCCTGCGGAGTTAATGATAACAGAATATTTCTTTGATGATGTAAGAGATAGGTGAAAAAATCTTCTTTCTCGGAGATAGGGAGGAAGTTGTTATCTATGGCTATCATTTGCATATCGAAATCAGGAGAGACTTCTATGACCTGAATAATAGAGGTGGGAGTCATTAATGATAGGTTTCCTGCTTGCAGATTATGTTCTATCAGATTAATAGAAACACGTGCAACGCCTTGTTTGACCAGTGCGATACGACCTTCTTTTATACGATACGGCTGTCCGAACGCGAAAAGACTCGGTTCCATTTTAATGAAGCTGTTGACGAATCCGAACTCAGAGGAAATAAAACGAAATTCGTTATGACGAACAATTTTGTAGTTCTCCAACATTTTAAGTCCCAAGTCTAACGGTGCTTTCTTCTGTTCCATTCTATTTTTTCTTTTCCTGCAAAGGTAATAAAAAGATATTTCTTAATTCTTTTTTTCTGATTTATCGAACTATTGGAACATATTTACCAACTCATAGAGAGTGACTGTATATTTGAAACCTCTTATCTTTGTCTTTCGAAAAACTAATAGAAAAAGATGCGTATGAAAAGAATGGTTTTCAGTCTCTCCTTTTTATTGTTTGTATCGGGGATGTATGCGCAAATCACGTTGGAGGAATGTCAACGAAAGACGCAGGAAAATTATCCGTTGGTACATCAATATGGATTGGTGGAGAAGACAAAGGAATATAATCTGGAGAATGCGGCCAAAGGTTATCTGCCTCAGTTTGCTCTTTCGGCCAAGGCTTCTTATCAAAGTGATGTGACGGAATTGCCGGTGAAGATTCCCGGTGTGGAACTAAAGAGATTGCCTAAAGACCAATATCAGGTAATGCTGGAACTGCAACAGAAAATCTGGGACGGTGGAGGAATCCGGATGCAGAAGAAACAGACGATAGCGGAGGCTGACGTGGAGAAAGAGAAGCTGAACGTGGATATGTATTCGTTGAATAGCCGGGTAAATGATCTTTATTTCGGGATACTTTTACTGGATGAGCAGTTGCGGCAGAATGCTTTGTTGCAGGATGAGTTGGGACGGAATTATCGTCAGATCACCGCCTATGTGGAAAATGGAATTGCTAATCAGGCTGATCTGGACGCTGTGAAGGTGGAGCAGTTGAACACGCAGCAGAAAAGAGTGGAACTTGCTTCCTTGCGCGTTGCGTATCTGGAGATGCTTTCCATATTGATAGGCGAGGAATTATCTCAGGAAACACAACTGGAGAAACCGGTTCCGCAAAATGATGTTTCGGCAGTCAGCGACATCCGCCGGCCGGAACTGTCGTTGTTTGATGCGCAGGGTGCAGGGTTGCAGATACAGGAGAAAGCATTGAATGTACGCCACTTGCCACAGTTTGGATTATATGTGCAAGGTGCTTATGGGAATCCGGGATTGAATATGCTGAAGAATGAGTTCTCTCCTTATTATATAGCCGGTGTCCGACTCTCGTGGAATTTCGGGAGTCTGTATACACTGAAGAATGACCGGCAGGTGATTGAGAACAAACGTCGGCAACTGAATAATAACCGTGATGTGTTTCTTTTTAATACGCGTCTGGAAATGACGCAGCAGGATCAGGCAATTCGTTCATTGGAGAAACAGATGAAGGATGATGACGAGATTATCCGCTTGCGTACCAACATTCGGAAATCGGCGGAAGCCAAAGTGGCGAACGGTACTTTGACGGTGACTGAGATGCTTCGGGAACTGACGAATGAAAGTTTGGCACGCCAGACGAAAGCGATGCACGAAATCCAGCGGTTGAAAGGTATCTATCAATTGAAATATACTACAAACCATTAATTAGATTTTCTTCGGATATGAAACGAATGATAAAAATAGGAATAGGAGGGATAGCATTGACAATGCTATCTGCCTGCGGAAATGGAACGCCTGACTATGATGCGACAGGCACGTTTGAAGCAACGGAAGTTATAGTTTCCGCTGAAGCTGCTGGCAAATTGTTGAATTTGGATATTGAGGAAGGGAAGCGGTTGCAGACTGGAGAGGAAATCGGCCTGGTGGATACGCTTCAGTTGTACTTGAAAAAACTACAACTGGAGGCTAACATGAAATCGGTGGAAAGCCAGCGTCCGGATTTAGCCAAACAAATTGCTGCTACCAAACAGCAGATTGCTACGGCTGAGCGGGAGAAAAAGAGAGTGGAGAATTTGCTTACGGCAGGAGCGGCAAACCAGAAACAATTGGATGACTGGGATGCGCAGGTTAAACTGCTTGAACGACAGCTTGCAGCTCAAGAATCATCGTTGCTGAATAGCACGAATAGTTTGACGGAGCAGGGAAACTCCGTTGCCATACAAGTGGCACAAGTGAAAGACCAATTGAATAAGTGTCATATTCAGTCGCCGATTGAAGGCACGGTATTAGCGAAATATGCAGAAGCCGGTGAACTGGCGGCTGTTGGCAAACCTCTGTTTAAGGTGGCCGAAATAGATCGTATGTATCTGCGGGCTTACATCACTTCGGAGCAGCTATCACAAGTGAAACTGGGTGATAAGGTGACGGTATATTCCGATTATGGAAATTCGGAGCAGAAGGCTTATACGGGTGTAATTACGTGGATTTCCGAACGGTCGGAATTTACACCCAAAACCATTCTGACGAAGAACGAACGTGCCAATCTGGTGTATGCGGTAAAGATTGCCGTGGAAAATGACGGAGCGTTGAAAATTGGTATGTATGGCGGAGTCAAGTTTTGATGACGAAGAACCGGAAAGATGAGAAAAGGAGAACCTATAGTCGTTGTAAAGTATGTAAGTAAGAGCTACGGAAAAGTGGAAGCTCTGAAAGAGGTTTCTCTTGTTGTAGAGCAGGGGGAAATCTTCGGGCTTATTGGTCCCGATGGTGCGGGCAAGAGTACGTTGTTCCGCATCTTGACGACCCTGTTGCTTGCAGATAAAGGCTCGGCAACTGTCGGAGGGCTGAATGTGGTGGAAGACTATGAACTGATTCGTACCAAAGTGGGGTATATGCCCGGTCGTTTTTCTTTGTACCAGGATCTTTCGGTAGAAGAGAATCTGGAGTTGTTTGCTACCGTATTCCATACGACGATTCAAGAGAATTATGCTTTGATTAAAGATATTTATCAACAGATAGAGCCTTTTAAGAAGCGGAGAGCGGGAGCTTTGTCGGGAGGTATGAAGCAGAAACTTGCATTAAGTTGTGCGCTGATTCACAAACCCGATATTTTGTTCTTGGATGAACCTACCACAGGAGTTGATCCGGTGTCTCGTAAAGAGTTCTGGCAGATGTTGCGAAACTTACGGGAACAGGGCATTACGATTATTGTTTCGACTCCTATTATGGATGAAGCCCGCCAGTGCGACCGGATAGCTTTTATCAATCATGGAGAGATTCATGGAATTGATACTCCCGAACGGATTTTACAGGAATTTGCTTCCATTCTTTGTCCGCCTTCGTTGGAACGGGAAGAAGTACAACATGCAATGGCTCCTGTTATTGAAGTAGAACAACTGACAAAATGTTTCGGCAATTTCACTGCGGTCGACCATATTTCTTTTCAAGTGAACCGTGGAGAAATTTTCGGTTTTCTGGGAGCGAACGGAGCAGGAAAGACGACTGCAATGCGTATGTTATGCGGACTAAGCAAGCCAACGTCCGGGGTAGGGAAAGTCGCCGGATTTGATATATCCCGGGAAGCGGAACAAGTGAAAAAGCATATTGGCTATATGAGCCAAAAATTCTCTCTATATGAGGATTTGAAGGTTTGGGAGAACATTCGCCTGTTTGCGGGGATTTATGGGATGAAGGAAAAAGATATAGAACAGAAGACTGATGAACTGCTGGAACGCTTGGGATTTTCTGCCGAGCGGAACACGTTGGTTAAAAGCCTTCCTTTGGGCTGGAAACAGAAGCTGGCTTTTTCGGTCTCTATTTTCCATGAGCCGAGAATTGTCTTTCTGGATGAACCTACGGGCGGGGTTGACCCTGCTACGCGCCGGCAGTTCTGGGAACTGATCTATCAGGCAGCCGACCGGGGAATTACTGTATTTGTAACTACGCATTATATGGATGAGGCTGAATATTGTAACCGGATTTCCATTATGGTGGACGGGCAGATCAAGGCTCTTGACACACCGGCCCGTCTGAAGCAGCAGTTCGGAGCAGATACAATGGATGATGTTTTCCAACAATTGGCCCGCCATGCGGTACGTAAAGCAGATTGATTATGAAACAGTTTATAGCTTTCGTAAAGAAGGAGTTTTACCATATTTTCCGGGATCGGCGTACGATGCTGATTCTGTTGGGAATGCCTGTCGTGCAGATTATCCTATTCGGCTTCGCTATCAGTACGGAGGTAAAAAATGTCCGGCTTGCTGTTCTCGATCCCTCTAATGATGTGGTGACACGGAAAATCATTGATCGGCTGGATGCTAGTGAGTATTTCACTGTCACCAGGCGTTTTCATTCTCCGCGGGAAATGGAGGCTGCCTTCTTGAAAAATAAAATAGATATGGTGGTTGTCTTTAACGAACATTTTGCCGACGGACTTTATTGCGGTGACGCACGTGTCCAGTTAATTGTGGATGCAACAGACCCTAATATGTCGACCTCGCAAATCAACTATGCTACGGGCATTGTGTCTGCGGTAGGACAGGAGATGATATCTCCGGGCATATCGTCGTCGGCTCGTCTGACTCCGGACATAAAGTTACTGTATAACCCGCAAATGAAGAGCGCCTATAACTTTGTTCCGGGAGTAATGGGATTGATTTTGATGTTGATTTGCGCAATGATGACTTCTATCTCTATTGTCCGTGAGAAGGAAACAGGCACAATGGAAGTCTTGTTGGTATCGCCTGTCAAACCGCTGTTTATCATTCTGGCGAAGGCAGTTCCTTATTTTGTATTGTCGTTTGTCAATTTGGTGACGATTCTGTTGCTTTCTGTATTTGTACTGGATGTACCGGTAGTGGGCAGCCTGTTTTGGTTGGTGGTGGTGTCTTTGCTGTTTATTTTTGTCTCGTTGTCGTTGGGATTGCTGATTTCATCGGTAACACGTACACAAGTGGCGGCTATGCTGGCTTCCGGCATGATTCTGATGATGCCTACCATGGTGTTGTCCGGTATGATTTTCCCTGTGGAGAGTATGCCGTTGATTCTTCAGTTGATATCGGATATTATTCCGGCCCGCTGGTATATCCAGGCTGTACGTAAACTGATGATTGAAGGAGTATCGGTTGTACTGGTATTTAAGGAGATTGGCATTTTGTTGTTAATGGCAACCGTGCTTATCACTGTCAGCATTAAGAAGTTTAAATATCGATTGGAGTAACGGTTATGATAAAGTTTCTGATAGAAAAAGAGTTTAAACAGTTGCTTCGCAACTCGTTTCTACCGAAGTTGATTCTTATTTTTCCTTGTATGATTATGCTGTTGATGCCTTGGGCGTTGAATATGGAGATAAAGAATATTCGGTTGAATATAGTTGACAATGACCATTCTGCAGTTTCGCAACGATTGGTGAATAAGATTGCCGCTTCTACTTATTTCCATTTAACGGAGGTCCCGGCTTCGTATGAAGAAGGATTACGGAATATTGAACTGGGTACGGCGGATATTGTCATGGAGATTCCTAGGCATTTGGAGCGTGACTGGATGAATGGGAGAGATGCGCACATATTAGTAGCCGCCAACTCGGTGAATGGAACAAAAGGCGGATTAGGCAGTTCTTATCTGACCGCTATTATTAATGGTTATGCGTCCGAATTACGCTCGGAACGTCCGGAGGCTGTTTCTGTATCCGGAATCATTCCTTCTATCCGTATTGATACGCAAGGGCTGTTTAACCCGAATCTGAATTATAAGCTCTATATGATTCCGGCATTAATGGCAATGCTGTTGACATTGATTTGTGGTTTTCTGCCGGCTTTGAATGTGGTCAGTGAGAAAGAAGTCGGGACCATTGAACAGATAAATGTTACTCCTGTACCTAAATTTACTTTTATTCTTGCTAAACTTTTGCCTTACTGGATTGTAGGTTTTATTGTGTTGACATTATGTTTTGTGTTGGCTTGGCTGCTTTATGGGATAGTACCTGTGGGGCATTTTAGTATGATCTATCTCTTGGTGATTTTTTTTGTATTGGTGATGTCTGGTTTTGGGTTGGTTATATCCAACTATTCAGCGACGATGCAGCAATCTATGTTTGTGATGTTCTTTTTCATGTTGATTCTGATGTTGATGAGCGGACTGTTTACACCGGTTAGCAGTATGCCGGAATGGACGCAGGCTATCACTGTATTCAATCCTTTAAAATATTTTATAGAGGCGATGCGTATGGTATATCTGAAAGGAAGCGGCTTGGTCGATTTATTGCCGGAGATAGGCATTCTGTCTCTTTTTGCTGTATTCTTCAATAGTTGGGCGGTGATTAGCTATAGGAAAAGCCGGTAAACGGTAGGTTGAATTTGTTTCAAAGCATGAAACACTTTGTTTCACTATGGGAAACACTTCGTTTCTCGGTGAGAAACATTTTGTTTCCCGTAAGGAAACACATTGTTTCAAGTAGGGTTGAAACAATGTGTTCCAAATCCGTTTGAAACTCTTTGCATAAACTGTGCTTCCCTTTTAAACCAGTTTGAATCTTAATCGTAGAGTTTGTCTTGCTTCGTCATAATCATAGCTAATGATTTTGAAAGTGCCCACTTCGGAGGTATGGGAGACGTGTGCCCCGATACAAGCGCAAGCGTCATAATCTCCTATACGTATGATGCGAAGTGTTTCGCTGGCATCTTCCGGCAACTTGCTAAGATCTACAATATTTTTTGCCTGTTCGTGTGTCATGAATTCAATTGTTACGGGCAAGTTCTGGTTGATTACTTCGTTCACCTTATTTTCGATCGCTTGAATTTGTTCCGCTGTCGGAGAAGAGGAAAGAATATAGTCACATTTACTTTTTTTCCTTTCTATATGGGCATTACGTGAGCGTGGACAACCGAATGTCTTCACCATAGTGGCATTCAATAAATGCTCCGCAGTGTGCATAGGAGGATACTCCTGTTTGTTGTGGTCGTTGAGTTGAATTTGTTGTTCCATAATTGTTTTTATTTTCCGATAATAATCTTGTCTCCTAAAAAATGAGGTTGTTTGTTTATTGCCAAGTCAATAAACATTTTGACTCTTGCAAATAATTCTCGAATATTAGTTTTCAGTCCTGAATAAGCATTCACGTCTTTGGCGTTGTAACCGATAGCGTTTATTCCATTCTTTTCTGCTAAATAAATAGCTCGTTCATTGTGAAAACGTTGAGAAATAATTGTTAGTCGGCTTTGTCCGAACACTTCTTTGGCACGAACAACGGAATCGAGTGTGCGAAATCCTGCATAATCCAGATAAATGTATTTTTCCGGGACTCCTCTTTGCATAAGTGCTTTCTTCATCTCTTCCGGTTCATTATAATTTTCTTTACGATTGTCGCCACTGATAAGGATATAATTTATCTTTCCGGCTTTGTATAATTCAAGAGTTGCAAAAATACGGTAGTCAAAATATAAATTGTTATTCCCGTTTTTTAGTTTGGGAGAAGTACCAAGCAATAGCCCTACATTGTTTTTAGGTGTTTCTGTAATTTCAGTATATAATTTTTGAGATGCATTCTTCTTGATTCGCCGGTTGCATATAATAATGCTAATTACACATAGAATGGTTATTATTAAAGTGATATAGAGTAATTTTCGTTTCATTTTCCTTTTATATGAATAGTGTACAAAAATACGACTCTTTTTCAGGAAATCAAATGTATGGACATAAAAAAAGGAGCAACGCCTTGCTCCAACCTTTGTTAACCTTAAATCTAATACTATGAAAAACACATTGCAAAGGTACGGACTTTTGCGACATTAGCAAATAATTCAAGAAAAACAATATGTTATATAACATAGATTAAGAAAATGTACTTCCATGTTAACGGTTATTCGCTGATTGAGTAGTAAAATGTAGCAGGATTCTTTATCTTTGCATGCAATTAATATTTCACTAATACTTAAAATATAAACATGAAGGAGAAAAGAATAAGCCAGTGGATCATGTTGGCTGTTGTTTGTCTGAGTTTCTCAGTAGGAGAGACGTTTGCACAGGAAAGAGATTTTGCGAACTCTGCTCGTTTTGCTAAAGAGAATGCGGCATTGCCGAAGCCGTCAAAGAAGGAAAAAAGAGTTGTTTTTATGGGTAATTCGATAACGGAAGGTTGGATAAGGACTCATCCTGATTTCTTTAAGTCAAACGGATATATTAGTCGTGGTATCAGTGGGCAGACTTCTTATCAGTTTTTGTTGCGTTTTCGGGAAGATGTGATAAATCTTTCTCCGGCTTTGGTCGTTATTAATGCAGGAACGAACGATGTAGCGGAAAATACAAATGTTTACAATGAAGATCAAACCTTTGGTAACATCGTTTCTATGGTAGAGTTGGCTAAAGCGAATAAGATTAAGGTGATATTAACTTCCGTTCTTCCTGCCGCCGCCTTTAAGTGGAGAATGGAAATCAAAGATGCGCTACAGAAGATTCAAGCATTAAATGCTCGTATAGAGGCTTATGCGAAGGCTAATAAAATTCCGTTCGTGAATTATTATAAGGTAATGGTGGTTGATGAAAATCAGGCATTGAATCCTCAATATACAAAAGACGGAGTTCATCCGACGAGTGAGGGATATGATATAATGGAGCCGTTGATTAAAAGTGCAATAGATAAGGCGCTTTAATTTATTTATAATGAAGTCGGGGCAACCCGACTTTCAGGAGAAAATTTAAGGAAGATTGTATAAGCGTAGAGTCCGGATCACAAGTAATATTATATTAGGAAGTCCACCTGGCGTATGGGCATAAAAAAAGGAGCAACGCCTTGCTCCAACCTTTGTTAACCTTAAATCTAATACTATGAAAAACACACTGCAAAGATACGTTGTTTTGCCATATCTGCAAATTAACAGCAGATAAAAGGTGTTTTTATAACACTAATTAAAAAATGGATGTTTGTATTATAGACTTGTTAAGAATTTATAGCCCTTAATACCCAGAATATAGTATGTGGAGAATGAGGAAAGTTTATCCCCATTTCTCCTTCATAAGGTCTTCCAGTTTCAATAATTCATCGCGATATTGCGCAGCTTCGATAAATTCCAGTTTCTTGGCTGCCTCTTGCATTAGTTTGCGGGTACGTTCGATGCTCTTTTCCATTTGCGCTTTGCTCATATACTGTACCACCGGATCTGCTGCAATATTCGGAGTAGAAGGTTCAACATAAGCGTGCTTTTCTTTCAGCAGTTCTTCTGTTTCCGAGTTTGCATTTCCGAATACTGATAGATTTCGAGCCTTTTTAATCTGTTGGGGAGTGATTCCGTTTGCTTCATTGTAAGCCAACTGTTTTTCGCGGCGGCGGTTAGTCTCGTCAATGGTGAGTTTCATACTGTCCGTCATTCTGTCGGCATACATGATAACTTTTCCATTGACATTGCGGGCAGCACGTCCGGCGGTCTGTGTCAGGGAACGGTGTGAACGGAGGAATCCTTCCTTATCTGCATCAAGGATAGCAACAAGTGATACTTCCGGAAGGTCAAGCCCCTCACGAAGCAGGTTGACACCAATCAGTACATCGTATATACCTTGCCGGAGATCATCCATAATCTTCACACGCTCCAAAGTGTCGACATCACTGTGGATATAATTGCATCTTACATTATTATTAAGGAGATATTCGGTCAGTTCTTCAGCCATGCGTTTGGTGAGAGTAGTGACAAGCACACGTTCGCTTTTTTCGATACGAAGCTGGATTTCTTCCATTAAATCATCAATTTGATTCAGGCTCGGCCGGACTTCAATGATAGGATCAAGCAGGCCGGTGGGACGAATCACTTGTTCTACGACAATACCTTCAGACTGAATCAATTCATATTCTGCCGGAGTGGCACTGACATAGATCACCTGCTTTGCCATTTCTGCAAACTCTTCAAATTTTAACGGACGGTTGTCCATGGCTGCGGGCAAACGGAAGCCATATTCTACAAGATTGATTTTACGGGCACGGTCTCCTCCGTACATGGCACGGATTTGTGGTACGCTAACATGGCTTTCGTCAATAACAATCAAGAAATCGTCCGGGAAGAAATCGAGCAGGCAGTATGGACGAGTACCGGCAGCCCGACCATCGAAGTAACGTGAATAGTTCTCTATCCCGGAGCAGTGTCCCAACTCCCGGATCATTTCCATATCATAAGTAACCCGTTCATAGAGCCGTTTGGCCTCGTATTCTTTGCCGATTGATTCAAAGAAGGCAACCTGTTTGGTCAGATCATCTTCTATTTCATGAATGGCACGGAGAGTCGCCTCCTTGGTAGTCATGAACAGATTTGCCGGATAAATCTTGTAAGCTTCGAAAGGAGCAATGGTGACTCCGGTCACTGGGTCTACCTCTTCTATACCGTCAATTTCGTCACCCCAGAAAGTGACACGGAGCAGATTGTCCGTATAGGCCAGATAAATATCTACTGTATCTCCCTTGACACGGAAATTCCCACGGTTTAGGTCAATGTCGTTGCGTACATATAAACTATCTACTAGCCGGCGGAGGAATACGTTGCGGTCGAGCATACGTCCCCGTTCGATTTCTATGACATTTTTATAGAAGTCCGAAGGATTTCCCATGCCATAGATACAAGAAACGGAAGACACCACGACCACATCCTTTCGTCCGGAGAGTAGGGCAGAAGTGGCAGCAAGACGGAGTTTGTCAATTTCGTCATTGATAGCAAGGTCTTTTTCTATATAAGTATCACTGTTGGGTAGATAGGCCTCCGGCTGATAATAGTCATAGTAAGAAACATAGTATTCTACCGCATTATTCGGAAAAAATCCCTTAAACTCGCTGTATAACTGTGCAGCCAGCGTTTTGTTATGGCTTAGAATCAACGTCGGCTTGTTGATGTTAGCAATAACGTTGGCGATAGTGAATGTCTTTCCCGAACCGGTAACTCCTAATAAAGTCTGTGCAGGAAGTCCCTGGATTACTCCGTCTGTTAGTTGGGCAATCGCTTCCGGTTGGTCTCCGGTGGGTTTGTAGGCTGATGTTAATTCAAAATTCATAGTTAAATCCTAAAAAGTGGAGCAATA
>ULPX01035248.1_pt1 | contig 12729 bp, 20 predicted proteins | sample 1953911 | NCBI WGS metagenome assembly ULPX01 (sample SAMEA4835640, study PRJEB28245) | human gut metagenome | biome: gut microbiome; material: fecal sample | place: Denmark | collected 2008 | reverse complement strand
GCGGCCCTGCTTTTTTCGGTTTTGCTCAGATTACTGCATGCCGTTTTCGTAGGCGGCGATCATCTTTTTGACCATCTGGCCGCCGATGCTGCCGGCCTGACGGGACGTCAGATCACCGTTGTAACCCTGCTTGAGGTTCACGCCCACCTCGGTTGGTGTAGTAGCTACATATTGAAATGTACGTCTGTACGTCAACCATTCGCCGCGATTGGGAAGTCCTTTTCTTGTAACTCAGCAATTTCCCCGATGAATTTATAAAAGATTCTGATTTCTTGACTGTATGGCGGATAACGCATTGATTCACAGCCCTTTTGCACTTTACGTTCTCCGACCTCGATACGATCAATAAACGTTAAAACTGTATCTCTGTCAAGCACGTCAATGTGCGTATACGATTTTGCAAGAGTAAAGAACTTTTCATAATCGTCTGCATTTGGTTCTTGATGCAACCGACTCTCCAACTCTGCAATGGTTGCTTTTAATCCGTCTGACTCTTTTTCAAAGTTCTTGACCATGCCATACATCCGATCATCATCAATCTTGCCTTCAGCATTATCTACATACAGTTTCGCAATAATTTTATCTATTGTCTTGATTCTCTCTTTTGCTTTTTCGCACTGAGTCTTTATCGACTGTGAATTATCTGCCTTGGCATTCTTGTTCATGACATCTTGAACTAAGTCATGAATCTCATCATCGCTCAAATCAATTAGGCTGTTAAGGTCTTGCCTAATAGCTTCCGTGAAATCACCGTATCGGATGCTGACGCCCGTACACGGATTCTGAATGTCCTTTCGCTTGTGCGTGCAACTGAGATACCAGTATTTCAAACGTTCTCCTTTGTACACAGTGCCACTGGAACAAAGAGCGTGCCCACAATTCGCACAAAACACGATGCCAGCGAAAATATTGTTACGGACACGACCATAATCCATGTATATCTTTGTCCTTTTGCCCAAATTAGCCTGAGCTAAATCGAACAATTTTTCTGAGACTATCGGCTCATGCGTATTTTTGGTTATCGCCCAATTTTCCTTTGGGACATTCGTTTTCTTCGTCGATTTAATACTGGCCTTTTTGGTTTTACCAAGAACAGTGTGACCAAGATAAACAGGGTTCTTCAATAACCGTCGTACAGTCTCTCCATTCCACTCGTCAGAGGCTTTGGCGGCACCGGCGTCGCTGAAATCGTCTCTGTATAGCACGCGATATTTCAATGGGGGGATAACCCCATCATTCGTGAGAGCAATGGCGATTGTACGGCATGAATCTCCGTTAGCAGCAGCTTCGAAAATTCTCTTTACAATGGGTGCTGTCATTTCATCTGGTACTAGAACGCCTTTTTTATTTGGAGCTTTCTTGTACCCATATGGTGGGCAACAACAGTATTCACCTTGTTCACGCTTGCTCTTGAGCGCGTCTCGTACTTTACGCGATCCATCGCGCAGATACACTTCGTTCATTGCAAACTGGAACGGAGCCATTACGTTATCTGAATCGGTATCAAAATTGTCAGCGATAGCGATGTATCTAATACCATGTTCAGGAAAGAATTGCTCTGCATAGTAGCTAGACTCGCGCATATCTCTTCCAAGACGAGACAAGTCTTTTGTGATGACCATATTGACAGCGCCGATTTCAAGCTCACGCATCATGGCTTGGAAACCCGGCCTATCAAAATTACCACCAGACCAACCATCGTCTGAGAACACTTTTACAAGCGTAATGTCGTGTTGATTACAATAATTCGTTACGATGACTCTCTGTGTTGCGATACTCGTAGACTCGTTAGATTTAGATTCTTCACGAGACAGTCTAAGATAAGCAAAAGCAGTTGCTCTGTTGTAACTCATGAAACCTCCTTCGGCAGGACAGAGCACATTTCATTCATTATACTATTCGCATTCTGTTCTGTCAAAGACGACTTGATATTTTTTGTGGAGAGCAATCTGCTCTCCACAAGTTCTGATACGGTGTTATTACCAGAAAACACTCTGTGAATCTGGAAAGTAGCATTATTCAAAACAATATTATTCGTATTTATCAAACAATCACCCCTTTAAGATTATTATTGCTTTTTGCATTCATTATCATTCAGCCAGTCTGCGTATTTCTGTGCTGTTTCCTTGTCACGGAAATACACATTGTAATAATTGTCGATTGACGCAAAATCCCGACCATCGTACATTTTGTCAGCAACATACTCTCCGCTGCTATCGTAATACTCTTCCGTATTCGACAAATCGCGTCGAGAATACCAACCGCATATTTTATCACCCATCAGCTTGAACTCTGAGCAGTCGGATTGTCTAACCTCGAAATGCGGCAGCCTTTTTGCGCATTGACATTTTTCTGTGTATCGTTGACCAGATGGAGAGAAAAATTCTATCATCCTATTTGCATCACACTTATCGCATTTCGGTTGCTCAACACCAATATTTAAGACTTGATATAACATAGTCTGAAAATCTTCCAGAAGTTTAGATAAGCGTTCTCGTCTGACCTCGCTTCTAATCTTATCTCTGAGATTCCGCTCATCAAACTTGAATTTTTCTTTTGCCGCCTCAAGTTCTCTGACCTTTGCATCGTAATTATCCACGATGTCTTTCATATGCTCGTTTTCCTTTTGAAGCGTTTCGAGCTTTTCCTTCAGTTCTTTAGTTACGCTATCACGGAGATAGTCTTTTAATTCTTCGCATTTTTCATCGAACTCTGACGGTTCGTAGTATCCGGTATCATATTCCCAATATCCCATTAACCAGCCTCGCTTTCACGTCCAAAAGCATCTTTATATTTCATGAACAAATTATTTATTGCTTCTGCCATAATTCTCTGTTCCGAATGACAGTCCTCCTGATAATATAGGTTGCGATACCAGTCAAGAATTTCCAAAGGATTCGTCATGTGATATTTCTCAACACCTTCAACAAAGTGATTGCATTTCGCAATAGGTTTATGACTGCTTTGCTTATACGTCCTGTTTTTAAACTCATCATACGACATGAACACAGGACACTTGCCGACACCTCTGCAAACATCTCGGTCTTGATTGAGTCCGCACACAAATGTTTTCTGGTGTGAAAGCGAAGGAACACGATTTGCATATGGGCAGCTATCAGTCTTTTCAGGCATAGAATCAACTAAAATTCTCGTCATTCACACCACCTCAATCTTCGGAGTCAGCATGAAAAACTCGCTATGACTTCCGAAATCAAACATAGTCGAGTTCCGACTATTCCACATTCGCACATAGTAGACCGGTTCATTTTCTTCTTTGCAATGTTTGTTAATTGCCGCAAACGCAACATGACGTGCTTCTTCGTCAGACATATTAGCATCAAGCGTCTGAACGACACTTACACATTCGCCGTATTTGAAAAAAAGTTTACGTTCCATTAAATCCCTCTCATCTAAACACAACAACCATGCTTGGGAATGGCGCACTTTCTGCCGCTCCAACAAAGCGCAATCGTCCTTTTATGAACCTAATTTCAACATTTGGTTTATTGTAGATATATTCGTGAAAATATTTCGTGTCCGTTCTAGCTGGAATCAGCATAACAACAGTAGTGTTTTCTTGCTTTGACTCTTGCGAACATTTCTGAACCCAATTGCCGATCTCACGACCATACGGCGGGTTACACCAGACTGTCTGCCCCCCCCAATTTTGTTTCAGTCCATTATCTGATTCAGAAAAGTATTTATCGCATTTATGATTCGTTTCATTCGCGCACGCATCTAATGTAAAATGGAACTCGTTGTCAATTTCATCAAAGAAATCTTGTGGCGTCTCCCAATCCATTTTCTTTGACGAAAACAAAGCGTCAAGTGCTATATCTCGTCATCCTTTCCCATAGCAGCCACGCATTGGCCGGATTTTCGCACGCTGGCGTCCTTTGATTGCAAACGGGGCAACAGACCACCACACATGGCTTGTCCCGTCCACGCTCAAAAATTTCAAAGTCCTGCGGCATGCCGCCACACTTGCACATCAGCATTTGCCTGTGCTACCGATCCCGCCACGGCTCTCATTATTAAGGTTGTCCACCTCGCGGAACTCGATTTGCGGCTGATGCTTCATGATTCTGAATTGGCAGATACGATCGTTTGCGAGGATGGTCGTTTTTCTCAAGGCAATAGCTGGGAAGTACCACTGGTCGTTGCCACCACAATAGCTCTCGTCAATCAGTCCCATGCTGTTTACCTGAATGATCCCAAAGTTTTTGAAGGTAGAACTGCGAGGAATCACATGGGCTTCATAACCGGCCGGGAGCTGCATTGCGATACCTAGCGGAATGAGCTTAAATTCCATTGGCTCCATGTCTACGGTTTCTGCTGCACGCAAGTCAATCCAATCGGATTTGCCGTCGATGTACGTCAACTTGTCAATGCTATCTGTAAGATACTTAATGTTGATTGTCTCTTTCATTATGTCCCTCTCTTTATGTGCATTTTGGATAATTCATTCTATTGCTTCGTCGCAAAACTCCTTGGCAGAGCATTGTGCGCATTCGTTTACAGATTGTGCGTCCAAATCGCAAGTGAACCCGCAGTCTTTGACCATTGCAATTCTATCTTCTGGATTTTCCCAGTCTAGTTCTGACTTGCCCGGTCTATAATACTTGTCCGCTTCTTTCATTCTACGGCATTCGATTTCCATGAAATCTACACCGTCACAAACATCTGTCCATTGCGCAGCAACCTTTGCTTGGCCTCTTGTTTCTGCAAAGACGATTGTTGCGACAAATTCGTCTTTCTCTCTGACGAGCCATGCCTTCAAGATTTACAACTCTCTTTCTCATGAAACTTTGTATATTGGCTTTTCTCGCCAGTAATACATCTCAAAGCTGACTTGCTTGACAAGTTACACACACGATGCCAACCGTTTTCGGACAGGATGGCGCGTGCGTTAATACACGTATCACACTTCATCGCTGGCATCTCCCTTTTGCCTGCCGTAACTGCAAAAATGCTGCGGCCATACAGGCAGCAACCCGTCTTCGCCCACCTCGCAGTTCGTGCAGATTAAGATCCCATAGCAAAGATAGGCGCTTTCGTAGTCATTCTTCTTTCGGGCGTGGACGCAATCTTTGCACCGCGTGACCTGTACGGCATCTATAGTCGGTGCCGCCTCAATTTCTGCTAAGCAGTCTTCTTTTGCACATCTCGCGTCCTCGTATGGAGCAGAAACATTGTCCCATATGGCTTCGGACAACCGATCCGCATCAATCAAGCGCATCGCTGTCACCGTCCATCTTTTTTGCATGGGGAACAAAACAATTTATCAATCCAAGATACTTTCCCACTACCACCAGTAGCGCATTTCTTCGACTGGCAAGTTCTGTTCTCCTTGTGATAATAGACGCAGTCCTTACATGGGTTTCGCATTATTCTACACCACCGTCCATCTTTGCGCCGCAGTTGGGACAGTAAGGCGATGCCACATAGTCTTCGCCACCGTCGAGTAGAGCGGTCTTGCGGCATATCGAACAGATGGGATTGCTGTGCTGATACTCATTGTACGGCATATCTTCAAGTGTCCATCCGCCGTCCATCTCAACTACGCATTGAGCCGTCCACCGCCCATGCACCACCGGCGCAACGTCAGCAGATGGCAGATTCTCTACATATTCCAGAACCGACTCAATGCCAAAGATAAAATGCTCATTCGCGCGCTCCTTGTCGCAATGGTCTTTCCGGATTGGGAACTCCATTATCGCTGCGCGTTTGACGTATTCATCCATTTTTCTTTCTCCTTTCATCCGCTTCCTTCAGCGCCTGAAACGTCATCACGTAGATCTCAGTCGTCATTCTATCGCTCGTGATCGGTATCAGCGGCGCGATGTAGTGCCAGCAGTCCATGTAAGTCAGGTCAGTCATTGTTAATCCTCCTTTGCAAATGGGTCATACTCACTAGGTTTTGCCTGATTTACCCATTCAACCCACTTTACTACTTTCTCTCGCAATTCGTCATCGAGCAAAAATGCCTCTTGTACGAGGATGATTCCTGGATTTTCCCTCATTATACTTGCGTTGTTCACAATTTCCTCGTAATCAAGGGGCGTAAAACGCTTAGAATACACTCTGTCGCTTTTACTGGAAATTCGGCGTGTACAAGAGCATTCAATAAGCCTGAACCTGTCATTCTTGATATGACAAGGGTCACTGTATTTTTGAACACATCCGATTTTCATCATGGCATTCCTTCCTTTCCTGCGCCTCAAAGTAAAACTCAATCGGTTTTTCGGCCTCGATGACATTGCCATAAACAACGCCGACCTTGTAGATATAGTTCTCGCGCAACTTTCGCGGAATTTCTGCGATGTACCGTCTAAAAGTTTCAAGCGAATTTGCACGCTTGTAGTGATTGCACATTCGGCATGATGGCATGAGGTTGTCAAGGTCATCTGTTCCAGCGTCCTCAATCCCCCACGCCCTCAATGGCTGAAAATGGTCTACCTGCATATCCTTGTAGGAGATTTCGCGTCCACAATACGCACAGTGCCCATTATACTTTCGGTAGACTGCTTCACGCTTTGATTTGCTAATTGCCATCCTTCATCGCCTCCAATTCTTTCTCCGCCTCCTCGCGGGTGAGGAATACGTCCTTGCCGATGTTTCCGATATGTTCTTGCTTGCAAGGTACTTCATAAATGCATAACTCACCAGCATCGCAAAAGTCGCAGCAACCAACACCGTCGATGGACACAGGGCAAATTCCGTCACAATTTGGCCCAGCGTCCCACACAAGCTCGTACACTGTTTTAGCCGGTAGCACCACCACACGGCCGTCTTTATCGGCCTGCATCAATTCCACCATTCGCGCGATGGAATAATCATGCTTAGACAGCCCATCCTCAATTTTTCTCGCTTCCTCACAAGCGATAGGGGACAGGCCGCTATCTTCGTACTGTTTCAGGCGTTCCCACGCCTGTCGTTGCGTACAAGCGTTGTTATACGGGCACGGCAGCTCCCGGCACTGCGAGATGTCGCAAAAATTGCCATTAAACGTCAGTCTCTCCATAGTGTCACCTCCATAATTAACTACACGCCAGAATCTTCAACATGAGCAATATCAGTATCCGTGGTATCTGTGATTATCACTCGTCCGTCTCTAGATGCTTCGGCCAATTCACGCAAGCGTGTGTATCCGCCGCCAATGCTGTTCAGCACTGACATCATGACATCCCATTCAGCATATAGGCTTTTAATTTCTGCTGGCGTAAAGCCGGAATCCTCATATGCTGCAAGGCGATCTTTGCACCTATTACGACAATACACGGCTGTGCAATATTCCATATCTGTACCATGCTTTTCTCGCCATCTTGCTTTGCATTCTTCACAACGCATAACAACGTAACCATCATCAAGTCGTTTAGTAAGTCGCTCCATTATCTCGCTCCTAACAGCCGTTCCCGATTCCATAACTGCTATCATGGCTTGCGTTCGCTCTCAATTTTGCGAACTCATCGTCCGGCAATGTATGATTGCTTGCGTAGGCAGTAGACGCTTTGCATCTATTCGGGCAAGCAATGCATTCACAACGAGCGGAGACAATCATCACAAAATTTAATCCCTTGGAAGAACTCGTTGTGTCGCTACGAAATGGGCAATTATAGTTGAAGCAATCCATCACTTGACATCCTTTTCCGGCAAGAGACTATCGGTCAAGACGCCAGCAATCGTATGCATGATTTTGTCTCTCTAACTGCGGGAAGTCGTACTGATCGACGATTCGTTCAACACTTTTTTCAATAAGCGGTCTTGCGGCACGGCATTCTTCCTCCATGATGCCATATACCACACTATTTTCCCGCATATCATTTCTAACTTTTTCATATAACGCATATTTACAAATGTCTTTGATTTCTTCTGGACTAAGATAATCTTCTATTTTAATCTCCATTATTCAACCTCCTGCATCCATTATTCAATCACCTCTAGCCAATACTCTCTACGGCAATCGTGACAGTCGGACGTTATATCTTCACAGACGCCCGTAGATTCATCTCGTTTTCTAGCATCAATATAGGCGGGGCATACGTTCAAAACACCATTACTGTCAAATTGACTTGTCGGGAAAAGCTTTGACAGCACGTCTTGTCTCGTTCGTGCCGGATGCCCTTCTGCCCATGCTTCCACAATTCTAACAGCATCTTCAGCTCCCGCTCTGCTGATTAAATTGTCGCAGAACTTTGTGCAATACTCGCTGCCATTTAAGTCGCAACTTCCGCACCCGGATATGTCTTTATTACACATTCGTGCCTGCGCAACGATAAATTCCACTGCGTCCATATTAGCCTCCTTCGGATATCTCTTTTTAAACAGCGTTTGGGTATGAGCTTATCTCTTTGCACCAAACTCTTAAATATCATTTCAAGTCTCTGTCTTTGATGAATACGTGAAACAGAAGCATGGCGCTAACAACCACCACCAAAGCAATTTCGGGCGGTTGAAATAAACAGCAACAGCGGCAACACACAAAATAAATACAGCCTGAACTATAAAATTCACAATTGTGATAAATTTAAAGTTATTCATTCTGCAACCTCATCGAAATGATTCCAATCTTATTCACCAATCGTGCGCTCTTTAATTTCTCTACACAACATATCTGCAAGATCATTTGCGCCAGCGACACTTGCCAGAACATTCCCTTCCAACTTTTCATCCCCAATGGCTTCCCAAATGTCGTACTCTTTGATGAGCTGATGTTCCAACTTCAAAACGACTGACTCGTCGATGGTCTGATCCAATTTGCGAGTAAGGGCTGTTGCTTCGGCACGGAGTGCTTCATTCTCCTGACGGATATATTCGATTTCCGTAGTCGTAGTTGTGCTATTGTTATCCATGTATCTCATCCTTTCCATTTCGACTAATGAGGGCACTTCGTGGAAAGATATGCTGCGCTCCCCTGTCGGCATCTTATTCACCCCATAATGTAATCTCTTGATTCTCAATCGTCTTTTTCACGTCGATCAGACGTTGATTGCTGCTCCCTCTGAATTTCAGAGAGATGTCACGCAGATCGTCCACATACGCGCCGTCAACAACAACGTCGCAGTCACGCAACACCTGACAAATGTCTTCTAAGGATAGTTTCAAGCCCGTGTATAGCCAAATGTCTTTGTCCGGCCAGCGTATCTTACATTCTTTAATAAGTGAAAGCACGCATTCAATGTTTTCTTTCTCCAAAGGATGCCCACCGGACAGCGTAAGCCCTTGAATCCACGGATGGTCGAGCGCTTCAAAAAGTCCTTGCTTCGCAGTATCATCAAACGGCTTACCAGCATTAAAATCCCATGTCTGCGGATTCTGACATCCTTTGCAGTGGAGCGTACAGCCAGAGCACCAGAGTACAACTCTGATGCCCTCGCCGTTAGCGATGTCGTGCTTTGTGATTTTCATGTAGTTCATTCGTCGTTATCTCCGAGATGGAGCACACGCTCTTTGATTTCCTGTACACGACCCTGATTCCAGTCGTTCGTGCCAAGATAGCCACAAGTGCGTCGCACGATGTTCATTTTTGATTTGTCTGCGTTCCCGCAGTTCGGGCACTTCCAAATCAACTTACCGTTTTCGTCCTCGACAATATCAATCTCGCCATCCCAGCCGCAGACCTGACAATAGTCGGATTTCGTATTCAGCTCAGCATACATAATGTTGTCGTAGATGAATTTCATTACGGACAGTACAGCGTTAATGTTGCCAGTTAGATTCGGGACTTCCACATACGAAATTGCGCCGCCAGGACTCAACTGCTGGAACTCAGATTCAAATCCGAGTTTCCCGAAAGCATCAACCTTTTCCGTCACAGGAATGTGATAGCTATTTGTGATGTAATTCTTATCTGTGATGCCCGGGATAACGCCAAAACGCTTTTTCAAGCATTTAGCGAACTTGTAGGTGGTAGTTTCGATAGGAGATCCATAGAGGGAGTAGGCGATATTCTCTGCCGCTTTCCACTCTGCGCACTTATCGTTCATGTGCTGCATGATAGACAGTGCAAATTCCTTTGCTTCCGGGTCGGTATGCGACTTGCCGGTCATCGCCTTCACACATTCATACAGGCCAGCATAGCCAAGAGAGATAGTCGAATAGCCACCATGCAACAGCTTGTCAATCGTCTCTCCCTTTTTGAGGCGAGCAAGCGCGCCGTACTGCCAGTGGATAGGCGACGTGTCAGAAACCGTCCCCTCAAGTCGCTCATGGCGCAGTTTCAGTGCTCTATGGCATAGCTCAAGGCGCTCGTCGAAAATCTTCCAGAATCGATCATAATCTTTGTTTGCGCTAAGACCAACGTCAACGAGATTGATAGTCACAACGCCCTGATTGAAGCGGCCATAATACTTCGGCCTGCCATTTTCATCAATGTATGGTGTCAAGAAACTGCGACATCCCATGCAAGTATAGCAGTGGCCGTCTCCGTTTTCGTCTACTTTCAGCTCTTTCATCTTCTTCTCAGAGATGTAGTCCGGCACCATGCGCTTGGCGGTGCATTTTGCTGCCAACTTCGTCAGATACCAATACTTGCTGTCATCGTGAATGTTATCTTCCTCAAGAACGTAAATGATTTTCGGGAAGGCGGGAGTAATCCAGACGCCCTTTTCATTTTTTACGCCCTCGATACGCTGATTCAGAACTTCCTCAATGAGCATTGCGAAATCGTCTCTTGCACGACCTTCAGGCACTTCATCAAGGTACATAAAGATGGTCACAAACGGCGTCTGACCATTCGTAGTCATCAACGTATTGATCTGATACTGAATTGTCTGGACGCCGCGTCTGATTTCTTCTTTCAGCCGGTCTTCTGTGATTCTTTCAATCGTGTCAGACCCACATTCGACGTCCTGAAGCTCATCCTCAACGTTCTTACGGATTCTCTGACGGCTGATGTCAATGAACGGGACAAGATGTGCAAGACTCTCTGACTGACCGCCATACTGATTTGACGCCACCTGCGCCATAATCTGTGTTGCAATGTTGCAGGCCGTAGCGAAGCTATGCGGCTTTTCAACCAGTGTTCCGTTAATCACAGTGCCGTTCTGCAACATATCATCAAGGTTCACGAGGCAACAGTTCATAATGTGCTCAAGGAAATAATCTTGGTCATGGAAATGAATGATGCCATGTTCGTGTGCGTCTTTAATATTTTTCGGAAGCAGAAGCCGGTTCGTAATGTCGCGGTTTACTTCGCCAGCGATATAATCGCGCTGTGTCGCAGCAATCTTTGGATTCTTATTACTATTTTCTTGAATTACGGTTTCGTTACTACCATCTACGATAGCAAGGATTTTACCGTCCGTTGTATTGCCATTCCGGTAGAGCTGACGTTCATATCTGTATCGGATATAGATTTTGGCAACGTCGTAATAGCCCTTTTGCATCAAGGCCATTTCGATTGCGTCCTGAATGTCCTCCACAGCGATTGCGTGCCCATCAACCTTAAATTTGGCATACAGTTCACTTGCGATAGCAGAAATCATAATTGGAGAGAGATGATCCACCCCAGATGATTTTGCCTCGTCGTTTGCCTTACTGATCGCGTCAACGATTTTCTCTTTACAAAACGGTACTTCACGTCCGTCTCGCTTTGTTACAAGCATCGACACTCCTCCTTGTTAGATTTATTTATCCTTCGGAATGAAAGAAAAGAGGATTTTTTCGACTTCATCCTTCATCACGAACGATTTTATAATTGAATACACGGCATCCCACGAGTCGGCGCGGTAAATGTCATGCGCAGCGGCGTTGAAATCACGATTATGCGGTGCTGACATGAGGATTTTTCGATATCTCCCTCCAATGAGGTTGTGCGGGGCATCATCAATCAGGATGTCTCCACGGATCATCTGTTTGTTGTTGCAAATGATAATGTGGTCTTGCGACAGAAACGGGAAAATCTCAAGAAGCCTGTCGATTTTCGCTCTGCAAGTGCGGTAGTCTGTAGCCGTGACCATGTACAGCTCATGCCCATCGGCAATCAATCGTTGCAGGTAATCAACACAGCCGGGTAGTGGAGTGACCTGTTGCCAGAAATCGTCCTCGTACAACGGAGAGAACACTTCATCATGAGTTAACATCGGGAAAGCCAACGTCATATCCCACTCTGTAATCTCGTCTTTGTTCACAGACGTTCCATGCCGTCGATTGAGCGTGTTGACCCAACATTCCAGCAGATTCTCCGCAGTATCGTCGGCATCAAACAAAATCGTCAATGCCAGACACCTCGCAACATATCAAATGCCAGACTGATTGCTTCTGCACGGAGGTCTTCAATCGTCCCATCGTTCTTAATGACCCAATCCCACGGATAATCATCAAGCGCAGTCTCCGATGGATGCTCCTGCTGAAAATCTGTAAGGCAGCTCATATAGGCAGGTCGATTTACACGAACGAGATTCACGTCAAACCCGTAAAATGCAAGCACCTCAAACTCATTCGGGAACCGACAGTCAGGAATCAGGACATAGTCCCATTCGCCATCAAACATCTCAAGCATATTTGCGATGAAATCCACCCAAAAATCAGGTGATTTTGAGCGAATCTTATTCGTTCCAACATATTGGAGCAAAGTCCTTCCGGCCTCGTCCTTTTTACCGTCCCAGTCGAAAAACTTCTCGCAGATAAACTTCAATAGGTCTGCGAAATGCACGATTAGCACGTTCTCGCCATAGCCCTCAAATGTCTCTTGCAACGGTGTACAAAGGGAACATAATAAAAAACTTA
>ULPX01033057.1_pt1 | contig 12741 bp, 9 predicted proteins | sample 1953911 | NCBI WGS metagenome assembly ULPX01 (sample SAMEA4835640, study PRJEB28245) | human gut metagenome | biome: gut microbiome; material: fecal sample | place: Denmark | collected 2008 | reverse complement strand
CCTACCGGGAGGTCACCGAGCTGGCCGACACCCTGAACTATGCCAGCCGGGAGCTGAGCAAGGTGGAACATCTGCGGCAGGAGTTCATCGCCAATGTGAGCCACGACCTGCGCACCCCGCTGACCATGATTACCGGCTATGCCGAGGTAATGCGCGATCTGCCGGGTGAAAATACCCCGGAAAATGTGCAGATCATCATAGATGAGGCCCGCCGGCTGACTGATTTGGTCAATGATTTGCTGAATCTTTCCCGGCTACAAAGTGGCGCGCAGACCCCCGAACCGGAGCCGCTCAATCTCACCAAGATGATCCGCGGCATTATGGGGCGGTACGCCAAGCTGGTGCTGCATGACGGCTACGCCATCACGCTGGAAGCGGACGGCGACGCCATGGTGATGGCCGACCGGCTGCGCATGACCCAAGTGCTGTATAATCTCATCAATAACGCCATCAACTATGCCGGGGCCGACCGGGCCGTACTGGTGCGCCAGACCATCGAGAATGGGACTGTGAAGGTGGAGGTCATCGACCACGGCGAAGGCATTCCGGCCGAGAGCCTGCCCTATGTGTGGGACCGCTACTACAAGGTGGATAAAAACCACCGCCGCTCCACCGTGGGGGCCGGGCTGGGACTTTCCATTGTAAAGGGCGTGCTGGAGGCCCACGGCGCCGAATACGGCGTAGCCAGCACCCTGGGCGAGGGCAGCGATTTCTGGTTCCGGCTGCCGCTGCTGCCGCCCGATGCCGCTTTAACCGCCGAAAGTGAAGAAAATCATTCCGATTTTTCCTGATTTCTTCACACAGCCATCACATTGGCCGTATATGATAAAGGTGTGGAATAAATAAGGGCGCACAGCCCGGCCGAAGGTTTTTCTTTCTCCTCCTTATCTTCATCCTTCTTTATACTTTTTCGTTTTGTCCTCATTTTCTTTTCCCTTCGGCTCATTCCCCAAGCTCCTGCGCCGGCTGCAAACGGCCGCAGGAAACAGTTTTACCAGGAGCTCCCGCACTGTAACAGGTGCGGGAGCTTTTTTGTGTTCTTTAATATTTTATGAATTCACCGTGAACTGCGTTGACTATATAGGGGCAAAATGGTATGCTGACTGTATTAGCTCCAGTAGTACAGTTTGCTGCAAAGTTTTTTTGCATTTTTTGTTTTTGGATGCAATAAAATCCATCAAACTGTACACTTATTTTAGTGAAATATGATTTTTCTGCGAGAGGGGGAAAAAATGTGCAATACATGGTGGAGACCAAAAATCTCCGCAAGGTGTACCGGACCGGCGATGAAAAGGTAGTCGCTCTGGATAATATCGACCTGACCATCGAGCAGGGGCAGGTGTGCTGTATACTGGGTACCTCCGGCAGCGGTAAATCCACCCTGCTGAACCAGCTGGCCGGGCTGGAAAAGCCCACCCGCGGCACGGTAAAAATCAAGGGAGAGCTGATCTCCAAGATGAGCGAAAAGCAGTTGGCAGTGTTCCGGCAGAAGCACATCGGCTTTGTGTTCCAGTCCTACAATCTCATTCAGGGGATGACCGCTGTGGAAAATGTGGCCATGCCGCTGATGTTCCGCCGGGTGTCCCGCAAAAAGCGTGAGGAAGCCGCCCGTGAAATGCTAAAGCAGGTGGGACTGGGCGAGCGCATGGACCACCGTCCCAATGAAATGAGCGGCGGCCAGCAGCAGCGCGTGGGCATTGCCCGCGCCTTTGTTACCAATCCTGAGGTGGTATTTGCCGATGAACCCACCGGCAACCTGGATACCAAAACGACCAAAGAGGTCATGGAGATGTTCCTGCGGTTTGCCCGGGAAAAGGGCACCACGATCATACTGGTGACACACGACCGCAGCCTGGCAGAATACTGCGACCGCATCGTGACCATCTCGGATGGACGCATCATTTCCAATGAGGACCACCGCCATGCCAAGGCGATCCAAGACCCTCCTGCCGCCCCTGCCGAGGAGCTGCCGGAGACCCTGCAATTTACCGATAACACACTGGCCGCCGGCCAAGGAGGAGTATGACCGTGAAAAAGATGAGCAAGATCCTGACATTCATTCTGGTGCTGGCCATGGTGCTGAGCACCGTGGCGATGGCGGCTGACCCGCCCTACACCATTACTGCGGGAACATTGACCAATGGCAGTATTTCTTTGACCCTTGTCGGCAGCGATGGAAATGATACTTCTCTCGGCAACATCACTGCGACCGGTGGTAAAATCGAAAATATCGCCAAAGACTCCAAGGTTAAGGTCGTCTTTGTACCCAACCCCGGCTATGAGTTCCTGCGTGCTTCTGACAACACCGGAAAAACCATCAAGGACGGCGATGTGCTGACCATCACCGATAATCTCACCATTACGCCGGTATTCGCCCCCAAGGCCAGTCTGGGCAGCGCCGCAGCTGTGAATAGCTTCACCCTGCAGGCCATCTGCCCCAGTGCGTACTACTGGCAGCAGTACCATAAGACCACCGGCGGTGGGGACACCAAGTACACCCGCTATCCCGGCAAGCTGAACGGCACCCAGTCCCCCAGCACCGAGATCGCCAAGGGCTACTATGTTGACCTGACCCTGTATGTCAATGATACCGACTATGTCACCTTTATTAACGACGATACCGCTAAAAATGAGCTTTTCTCAGTTACCACCCCCGGCGACAGCAGCTTCCTTGCGGGGAACACCACCCCCTCCGCCAATGCGGAGATCGCCGCATGGGAGGGCAAGGGCTATACCGTTAAGCTGACCGGCGTATACTATGTGGGCGGCAATGATAACACCCTCAAGCTGATCGTGACGCAGGGCAACTACAATGCCATCCTTTCCTGCAAGATCGATAACGCCACCATCGTGCCGGAAAAGGAAAACGACAAAAAGCCGGATGAGGAGACTACCGCAGCGCAGCCCTATGTCATCATCAGCAGCTACAGCTACGGCAAGGGCGACCTGGTGGCCGGTGAGACCCGCAATATCACCATGACCTTCCGCAATACCAGCAAGACCATGGCCGTGGAAAACATGATGGTGACCATGACCCTGCCCGATGCCATGATGCTGACCAGCAGCTCCAATTCCTTCTACATCGAATCGCTGGCGGCCGAGGGCACCATCACCAAGACCGTGAATGTGACCGTGAAGCCCACTGCGGCGGCCCAGTCCCATTCCATGGCCGTTGATTTTACCTATGACTACCTGGATAACGGCGTGCGCCGCAATGCCAAGACCACCGAGACCATCAGCATGCCGGTGCTGCAGGTGGACCGCTTTACCGTGACCGGCATCGACCTGCCCCAGGAGATCTTCATGGGCGAGGAGAGTAACCTTTCGGTCAATTTCGTCAATAAGAGCCGCACCGATATCTACAATCTTTCCGCCAAGCTGAACTGCGAGGGGATTTCCAATAACGGCGAGGAGCAGTATCTGGGCAACCTGGCCTCCGGCACCACCTCCAGCGCCGATTTCTACATCACCGGGAATGAAAAGGGCGAGCTGGTGGGTGAGGTCATCATCACCTATGAGGATACCAACATGAACCAGCGCACCGTTTCGGTGCCCTTTACCACGAAGGTGGTCAGCTACGAGGACGTATGGGGCCCCCAAGGCCCTGTCGGCCCCCAAAATCCCGACGACCCCGGTATGGACCCCGGCATGGAGCAGCCTGCGGGTTTCCCGTGGTTCTGGGTCATCGGTGGTGTGGTGGTAGTGGCTGCCGGCGTATTTGTGTACCTGAAGCTGCGTAAAAATAAAAAGGAGAGCGTAGACGAAGATGAGGATATCTGACCTTCTGAGCGTCTGCCTGCGAAACCTGACCCGCCGCCGGGTGCGTACCGCCCTGACCGTTATCGGCGTTGTCATCGGCGTGTGCGCCATCATCTTGATGGTCTCACTCGGCATCGGTGCGCGGGAATCCATGATGCAGATGCTGCAAGAGTGGGGCGATCTTACCATCATCAATGTCTACAATTACGGCGGAGGCGAGACCAAGCTGGACGATAAAGCCCTCTCCAAAATACAGGCGATGGATCATGTGCAGATCGCGACCCCGTTTTACAGCAGCCGGGTCAGCTTCCGGCTGAAATCCCGCAACGGGCGCTATGCGGCCTATACCAATATCATCGGCATCTACCCCGAGGCGTTTGACGCTCTCGGCTATAAATTGAGCGACGGCACCTCCTTCGCAGACAGCAAAAAGGATTACAGCATGGTGGCGGGCGCCAATGTGGCGTATTCCTTCCGGGATACCAAGAAAAAACGCAATAACTATGTGGATCGCAACCAGACCGACGCCATGGGCAACCCCAAAAAGCCCTTTGTGGATATGATGAAGGATAAGCTGGTTTTGTACAGTGAAAGCTATGACAACAACGGCAACCTGAAAAAGGGCCTGGAGGTCACCCCCAATGTGACCGGCGTGATGGTGGAGGACTGGAACAAGGGCTGGGAGACCAGCGAATGCATCCTGATGGACATCAACCAGCTGAAGGCGCTGGAGCAGAAATACTATAAGATCAGCGGTGAAAAGGCTCCCGACACCACCAACTATGATGAGGTACGGGTCAAGTGCGTAGACGCTGCATCGGTTGCCGCAGTGCAGCAGTCCATCACCGATATGGGCTTCCAGTGCTCCTCGATGGAGGACACCCGTAAGATGTTCGATGAACAACTCACCATGATCCAGACCATGCTGGGCGGTCTGGCGGCTATCTCCCTGTTTGTCGCCGCCATCGGCATTGCCAATACCATGGTCATGTCCATCTATGAGCGCACCAAGGAGATCGGCGTCATGAAGGTGCTGGGCGCCGAGCTGGGTGCCATTCGCGCCATGTTCCTCACCGAATCCGCTATGATCGGTCTGATCGGCGGCGTGGTGGGCGTTGGGCTCAGCTTCCTGATCAGCTATCTGTTAAACAATGTGCCGATCGTAGCAAACCTTCTGGCATCGCTGGGGCTCAGCTTCGGCAACGGCGGGGCGGTTTCCATCATTCCGTGGTGGCTGGTGCTGCTGGCAATGGTCTTTTCGATGATGGTCGGCGTTGTTTTCGGTTTTATCCCTGCCAACCGCGCTGTTAAGATCTCCGCTTTGGAGGCCATTCGGCACGACTAAAATCTACATTTTGCACATAGGAAAAAGCTCCTTCGGGGGCTTTTTTCTTTGCCCTGCCCGTGTTATACTGGGTGCAGAATGCAGGATAGGGCGCGGGGCGCTCCGGACGGAGGCCGGAGCCACGGCCCGTAGGGCCGTGTAAGGCCGTCCGCAGGGCGGCCTGCCCCGCGCCATACCTGCCCGCTGCATCCACTCTGCCAAGGAGGGAAACACCATGCCACACGATCTGCAAGCCAGCCTTGCCGCCTATCGGCCCTACAATGAGCAGGAGCAGCGCGATCTGCCGCTGCTGCTGGCCGCGCTAAAGCAGCCGGATAGCTTTACCCGGCAGAATGAAACCGCCCATTTTACCGCCTCGGCCTGGGTGGTGAACCCCGCGCGGAATAAGGTGCTGATGATCTATCACAATATCTACAATAGCTGGAGCTGGACCGGCGGCCATGCCGATGGAGAGACCGACCTTTTGGCGGTCGCATTGCGGGAGGTAGCCGAGGAAACCGGACTGCAAACGCTCCGCCCCGTCAGTCGTGAACTGTTCTCGGTCGAGATCCTTACCGTGGATGGACACGAAAAACGAGGGCGATATGTCCCCTCCCACCTGCATCTCAATTGCACCTATCTCATCGAAGCCGATGATACCGAGCCGCTGCGGGTAAAGCCCGATGAAAACAGCGGTGTGCGGTGGTTCGCCCCGCGAGAGGCGCTGGCCGCCTGCACCGAACCCTGGATGCGCGACCGTATCTACCAAAAGCTCATCGAAAAAAACACCCAGTATAAATAAAAGGAGGGACTGTCATGAAGCCGCATGAAACCACCGCCCAGTGCGTGGAGCGCAAGCTGGGGCGCAAGCTCCGCCTCATCCGCGTGGCGCGCGGGGAGGAACCGGCCGATATCGTATTCAAAAACGCCACCTATCTCAATGTGTTCAGCAATGACTTCTGCCATGGGGATATCGCTGTTTCCGATGGGCTCATCGCCGGCATCGGCAGCTACCACGGCAGCAAAGAGGTGGATGTCTCCGGCAGCTTTGTCTGCCCCGGCCTCATCGATGCCCACATCCACCTGGAAAGCAGCCTGGTTTCCCCTGCCGAGTTTGCCCGAGCGGTCATCCGCCACGGCACCACCACTGTCATCACCGATCCGCACGAAATCGCCAATGTCATGGGAGTGGATGGCATCCGCTATATGCTGGAGGCCACCGAGGGCCTGCCGGTGGATGTCCACTTTATGCTGCCCAGCTGCGTGCCCGCCACGCCGTTGGATGAAAGCGGCTGCACGCTGGATTATCAGGCCATCGATGACCTGTATGACCACCCTAGAGTTCTTGGCCTGGCGGAAATGATGAACTATGTCGGTGTCATCAATGGCGATCCAGCAGTCATCAGCAAAATCCTGGCCAGTCAGGCCCACCACAAAAAAATCGATGGCCACGCACCCGATCTCTCCGGCGCCGATCTCAACGCCTATATCGCCGCCGGCGTCTATTCCGATCACGAGTGCAGCACCTGCCAGAATGCGCTGGAAAAGCTGCAGCTCGGCCAGTTCATCATGATACGGGAGGGCACCGCCGCCCAGAATCTGCGGGCACTCCTGCCGCTGCTCAATCAGCAGTACTACTCCCGGTGCATGTTTGCCACCGATGATAAACACCCCCTGGATCTTTTGCAGGGCGGCCACATCGATTATATCATCAGGGAAGCCATTGCCTGCGGCGTTGATCCCATCATTGCCATCAAGGTGGCCAGCCATCAGGCAGCCCGCTATTTCCTGATGAACAACAAAGGCGCCATCGCCCCCGGCTACCTGGCCGACCTGGTGGTCTTCGATAACTTCCGTCACTTCAATATCCAGGAGGTGTATAAGCGCGGCCGCTGCGTCTTTGCGGATGGCGAGGTTCTACCCTTTGACGCGCCCGCGGTGGAGCCCAGCCTTTCCCGCCGCGCGCACGAGACCTTCCGCATTGCGCCGGTCACGCCGCAGCAGCTGGCCGCCGGAGATCTGCCGGTCATCGGCATCGTCCCGGGCGAAATCATCACCCAGAACCTTGGCCGGGCGGCTGCCCCCGATCCCACCCATGATATCCTAAAGATCGCCGTAGCGGAGCGCCACCATGGCACCGGGCACATTGGCCTGGGATACATTAAAGGTTACGGCCTGCGGCAGGGCGCTGTGGCCACCAGCTTTGCCCACGATTCCCATAATATCATCGCCGTGGGCGCCGATGACGCCGACCTGGCCTTTGCCATCAACCGCATTGCCGAAATGCAGGGCGGCACCGTAGTCGTGCACGAGGGCAAGGTCATCGCTGAGCTGCCGCTGCCGGTGGCTGGCCTAATGAGTGACGCCCCGCTGGAGGAGGTAAACGACCTGCTGGAGCAGGCCAAGGCCGCCGCCCACCGCATGGGTGTTTCCCCGGGCATCGATCCCTTTATGACCCTTTCCTTTATGAGCCTGCCGGTCATTCCCGCCCTCAAGATCACCACCCACGGGGTCTTTGATGTGGAACAGTGGAAATACATCTGATTTTTCTTGCAGAGCCGTGTCCTTCCCCCCTGTGGGGCGGGCACGGCTTTTCCATTTAGGGCTTTTTGCAGGGGGCATGGCGGGCGCCCGCACCCTATCTCGCCTCCATTTGTGTACCTCCTCCAAAAACAAATGCCAATCCCCTGTAAACATTGTCTTTCCTTTCGCCCTTTTATGTGCTAAAATATTGCATTATAAGGAGCGTTCCACCGATACGGTCGGGCCAGCCCTTCCGGACAGCCCTCCCCCGCTCCGGTACGCCCCTGCCAAATCTCTGCAAAAGGAGTGACAGTGTGTGAATTTTTCCGTCAATAGCCCCATCCTGTTCGTGCTGGCCGGGATCATCATTCTGGCCGTGCTGCTGCAGTCGGTCTTTTTCCTGGTGCGTGCCGTCCGCCGCAGCAAGGAGATCGGCATGGACCAGCAAAAGCTGCGCAAGACCATGGTCACCGCCGGTGTCTTCACCATCGCCCCGGCCGTCGCCATCGTCATCAGCGTCATCACCCTCTCCAAGGACCTCGGCCTGCCGCTGCCCTGGCTGCGTCTTTCGGTGGTCGGCTCCCTCTCCTACGAGACCATTGCCGCCACCAATGCCGAAAGCGCCATGGGCCTCACCTTTGGGCAGGTTTCCGCCCTTACCGCTTCCCAGTATGTCACCATCGCCTGGGTCATGACCATCAGCATCATGCTGGGCATCTGGCTGGTACCGCTCATCGGTAAAAAGCTGCAGGGCGGCATGACCAAGATAGAAAACCGTGATAAGCGCTGGGGCGATATCCTCTCCTCCGCCCTGTTCATCGGTATGATCGCTGCCTTCCTCGGCTATGTGTTCTGCGATTTCGGCACCATCTTCCATGGCGATCCCTCCGGCCTTATCCCGGTATGCGTTATGATCGTTTCCGCCGTTATTATGGCGCTGTGCGGCCTTATCATGAAAAAGACCGGCTGGCATTGGGTAGGCGATTCCGCCCTGCCGATGAGTCTTATTCTCGGCATGGCCTCCGCCATTCCCATCACCGGCTGGCTGTCCTAAGGGAAAGGAGGATCACACCATGAAAAAAGCAAATATGACTTATATGGATTCCGTCCATCACTACGGCCGCGTCTGGAACCTTTCGATGATGGTTCTGCTGCTGATGTTCCCCGCCGCCGTCTCTATCATCTTCCACGCCCCTGCCGATGGCAAGGGCCTCCTGATGGGCCTCATCGCCACCGCCCCCATGTACTGGGCGGTCGGATTTATTGAAACGCTGACCTATGTGCCCATGCTGGGCGCAGGCGGCAGCTACCTCTCCTTCGTCACCGGCAATATCAGTAATCTCAAGCTCCCCTGTGCCCTCAACGCCCTGGAGCAGGCCGATGTGAAAGCCAACAGCGAGGAAGGCGAGATCGTTTCCACCGTGGCCATTGCCGTTTCCAGCATCGTCACCACCGTCATCATCATTCTGGGCGTCATTCTCATCATCCCGCTCACCCCGGTGTTGGAAAGCCCCGCCCTAGCCCCCGCCTTCGCGCAGATCCTGCCCGCCCTGTTCGGCGGCCTGGGTGTGGTGTTCATCTCAAAGAACGCCAAGCTCTCCATCGCCCCCATCTGCCTGATGCTGGTTCTCTTCATCTTCGTTCCCGCCCTCAATTCCAGCACTGTCGGCATTATGGTGCCGGTCAGCGTGCTGTTCACCGTGGGCGTTGCCCGCATCCTGTATAAAAAGGGCATCCTGTAACGCTGCCCGTTCACCCGCAAGGAGGTTTTATCATGGTCGTACTTTATGTGATTCTGGCCGTTCTTGTCCTGCTCATCGCCGTTGTGCTGCTGCGCACCGCGGCGTTCCGTCCCAAGGCCGAAGCTGCTAAAACCTACGCCCCCGTTGAGTTTGACCGCGAAGCCGCTGTAACCAATCTTCAGCGGCTCATCCGCTGCCGCACCGTCAGCTACATCGATGCCTCCAAGGAGGACCCGGCGGAATTCGAAAAGCTCATCGCCCTGCTGCCGGAATTATATCCCCATGTTTATGAAAAATGCACCCTCACCCGCCTGCCGGACCGCGGCCTGCTGTTCTACTGGGCGGGCAAGGCCCACGATGAGGCTTCGGTCATGATGGCGCACTTTGATGTTGTCCCGGTGGAGGAGGAGAACTGGAAAAAGCCCCCCTTCGAGGGCATCATTGAGGACGGCGTGCTGTGGGGACGCGGCACCCTGGATACCAAGGTCACCTTTAACGGCGTGCTGACTGCCGCCGATCATCTGATTGCGCAAGGCTTCCAGCCGGAGCAGGACATTTACTTTGCCTTCTCCGGTCAGGAGGAGATCAACGGCCCCGGCGCCGTCAATATCGTCCACTGGTTCCAGGAGCACAATATCAATATCCAGCTTGTCGTGGATGAGGGCGGCGCGGTGGTCGAGGATGTATTCCCCGGCGTCAAGCAGCCCTGCGCGCTCATCGGTATTGCCGAAAAGGGCATGATGAATCTGGAGTACAGCGTTTCCTCCGCCGGCGGTCACGCCTCCGCGCCCAAGCCCCACACCCCCGTGGGAGTACTGGCGGATGCCTGCTGCAAGGTGGAAAATCACCCCTTTACCATGCACATCACCGCCCCGGCCGCCAAGATGTTCGATACCCTCGGCCGTCATTCCACCTTCCTTTACCGCATGATCTTTGCCAACCTGTGGCTGTTCGGCGGTATTCTGGATAACCTGTGCAAAAAGCAGGGCGGCGAATTGAACGCCCTGATGCGCACCACCGTGGCATTCACCCAGATGCAGGGCAGCAAGGCCAGCAATGTCATCCCGCCCAGCGCCTCCATGGTCAGCAACATGCGGCTTAATCCCGCCGATACCATGGAGAGCGCCATGGAATACATCCGCGGGGTCATCGGCAATGACGCCGTCAAGCTCCGCTGCGTCGAAGGCATGAACCCCAGTCCCATCAGTGAGACCGACTGCCCCGCGTGGGATAAGGTCGCTTCCGCCGTGGCAGGCACATGGCAAGGCTCCCTTGTCTCCCCGTACTTGATGGTACAGTGCAGCGACAGCCGCCATTACGGTCCTGTCAGCAACCATGTTTACCGCTTCTCCGCCATGGATCTCACCGCCGAGGAGCGCAGCACCATCCACGGCAACAATGAGCGCATCCGCACCGAAGTCATCGGCCGTGCGGTAGAGTTCTACATCCGCCTGATGAGCCAGTGCTGACCCCATAACGCCATAAAATCACCCCCGACCGTTTTGGCCGGGGGTATTTTCCACGCTTTTATTTATTTTGCGGTAGAAGCAGAGTAATATATCACACCGACCCCTGCTACCCATGTATCGCCGCTGTCGCTGCACTCACCAAGCTTTTCACCCTGCTTTACCGTATCGCCGGGCTTCAGTGTCACATTTTTCAGGTGTCCGTACAGGATCGCGCTGCCGTCCTCATGCCGGATCAATACCGGCTGCCTGCCCATAAGACCGATCCATCGCTCCTTGTACTCCGGCGGAGTCTGTTCCACCACGCCGTCCCGCATGGCCACCGCCGCAGTCCCGGCCGGCGCTTCAAAAAGGCGGTAGGTAGGACAGCTTGCCCCTATTACTCCTTGGGTCATTGTCCCGTTTTTCACCGGGGCAATATATGCGCTGTCCTCTGTCCATTCCACGGTCTCCATCGGCAGAACAGGGTTCTCGTACGCGTTATGTCCCACCGTAAAGCCCGTCACGGTTCCGTCCCGGGCGGTCTTCAGCGTTATATCCTCCTCCCGCACCAGACTGAACTCAATGCCGAAAACTCCCGAAGAACCGTTTCCGAAATTTCCGCTGTCTCCCGTTGTACCCAGCTGCGTATAAGGCATCACTTCATCGCCCGCCTGCACATAAAGCTCCTCGCAATGGGCATATACCGCATACAGTCCGTCTTCCTGCCGTATCAGGATACACCGGCCCATTCCCTGGTTCCAGCCCTTCTCCGCAGTATATACGACCGTTCCGGCCTGCAGTGCGGTAAACGGGGTCCCTTTCTGTCGGCTGTAGAATGCCGTCACACCCCGAACCGGCTCCTCAAGTCTGTATCCGGCAAACGGCTCCCTGTAATAATATCGGTCAAATATCTCCTCAAAAGCCGGTTCGTCCTCCGCTGCGGGGGATTGCCGCAAAAGGTTGACTCCGCCGCAGTAGATCGCCTCGATCTCCTCCGGCGCTATGGCCCTGCAGAATATCATCTTCATTTCTGTTTTTGTTGCTGTCTGGTTCCCGTCTCTGCTTCTCAACTCGACCTCCGTACCGTCTTTCAAATACACAGCCCAGCCCAGCGACAGGTCTATCAGTCGGTCTACCGTAATCTCCATCGAGACCGGAGAGCATTTCACCGTTACTCCCTCCGCCGCAGCCAGCCCCACACTCTCCACCGTCTGCGGGATATCAAAGCTGACCTCCCATTCGGCATCATACTCCGGCACCCGCTGCCATCTTCCCGGCTGGATAAATTGCAGGTTCGGCAGCTCCTCCTCCGCCACATCATAATAAATCACATGATGGAAAATACCGCCAGACCCACCGACATTCTCCACTCTCTCCCCTGTGCTGTCGCAAAGGACTCCATGGGGCGGGCTGTCCGGTTCAGTACAGTCCTCCCTGCTGCGTGAAAAAACATACAGCCTGCCATCTTCATAGTACGCCATATCAATGGTTTGCACCACTTCACCATCGGTGTTGCACACCTCATAGCTGCCCTCACCGTCACCTATCATCTGCGGGTAGTTTGAGATCCACTCGTCAAGATCTACCCCCTTGCGCACGGCGCTGTCGCACAGCGCTTTCATATCCACCTTCGCAATAAAGGTATCTCTCGTCCGTTCCAGATGCCCCAGCCCGCTCACCCGCAGGTGGGCAGCGCTGCCCCGCATGGCGTCGTTCCAGTCCGCCACCAGATAGCCGCACAGAATATTGCTTTTTCCCTTGGGGGGCTGCGCCGAGAACACAGCCCCGCCGCCGGTATCCACGCTTGCCTCCCCGAAGTCCAGCCAACCGTCCGCCGTGCTTCTCTCCCCGAAGATCGCCGCAGGCGCCTGCATCTCCCACAGCAGGTACAGCACCCGTTCATCCGCCAGCGTCTCCGTCACCGTAAAGGTGATGTCCCCGGCGT
>ULPX01092282.1_pt1 | contig 12852 bp, 9 predicted proteins | sample 1953911 | NCBI WGS metagenome assembly ULPX01 (sample SAMEA4835640, study PRJEB28245) | human gut metagenome | biome: gut microbiome; material: fecal sample | place: Denmark | collected 2008 | reverse complement strand
TTGGCAGAATGCTATCCGGCTCTCCGTCATTCGGATTATACAGTCAACTATACAGTTCGTGGCCTCAGCCTTGAAGAATCAAAAGAAATTATCAATAAGCGCCCGCAGTTGTTGAGTTTGCAGGAAATCTACCGGATTGCAGAAAGTTGTGAACCGGGAAGCGAAGAATTCAACCATTCTTTCCAAGTAGCCGCTACAATGTTTCCGGATGATCCAATCGCCAACCTCAATGCCGGAGCAATGGAAATACAAAAAGGTGGTGATATGACAACTGCCAAGAGATATCTGGCTAAAGCTGATCCAAAAGCGGCAGAGACACAGAACAACCTGGGCATTATCGCTATGATAGAAGGAGACTTAGACACAGCCGAAAAATATTTCAATGCAGCTAAAGCTGCCGGTCTCATAAAGCAAGCAGACGCTAACTTGAAAGAATTAAAGAAGAAACAAAATTATCCCTTAGAATAACAAAAAACAATAACACAGACAAACAGTATTTGTTCCCCCCCTATGATTTATAATTAAAATTTTAACCCCAAATCAAGAAACGCACCACCTGAGAAGGCAGTGCGTTTTTTCTTATCTATCAAGTAACGGCTCACATTATTTTCCTGGGGATTTAATATATTATTTCAGTTTGCCAATTTGAGGGGGTTATTTCAAAGCAGCCGCATCCGAAATATTAGTCTCCGCTACTACAGATCCGAACTTTTCCAGCACGGTCACAAACTCGCTATTTAGCTAATACACAGCGAAATACGTTTCATTAAATTCTCAAACAATTCTCACCGTTGTGAGAAAAAATACTCATCACTATGAGAAAATATTCTCACCTTGATAAGAATTAATCCTCACTAAGGTGAGAAAGTATTCTTGTAACGATGAGATCATCCACCTGTTCCACGTAATGCAGTCTGCTATGAACACGACAACAGCAGCAGTAAATCATTCAAAACAGAATGAAAAAGACACAAATCAGTCCATCCCGCCTAAATAGTTGCAAAATTTATTCTATTGCACAAAATAAGTTGAAGAAAATATATAATACAAACAGTGGAAAAAGAAAAGGAAAGGCGGTATAATATTCATCTCCTCAACAAATCATTCACAAAATGACTAATTCCCCCACCCTAAAAGTGACATTTGAAAGATTGAAAAATTCACCTTGAAAATTGAAAAAAACACCAATCAACAGTTTTACATTTCTCCCATAACTTTGCAATGTCGATAAGGAACAAAAAGATTCCTTAAAACAAACAAAACAAAAATTTAGTAATAAACAAATAAAAGAAACATTGCCTATAAGAAACAAACAAAATCCCTCCAACTGGAAGTTAGTTATTTCACCTTATAATATATAAGGGCTTCCGATCAGAAAAAGAAATGATGTTTTTTACAAAACAATCGGTCCCCATCCTTTAGATGACTCTTCCCACAAAAAAAAGAAAAGAAAAAAAGTTAGTCATGAATACATAAATAATAATATGTAGCATGTCATTCAAAAAAAGATTATTACATCACACATTAAACTCATAACAAAAATGAAAGTTAGAAATTTATTATTAGCAAGTTTGGCAGTAGCTGCCATGACAGCATGTAGCAACGAAAATGATGAAACCGTAGACAACGGTCAAGTACAAGGTACAGAAAATGCCGTAATACGATTAGGTATTTCTTATCCAACAGTAACTCGTGCAAATACAGAAGACGGATTAATAGAAGAACAAATTTTTAAAACAGCTAAAGTTATTGTCAATGGAGACGTCCATACTTATATATATGATGATTTTGAACCTAGCACAAGTGAAAATGCTTTATATTTGAAAAAAGGTATTCCTGTTGCTGCAGGACCTGTTCAGGTTTATGTTTTCTTAAACCTGAAAGAAAACCTTACGACACCATATGCAAACATGATAGCAAGCGCTAGTTACGATGATATGTCAGGTTTAGATGGTCTCAAAGAATACATTGCTAAACCAGGTGAATTCCTAATGAGTAATGCAGAAGGTAAAGTAGCAACAGGAAATGTAGATGCGGGCGAAGAAGCAACTGTAAGAATTAATGTTGAACGTGCAGCCGCTAAATTAATGGAACAGTCACAAACTTCTGCATTTACAGTTCCTTCAGAAAAATATGGTGATAAGACATTGAATATAACATTAAAAGAATATTCATTTATTAATTTGCAGAAAGATACTTATGTATTAGCCAATACTAATACTTTAACACCTAATTTCTTTCAAGAATATGATGCAAACAATGATAAGTGGAATTATATAACCAAAACAATCGTTGGTAATATCCAAAACGTAGAAGAAACTGCAAATAAAACTGATAATATCACATATTGTCTGGAAAACAAAGATGTAAACAAGAATACATGTGTTGTATACGAAGCTGTTGCAACATGGGATAATGCAGAAACACCAACAACCTTCTATGTAGCAGAAAATGTAGTATATTCAGATTTTGAGTCATTAGCAAATGAATACGGTGACATACTTACGAAACACCATCTAACAGATAAGAGTACAGCTGCTGATTTCAGAAAGGCAGGGATTCTTATTGATATGTACGAAGATGGTAAATGCTACTACAAAGCAGATATTTATACCAATAATGCAAACAATAAGACAATCGTTAGAAACAATGTATATAAACTGAATGTATCAAGCATTACTAAATTAGGAGATCCGACTCCGACTCCCACTCCGGACGCAGCAAGTCTGAAGATAGAAGTTAAGGTTCTTCCTTGGGCAATTAACTTGGTAGATATCATTTTATAATTTGCATCACACACTATAAACTGGTCGGGAAGGGACAACTTCCCTCCTGACCGGTTCTCTTACTTGATAAGATAAACAAAACAGACTTTCCAAAAGCATAAAAAACAAAGAAAATGAAACGAATACTGACCACCATACAAAAAAGAGCAAACAAGATACTGTTACTTGCAGTATTGGCTGGTGCAATGGCATCCTGCGACTCTGTCCTGGATTACAATGAAGGCGATTGCAGCATCAAATATTTGGTAAAGTTCAAGTATGACTATAATATGGAGAAAGTAGACGCTTTCGCTCAAGAAGTTAGAACTGTCGCACTTTATGCTTTTGACGACAATGGAAATATGGTATATTACAAAACTGACCAAGGAGAAATGCTGGCAGACGATAATTATTCCATGAGTCTGGATTTTGATCCGAGGGAATACCATTTAATCGCATGGGCAGGATTAGACGACCAGTCGTTCGCAGTGCCTGTGTTATATCCACAAACATCTCAAATCACAGAATTAAAGGTGAAAACTCTGCGAGAAGAAGCCGTTCCTACACGTTCGGAAGATGAAAAAGACAAATATATTGTTGAAAAGGAACTTTCTTCACTGTGGCACGGAGAAGTTAAAAAAAGTGCCCTCACCCGAAACAGCAGAGAACGTATTACTGAAGTTTCTTTAGTGAAGAACACAAACAATATCCGCATTGTTGTAGCACAGGTAAATCAACACCCTGACCAGCCTGTCACCAGAGCATTAAAAAAAGAAAATCTTAAGTATACAATATATGATGAAAACGGATACATGAACTATGACAACTCCTTGTTGCCGGACAACATGTTGACGTATAAACCATTTGCCACTGAACAAGAGTACATAACATCACGCGCTTTCACGCAAGATACAGACAGCGAATATCCGGCAGCTATTGCAGAACTGAGCGTCGGACGACTCATGAAAGATAAAAAGCCGGAGCTGAATATCACCAATACAGAAACGGGAGAACAACTTATTAAAAATCTGGATATGATTAAATATCTGAATATGCTAAAACAAGAGCACTATAAAGATATGGAATTACAAGAATATCTGGATCGCGAAGACCGGTATAGCATGATATTCTTCGTTGACGAAAATTTGACACTAATCAAATCTGTCATACAAATAAACGGTTGGGTCATTCAGCTTAACGATTTCGAACTCTAAATAAACGAAATAATGAGACACCTCAAATTAACATATAATCTTCTAGTTACTCTGATAGCTATTGCCGGTTTTTCAGGATGCTCACAAGATGAGTTCGTTGAAGGACAGGAGATGCAACCGCAAATTGAAGCTCAATTAATGCTATCTATCAGCATGCCACAAATAGGTACACGGGCGGTTGACGGAGAAAAAACACTATCCGGTACGACAGAAGAGAGCAAATGCCGTAAGTTTACATTGTTTATTATGGATACGAATGGTAGCAACATTCAAGATAAAACAATCACCGGAGAAGATTTGGAGAATGGATTCCTATACTTTGTCGTAAATACATCTATTGGCAACAAAAAAATATTCGTTGCAGCTAATATGACAGATACACAAATAGAATCGATAAAGGCAGCTCCTGATCATAATCCGGAACAATTGATAAACAATATAGGAGACATCACTGAAGATAACAGTTTTTTAATGACCGGTCAGGCTGTTACTGAAGGCAGTAACAGTGAAATCATTAATATTGAAGAGCATAAAATGACACGAATCAAAGCAACTTTGACTCGTGTCATGTCCAAAGTATTGTTGACTTGCACTACAAAAAGCAATACAGAATATGTAAACTTGACCAAAGATAACGGTTATATCAGATTGAGTGACGTACATTATATTTTGGAAACAACCAATAAGAAGTTTTTTCCGTTCAAAAAAGCGAACAATGAAGATCCGAACTTCCCGATGAGTATGACACTGGCTGCAAATTATAACGCTAACTTTTTTACAGCAGTCACCAACGTGACTGCTGGAGAAAATGCTGTAAAATATGATATTCAGCGAATAGAAGAAGATGACAAGCGATATACAGAAGGGATTTATTGTCTGGAAAATACAATAAATATAGATACTGAGAGTTCAAATGATTTCAGCGATGCTCAAAAAGTGGCAACCTACTTGAAAGTCGCCGCCAAGTTTACTCCCAAAAACATAGACGGAGAGACCAACTTGACCGAACAGGAAGCCAAAAACAGATTATCCGGTAACGGCACTTTCTATACCTGCAAAAAGGTCCCGACAAGTATGAAAGATATGTGTTACAGCAATATAAGTACCGGAATCGATTACTTGAGAGAGTCTGGGCTGACTGTTACCGCCAATGACTTTATCACTTACGAAGGTGGTTGGCAGTACTATGAAACATTTGTGAACTCACCGACAGATTTTAGCGTAGCGTCCGGAATTATACGTAACAATTATTACATAATCAATGTTACTGCATTCAATACTCTGCAATCTGATAAAACAATCGAAGTAAATACAACCATGATACCATGGGTTCTTAAAGGACGGACTACAATTGATGTTGAAACTGGAAATAATTAATAAAAGGAGTATAACTATGAGACTAATAAGACAACATAACATCATCAATGGATTGCTCCTGATAGCAGCAGTTAGCGTCAGCAGTTGCAATAGTATACTAGAAGACGACTCCTTGCCCGTTAGCAACAAAAACATAGAAATAAGTTTCACCCGTTCCAGTGAAAGCATGAGCGGGCTCGATGATAATGGAACATTCAAGGTTGCGTTTTTCACAGGAGCAGACTATAATTATTATAACTCAACAGATAACTTGTCAGGAATTGATAACTACAAAGAAGATGCATATGACACAGCAATACCTTATCCAAACGGTACTACGGTATATGCAGTAGGTTATGCTCCAAGTGATCGTTTGACGGTATCCGATGATTATAAGCAACTGGCTTTGAGTTTAACCATTTCGGCAGGAACCGTTGATGTGCTCGCCTCACAAACGGAAGAAGGAAATAAAAATAGTCCTTTTTCAAATAAATCACCATTAGAATTCAAGCATCTGTTAACTAAAGTCACTTTCTACGCCAAACGTGACAAAAAGATGCAGAGCAGTAAACTTGTACACGATGTAAAAGTAACACTCAGCAAATCATATCTCATTAACAAATGGGAATATAATAAAGAGACTTATGTAGCTGCCGGAGCACAAGAAACTATTGAGAATGATTTAACATTACACGTTCCCGATCAATATTTGACTGACATCGATCAAGAATATACCATAGGCACTTGTTATCTAAATATGCCAGCTAACAATAACGGACAACTCTCTTTCAATCTGGAAGCAACAATGACCCCCGTAGGTTCAACAGATAACATTAAAACCAACTATGGAGAGATGAATGTACAACTACTGGAAGCTAATAATCAGACTCCGGTATCAATAGCACAGGCAGGAGAAGCTTATGAAGTGGTTATCAACTTCACCCAAGATTCATTTACGCTTACAGGCGTAAAAGCACCCTGGAAAGCAGGAGGATTAATCACAGTCCCCATTAACCCGACTAAACAATAAAAACATCCAAAACAACAATTAAGCCATGATGAGATATAATAACATAATCAACGGTTTGCTTGTGATTGCATCCATAACAGCATTCGCAGCATGTACAGAAGACACTTATGATAATAGTGCTGCAGAAGGGAATGGAGTTTTTCAATTCTCGGGCCTTCCAAGCATCTATACGAGAGCAGACGTATCCGCCGACGACGATCAGAAAGCATTTGAGGCAGGTACAAAATACCAGTTATTCGCTGTCGAAAATGACAACTGGAATGCTAATTATCTACAGAAAACCCCAAGCAAGAACGCAATAGAAGGTACTGAAACAAATGAACACACTATATCATTCGACGGAAACAATAAATTCAATAATCATAGTTTAAACTTTTATGCAGTAACTCTGAATGATAAAGAGTATGTACCGGAAATAAAATATAATGCTGACAACAGCACTCCCACTTGTTATGTCTCTTATGAAAACGGGGCATTAACCGATGTGATGTGGGCGGGTAATCTTAAAAATCAAACCTACAAAAACTCAGGAAAATTACAATTGAATTTTGAGCATACTTTATCCAAACTTCATATCTACGCACAAAAAAATGAAGAATTAGCCAATTCCACTGTTGTTCTAAAAGAAGTAAAACTAATAGACTATTTATCCGGCGACTTAAGTCTTGCAACCGGAGAGTTCAGTAGCGCAACAGATACAAGAGTTGATAATACAGCCCATACACATTCTGTATACAAGGCAGACACTGAGATAAATGAAGAAACAGCTAAAAATGAAATTTTTTCGGCAATGACGTTCCCTACCAGAGGAACAGACACTAACTCTCATGCTTTAGGACTGAAAGTAACAACGAAAGTGGATGACTACGAAAAGACAACTACATATCGTATTAAAGAAGTAGACGTAGAAAATACAACTGATAATAAAAACCCAAAATACAAAGCATTCAAGTTTAAACCAAACTATGAATATGATATCATACTGACCATGACTCAGACAACCATGGTAGTAACCGTAATTCCTCGTGTATACGACTGGATAGACGACAACTCGGATTACGAGGATACACAAATAGGTAGCTCGGTTACCTTCGGCGGTGTGACATGGATGGATAGAAACTTAGGAGCTACAAGTGCTGATGCAACAAAAAGCATTCAAAGCTGGGAAGCTTCGCGGGGATTCTACTACCAATTTGGACGTAGTATTCCTTATTACTTGAACGGCAGCTGCTTAGACCCTAATGTGAAGGATCCGATCAATGCAACCCCTACATGTAAAGGCGCTAATAAAACGAATAATGCTAAACCTTTCCCATACGTTCCTGAACATTATAACGATAACCAACGCACTGATAATAATATAGGCTATGATGATTGCGCGCAGGATCCGGGAGATACAAATAAGGAATTTAAGTTCAGTTCTTCAGCAGATGAAGACTATAGTAGAGATTGGGCCTCTGAGCATTCTGTAAGTGCAACATACTGGGATCAACCAGAGCATCAGCCTTGCCCGAAAGGTTGGAGACTACCTACTAAAGATGAATTTTTATCAATTGTTCCAAGTAGCCAAAATGCAGGAGATATAACTTTTTTAAATCATAGTGGAACTTACAGTATAACCGTAAATTATGATGTTCATAATGAGAAGGCAGTATATGTAGGAGTTCCTTCTGACAAAAAAGAAGAAAAGTGGGGTACAATCTATGCAATCAAACGCCTGGGAACATCCAATGCTTACCGAGTACGTTGGCAAATCAAACGTGTAGGAAATACATCAATTGATAAAGATAAATGTGACACAGGAGGCGATGCGCAAGGATATCGTTCAGTACTTGTTATTTCACGTTATCCTGCAGAGATACTTAGTACACTGACAACGAGCAATTACAACACAGAGTATACTGATTGGGATAATCCGGTAGAAACACTCATGCTACCAATTAGCGGATACATACATGTAGACGGAGGAGCAGCTCTGATATACGCCGGAAGTGAAGCGATTTATCATACATCCACAGCAGATACAAATAATAATAAGTTCTGGAGTTTCCGTATAAAGTTCAGTGGTGATACCAACCAAAGATACCTATATATGTGGAATGAGGAACGACGCGGTTATGGTTGTTCTGTACGCTGTGTACGCGATAAAAATGTGAATTAAGAACAAAACAAATAGAAGAGATATGAAAGCAAGGAATTATATACAACAGCTAATGCTTCTTCTCATACCGGTTGGGTTACTAACAGCCTGTACGTCCGATGAAGAGGGAGGATCCCTGCCAAATGAAGGCAAAGTACCGGTAACAGTACAATTAGGAGGTCAGTATGCCATTATGTCCGGAAAAGATGCACCCGAAAGCAACACCCGTGCTACCAATAACTCAGCATTAAACGGAGTTAAGATTCTGAACCTTTCAGAAGGTAGTACATTATGGCTTTTCGCAAAAAGTGGCAGCACTACGCAAACACAAGGCTATGTTGTAAAGACCGGTGATGGTGGTGTACAATCACTTTATCCTTGTTCTCAATTTGATGAAAATGGGAATTATAAGGAAGAGGATGTAAGCAAGACTCCATTGTTCTTAGATCCGGGTACATATACATTTAGTGCTATTTCACCGGCGAAGGCATCCTATAAAGATGGTACATGCATGATTAAAAATGGAGAATATGTGATAGCAACCAATAATGCTTGGACACAAACTGAATCTACCACTTGTCAGATTTCAGGTAATGAAGGCGTTATTCTTCTAAATCCACTGATGCAAGTAACTTCCCGCATGAAATTCTTAATTAAGGGTACTGATAAAATATCCGATTTATCTATCATGCAAGCGGGTGTTGAAATAGACGGCATACAAATAGATCCTACCACGGGAAATAACTATACCGTAGGAGACAATATGCCATCTAAATTAGGAGATAAATACAATCGAATTTATGTTCCGGCCAAAAGTTTTATCACTACATCTGAAGGAATCTTGCAAGGAGAAACAGGCATCTTGCCTACAGATTGCCGTTCTACCCCGGTAGTAGTTATTATGAATGTATTGGTAAATGATGTCCCCACACAATTTACTTATTCTATTGTTGGCAAACAGTTCCTACCGGGATATTCATACAATTACACCGTAACACTTGATATAAAAGACGGCATTACAGTGGCCAACTGGCAGGAGTCTTCCTGGACAGCTGACATAGATCCCGATAAATAAACATAGGAGAAGAAAATCATGAAACGAAACGCAATATATACTTTAATAGCTTGTCTGTTTTTAGCAGCCTGCTCATCCGAAGAGGAATGGATGATATCCGACGATCAAACTCCGGCGATTGAACTTGGAGAAGACCAGATCGCCGTGCAACTCAATTTACAGACTACGGATTTCACAGTAGAAGAAACCCGCTCTGCCAACCCGATAGAGTTAAAAATCGAGAATCCGATGTACAACCTATGGTTATTGCACTATAATGAAGAAGGGGGATTAGTAGAAAGTGATACAGAATACATTCATTTGAATGATAAAGGAGAATTATCAACTAATCATACTGCAAAATTAACGCTTACTGATAGTAACAAAGGAACACTTTGTTTAATTGCCAACCTCGAAGGGACAGCCGGCGACAGCAACCCTTCAACTGTCAAGACTCCAAGTAATGACAATGGTTCATGGCCAAAGACACTGCAACTATTACAAAAAGAACTTTTAACGTTGCCTATCAACCGAAATGCAACAGATGCTAAATTGGGTTTGCCCTCCAAGATGTTTATGTATGGTTTCTACCAAGGTACATTAAGTACTTCGCATCCGGTAAATATCACATTGGGACGTATGGCGGCTCGTCTGGATATTGTAATTAAAGCAGCAGATAGTGAAAAGACATTAAGCAATCTTCGATTACAATTAAAGAATGCAGTCATCAAAAGTCATTATTCACCAATGAAGGTAAGTAGTGAGGAAAATATTTATGTAGATTTTCCCGAAGATAACACTTTTAATGATAAAGAAGTGACTAGCTCATCCCCAATCACTTGTTACTATTTTACAGGAGAAAATATCACACCGGAAAGCGGAAAAGAGACAGTACTTATTGTAAAAGCTGATAAGGTTACTACTGTAACAGAAGAAATAGAAAAAACAATTCAAGTTACTGTGAAATGTGATGAGGAGGATAAAGACGCTAAAAAATGTGATTTTGCAGAATTTTGGGAGAAAGATTTAAATAATCAGAAAGGTGGTTTCATTGATTATGATACAAACGAAAAATACGAAACAACCCGTGAGTGGCATTCGACTGGAATCCTCCAGGGATACCACATTTACACTTACGTCTACTACAAGTGGGTAGATCGCACAATCACAGAAAAAGTAGAAGTAGAAAAGACTATCCCATACACCTATAGCATCAAACTAGGAGCTAACGCTCCGGGTACAAGTGATGATTATTCTCTTTACCGCAACAACAACTATACCTTTAATATCAACTTAAAATAATACTTAATACGCCACATTATGACACCGAAAGACATCCTACAACTAGAATCAACAGATATACGCCAAGCGTATCTGTTTGAAGAAAACGGGCACTGGTATGCATACGAACATTCAGCCAACCGGATAGAGAAATTCGTGAAGGGTTTTGTAGACTTTAAACACAAAGTGCAAGATGTCTGCGGTAGAATAAAAATAGAGATCGATCTCAACGTCCTGGAAAAATGCTCCGTTACGCTGTGTGAAGACTCACTGCTTATACTCGACTGTCCTACGGCATAGAAACCGTCAAAGAGTATAAGCTTCATAACTAGATATAAAAGAATTACACAGAAATTGTTTGTTTTGTTTGTGTTCCTCAGTCCACTCAGAGGCAGCTTGTGAAAGTAGCGCTGAGTGGGTGGGGATTTTTTTTATGAATTATCTTTGTTTATCTCCCATAAACCCGTATATTTGAGGTATTATAACTAGAGACTTTATATTAATACAGAATTACTATGAGCCATACCTTTTTTCTCATCATCGCTCTTGTCACAACGGGAATCTTTCTCATCCAATTCGTATTATCTATCTTTTTCGGAGATCTGGATGCAGATGTAGACGTAGATACCGACATCAGCAGTGTGGTTTCCTTTAAAGGACTTACCCACTTCGGAATCGGATTCGGCTGGTATATGTATCTGGCGGGAAACACGGAAATCCAAAGTTACGTTGTCGGTATTCTGGTAGGGTTATTCTTTGTTTTTGCCGTCTGGTTTCTGTATAAGAAAGCCTACCAACTGCAACAAGTCAACTGCACGGAACAGACAGACCAGCTTGTGGGACGTGAATGTACCATCTATTTCAAACAAAGCGACAGCAAATACACCGTACAAACCAACCGTGACGGAGCAATGCGCGAAGTAGACGTCATCTCCGAATCGGGAAAAGCTTATCAAACCGGAGACCGTACCGTTATCACCAGATATCAGGACGGAACATTGTATATTCAATAATTATTCTAAATACACAAATTTATGACACAAGAAATGCTAATCATGGCCGCTATATTAGTAGCGGTTATCCTGCTCACTTTCATCGGTATCCTTTCACGCTACCGCAAATGTAAGAGTGACGAAGTCCTCGTTGTATATGGTAAGACGGGAGGAGAAAAGAAATCTGCTAAATTATACCACGGTGGTGCCGCATTCGTCTGGCCGATTATCCAAGGCTACGAATTTCTGTCAATGAAGCCGATGCAGATCGACTGCAAACTGACAGGCGCACTTTCCGCACAAAATATCCGTGTAGATGTTCCGACTACAATCACTGTTGCTATCAGCACCGATGCCGAAGTCATGCAAAACGCCGCCGAACGTATGCTGGGATTGACCATGGACGACAAACAGAATCTGATTACAGATGTCGTTTACGGTCAGATGCGTCTGGTCATAGCCGACATGACAATCGAAGAACTGAACTCCGACCGCGATAAATTCCTTTCTAAGGTAAAAGACAATATCGACACGGAACTCCGCAAATTCGGTTTGTATCTGATGAATATCAACATCAGCGATATCCGCGATGCTGCCAACTACATCGTGAACTTGGGTAAGGAAGCCGAGAGCAAGGCCCAGAACGAAGCACAAGCTAATATCGAAGAACAGGAAAAACTCGGTGCTATCAAAATCGCGACTCAAATCAAGGAACGTGAAACGAAGGTTGCAGAAACCCGCAAAGACCAGGATATCGCCATTGCAGAAACCAAGAAATTGCAGGAGATATCTGTTGCCAATGCAGACAAGGACAGAATTTCCCAAGTAGCGATTGCCAACGCAGAGAAAGAAGCGCAGGTTGCCAAAGCCGAAGCGGAGAAAAACATCCGCATCGAACAGGCAAATACCGAAAAGGAAAGCCGCATCGCCGAACTGAACTCCGACATGGAAATCAAACAAGCGGAAGCCGGTAAGAAGGCTGCTATCGGACGAAATGAAGCACAAAAGGAAGTCGCTCTC
>ULPX01074468.1_pt1 | contig 12865 bp, 10 predicted proteins | sample 1953911 | NCBI WGS metagenome assembly ULPX01 (sample SAMEA4835640, study PRJEB28245) | human gut metagenome | biome: gut microbiome; material: fecal sample | place: Denmark | collected 2008 | reverse complement strand
GGAATTGATCTGGGCGAAACCGAATACTTCGGAGTCGGTCAGTTTACGTCCAAGGTCTTGTTCTACTTTCTTGAGGTAGTCCATCTCTTCTTTAGAGAGTGCCAGACCTTCTTTTTCGTTGTAAGCTTCCAGATCTTCGATATGGACGATCGGTTCCGGCTTACGGTTGGTGGTGAATACTTCCTGATCCAGTCCCTTGTACATGCGTTGCAGCATCGGGTCGCGGTCAGCGTTTTCGTCCTTTACGGGGAAATACTCTTCGATGCGTGAGATACCGCTCAAGCCCATATTCTGGGTGATTTCCACAGCATTTGTACTCCAAGGAGTAATCATTTCGCGGCGCGGACCAACGAAATGTCCTTTCAGGTTTTCTTCACTTTCGGGGGTGGCTTCTCCAAAAAGCCAGCAGAGTTTGTCGCTTTCTGCCTGGGTGAGTGCGTGGTCACATTCTACGGCCATCACGCTCTTGGATGGGGTTCTGAAAAAAAGAATCATACTGATATTTTTGATTTTTCGTTCTTTGGCGCAAAGATACATAAAATCGTTGGTGCAGAGAAAGAAAAGGAATAAAAAATAGAAGGGTGTCAAAAGTAAAGTATTGAGTGTTTTATGATAATCGGTCGAAAAAACGTTAACACAATTGGTTCGTCTCATAAAAAAGTACGATATTTGCAGCCATGATTGAGATAAGGACCATATTCGATATATTATGGAAGGGTTTTATTATTGGGGTAGTTGTGTCTGCGCCATTAGGACCCGTGGGTGTGTTGTGCATCCAGCGTACGTTGAATAAGGGGCGTTGGTATGGTTTCATAACAGGTCTGGGAGCCTCGTTGAGTGACATTGCTTACGCCTTGCTGACAGGGTACGGAATGAGCTTCGTATTCGATTACGTAAATAAAAATATCTTTTATTTGCAGTTGTTCGGAAGCATCATGCTGTTAGCGTTTGGCATTTATACGTTTCGCAGTAATCCCGTCCAGTCCATCCGTCCCGTCTCAACCAACAAAGGCTCTTATTTTCATAACTTCATTACCGCCTTTGCCGTCACATTATCCAATCCACTTATTATATTCCTCTTTATCGGCCTCTTTGCACGCTTTGCCTTCGTCAGTGAGGGGGTATTGGTGTTTGAAGCGGTCACCGGATACCTGGCTATTGCGCTGGGGGCGTTGGCGTGGTGGTTTGGCATTACTTACTTTGTAAATAAAGTCCGTACGCAATTCAACCTGCGCGGCATCTGGATATTGAATCGTATCATCGGAGGCATTGTCATTGTCGTGTCTGTGTTTGGGTTGGTGTTTACGTTGATGGGCGAGTCACTTTACTGAGCAGAAACATAGAATCATGAAGATAGCGCAACAACTGAAAGCGAAAAATATCGCGGAATACCTTATATATATGTGGCAAGTGGAAGATTTGATACGTGCCAATGAGTGCGATATCGATAAGATCCGCGAAAACATTATCTCCCGTTATCCGGAAGAAGAACATCCGGTACTCGAAGAATGGTATGGTAATCTGGTAGACATGATGCGTACAGAAGGAGTGAAGGAAAAGGGACATCTGCAAATCAATCGTAATGTAATAGTGAATTTGACGGAATTGCACGTAGAACTGCTGGCATCACCGAAATATCCTTATTATAGTGCGGCTTATTTCAAAGCATTGCCTTTCATCGTAGAACTTCGTCAGAAGAGTGGGAAGCAGGAGGAGCCGGAACTGGAAACCTGTTTTGAGGCTTTGTATGGTGTTTTATTGCTGCGTTTGCAGAAGAAAGAAATCACGGAGGGAACCGCAAAGGCGATAGAGACTATCAGCAGTTTCATTTCTTTGCTTGCCAATTATTATGAAAAGGACAAGAAAGGGGAGTTGAAACTGGATGAATAACCGGAATAACTTTCGAAGATAGTAAATTGTAAATAATAGATAAAGCATGAGAGTATTAGTAACCGGAGCCAACGGACAACTTGGCAACGAGATGCAAGTTCTTGCAAAAGAGAATCCGCAACACACTTATTTTTTTACTGATGTACAGGAATTGGATATCTGTGACGAACAAGCTGTACAGGCTTGCATTGCAGAGAATCAGATTGATGTTGTAGTGAATTGTGCTGCTTACACAGCAGTTGACAAAGCGGAAGATAATGAAGAATTATGCCGCAAACTGAATCAGGAAGCTCCGGGAATACTGGCACGTGCTGCGCAGGCCCATGGTGCTGCTATGATACAGGTTTCTACGGATTATGTTTTTGATGGAACGGCGCATATACCTTATAAAGAAGATTGCGAACCCTGTCCTAATTCTGTTTACGGCTTTACCAAGCTGGGGGGAGAAAAGGAGGTTATGCAGAATTGTGAGAAAGCGATGGTAATTCGTACAGCATGGTTATACTCTATTTATGGAAATAACTTTGTGAAAACGATGATTCGTCTGGGACGTGAGCGTGAGTCTTTAGGTGTGGTTTTTGATCAGATTGGTACGCCGACGTATGCAAATGATCTGGCACAAGCTATCTATGCTGCCATTAATCAGGGTATTGTACCGGGTATTTATCATTTCAGTGATGAAGGCGTATGTTCATGGTATGATTTTACGGTGGCTATACATCGCATTGCGGATATCACGACATGCAAGGTGAGTCCCTTACATACGGATGAGTATCCGGCAAAGGCACCACGTCCGCATTATTCCGTATTGGATAAGACGAAGATTAAAAAGACTTTCGGCATTGAAGTACCTCATTGGGAAGAGAGTCTGAAAGTATGTATTGAAAAACTGAATGCCCAATAATAATATTATACCAAATTTTATATATGGCCAATAATAACGAAATTGAGAGGAGAAGAACCTTTGCGATTATCGCGCATCCGGATGCCGGTAAAACATCTTTGACTGAAAAGCTATTGCTTTTTGGTGGACAGATCCAAGTGGCAGGTGCTGTAAAGAGCAATAAGATAAAGAAAACCGCTACATCGGACTGGATGGATATAGAGAAGCAACGTGGTATCTCTGTAACCACCTCTGTGATGGAGTTCGACTATAAAGAGTATAAGATTAATATCCTCGATACTCCCGGTCATCAGGATTTCGCTGAAGACACATATCGTACGTTGACTGCTGTAGATAGCGTTATCATCGTTGTAGATGGTGCCAAAGGTGTGGAAACACAGACGCGTAAGTTGATGGAAGTGTGCCGTATGCGTAATACGCCGGTCATTATATTCATCAATAAGATGGACCGTGAGGCCAAAGATCCTTTCGATTTGTTGGATGAGCTGGAGGAAGAGCTTGCCATTCATGTACGTCCGTTGACCTGGCCTATCGAAAGTGGTGTGCGCTTTAAGGGAGTTTATAACATCTACGAAAACAATCTGAATCTTTTCCAGCCTTCCAAGCAAGTGGTGACGGAAAAGGTGGAGGTAGATATCAATACCGAAGAACTGGATAAGCAAATCGGTGCGCAATTGGCTGATAAGTTGCGTAGTGAGTTGGAATTGATAGATGGAGTTTATCCTGAATTTGATAAAGAAGAATATCTGAAGGGCGAACTGGCACCTGTATTCTTTGGTTCAGCTCTGAATAACTTTGGTGTGCAAGAGTTGCTGGATTGCTTTGTAGAGATAGCTCCAAGCCCTCGTCCTGTACAGGCGGAAGAACGTGAAGTGGAACCGGAAGAGCCTAAATTCACCGGATTTGTCTTTAAGATTACGGCGAATATCGACCCGAATCATCGTTCTTGTATCGCATTCTGTAAGATTTGCTCAGGTAAATTTACACGTAATGCTCCATACCTGCATGTGCGTCATGGAAAGACAATGCGTTTTTCTTCGCCCACACAGTTCATGGCACAGCGTAAGACGACTGTTGACGAGGCTTGGGCGGGTGATATCATCGGTTTGCCAGACAATGGTTCTTTTAAGATCGGTGATACGCTGACAGAAGGAGAAATGCTTCATTTCCGTGGTCTGCCGAGTTTCTCACCGGAGATGTTCAAGTATATCGAGAATGCTGACCCGATGAAACAGAAACAGCTTGCCAAAGGTATCGATCAGTTGATGGACGAAGGTGTGGCACAGTTGTTTGTCAACCAGTTCAACGGCCGGAAGATTATCGGTACGGTAGGGCAGTTGCAGTTTGAGGTTATCCAGTATCGCCTGGAGAATGAATATAGTGCGAAGTGCCGTTGGGAGCCGTTGAGCCTTTATAAGGCTTGCTGGATAGAGAGCGATAATCTTGAAGAACTGGAAGCATTCAAGAAGCGTAAATATCAGTATATGGCGAAAGACCGTGAGGGGAGGGATGTCTTCTTGGCGGATAGCGGATATGTTCTGCAAATGGCTCAGATGGACTTCAAGAATATAAAATTCCACTTTACAAGCGAGTTCTGATTCGTATTCTGAATTGGGATTGAGAGATACAGGGATGCAAAGGGTAGAAACTTTGTATCCCTGTATTTTTTTGTATATACTGTAAGTCTTCCCTCCCTTTTATAGACATCCTTGCATACTTTTTAATGAATGACCGACTGGAGTGGTTCGTTTATTAATAAGTACCTTTGCCGTAATAAAGTAAGGAGATTCCACGCATCAGGAAATAAGATTTTATATAAGGTATGAACTTCTTGCAAATGTTGAGAGCTATCCGGAAGAGGGGGAGCCGTATTGTGGCATGCGGAGATGAGATGGGAAGTTGTTTCAGCCGTAATGCGGATGAATAAATGAACTGGATCAAGATATATTGGTAATCAGTTCTATGGTAGGCGTTAATATCTTTATGGTTTCCATGCAATCCCTCCATTTGAAGGGAGAACATGGAAACTTTCGTTTTAGCATCTTTTAGTGTTATTTTTCTATTTTATTTCATTGATAATCCGTAATTTCGGACGATTTTTTGTAAAACAGACCGAATAACTAATAATTTATAATATGGAAAATCTCAACACAGCGCTTCTGCTGATGGTGGTAGGTATGACGACAGTGTTCGCTATCCTGCTGATTGTAATCTACTTAGGTAAAGGACTTATTCTTCTGGTAAACAAGTACGCCCCTGAAGAGGTGGTGCCGGATAAGAAGGGTGCGCAAGGTCCTGCCGCAATTCCCGGAAACATTTTGGCTGCTATCAGTGCCGCTGTAACAGTGGTGACACAAGGCAAGGGTAAAGTAGCCAAGGTCGAGAAAATAAAATGATAATCTTTAATAAAAAACACACACCTATTTATTTAGTATGAAAAAGGAAATTAAGTTCAGCCTGGTTTTCAGGGACATGTGGCAGAGTGCCGGAAAATATGTGCCCCGCGTAGACCAGCTGGTAAAGGTTGCTCCAGCTATTGTTGAAATGGGCTGTTTTGCCCGCGTAGAAACCAATGGCGGAGGTTTTGAACAGGTAAATCTATTGTTTGGTGAAAATCCTAATAAAGCTGTACGTGCATGGACGAAGCCGTTTCACGAGGCTGGTATACAAACTCACATGTTGGACCGTGCACTGAACGGTCTTCGCATGAGCCCCGTACCTGCCGATGTGCGTAAGCTGTTTTATAAAGTGAAGAAAGTGCAGGGAACGGATATTACACGTACGTTCTGCGGACTGAACGATACCCGTAACATTATTCCTTCCATCGCTTACGCTAAAGAAGCCGGAATGATTTCCCAGTGTTCGCTCTGTATCACCCATTCGCCTATCCATACAGTAGAATATTACACCAATATGGCGTTAGAGCTGATCAAGGCAGGTGCTGATGAAATCTGTGTCAAGGATATGGCAGGTATCGGACGCCCGGTATCATTGGGCAAGATCGTAGCAAATATCAAGGCTGCACATCCTGAAATTCCTATTCAATATCATAGTCATGCAGGTCCCGGTTTCAATATGGCAAGTATTCTTGAAGTTTGCGAGGCTGGTTGCGATTATATTGACGTGGGCATGGAACCGTTGTCATGGGGTACGGGACACGCTGACTTGCTGAGTGTGCAGGCTATGCTGAAAGATGCAGGTTTCCAGGTTCCTGAGGTGAATATGGAAGCATACATGAAGGTACGTGCTTTGATTCAGGAATTTATGGATGACTTCCTCGGTTTGTATATCAGTCCGAAGAACCGCTTGATGAACTCCCTGTTGATCGGTCCGGGACTTCCGGGGGGGATGATGGGTAGCTTGATGGCTGATTTGGAGTCCAATCTGGAATCTATCAATAAATATAAGGCGAAACGTAACTTGCCGTTTATGACGCAGGATCAGTTGCTTATCAAGCTGTTCAATGAAGTGGCTTATGTATGGCCGCGCGTAGGTTATCCTCCGTTGGTAACTCCGTTCAGCCAGTATGTTAAGAATCTGGCGATGATGAACGTGATTGCTATGGAAAAAGGTAAGGAACGTTGGGGTATGATTGCTGATGATATCTGGGATATGCTGTTGGGTAAAGCTGGTAAATTGCCGGGTACGCTAGCTCCCGAAATCATTGAGAAAGCCGAACGTGAAGGCCGTAAGTTCTTTACCGGAAACCCACAGGATAATTATCCGGATGCGCTCGATAAGTATCGCAAGATGATGAAAGAGAACAAATGGGATTTGGGCGAAGATGATGAAGAACTTTTCGAATATGCCATGCATCCGGCACAATACGAAGCATACAAGAGTGGCAAGGCGAAAGAAGACTTCCTGGCAGACGTGGAAAAACGGAAGGCGGAACTTAATAAGTCTCCGTTGGACGACGCCAAACCGAAAACACTTACCGTTCAGGTAGATGGACAGGCTTATCGCGTAACGGTAGCTTACGGTGATATTGATTTGCCGGCAGATGCTACAGCGAAAGTGGAAGCTCCCGTAGGCGAAGGACAAGATGTACCTGCTCCGTTGGAAGGCAAGTTCTTCCTGACGAAGAATGCCCAGGAAACCCCGATAAAGGTAGGTGATAAAGTGAAGAAAGGCGATTTGCTTTGCTACATTGAAGCTATGAAGACATACAATGCCATTCGTGCCGATTTTGACGGTACTGTGACGGCTATTTGTGCTACTTCGGGTGACTCTGTTGCAGAAGATGATGTATTAATGAAGATAGGATAAACAGCGATGGAAGAAATATTTGCAAGACTCTACGATATGACGGCTTTCAGCAACATCATTGCTGATCCGTCGTTTCTGGTGATGTATGCCATTGCTTTTATTCTGCTGTATTTGGGTATCAAAAAGCATTACGAACCTTTGCTGCTGGTACCTATCGCTTTCGGTGTGCTCATTGCTAACTTTCCCGGTGGAGAGATGGGCGTCATCCAGGCAGATCAGAATGGAATGGTTTTGGTAAATGGAGTAATGAAGAACATTTGGGAAATGCCGTTGCATGAAATTGCACACGACTTGGGACTGATGAACTTCATCTATTATATGTTGATTAAGACAGGGTTCCTGCCGCCTATCATCTTCATGGGTGTGGGTGCTTTAACCGACTTCGGACCGATGCTTCGCAACCTGCGCCTCTCTATCTTTGGGGCGGCAGCGCAATTGGGTATCTTTACTGTATTGCTGGTGGCTGTGTTGATTGGTTTCACACCGCAAGAAGCGGCTGCATTGGGTATTATCGGTGGTGCTGATGGTCCTACGGCTATCTTTACCACTATCAAGCTGGCTCCGCATTTGCTGGGGCCGATTGCTATCGCAGCATATTCTTACATGGCATTGGTGCCGGTAATTATTCCGTTAGTGGTGAAATTACTCTGTTCGAAGAAGGAATTGATGATCAATATGAAGGAACAAGAGAAACTCTATCCTTCGAAAACCGAAATCAAGAACCTGCGTGTACTGAAGATTATTTTCCCGATTGCAGTAACTACGGTCGTTGCTCTCTTTGTGCCGACGGCAGTGCCTTTGATTGGTATGTTGATGTTCGGTAACTTGATAAAAGAAATCGGTACGGATACCAGTCGTTTATTCGATGCGGCAGCGAACAGTATTATGAATGCGGCAACTATTTTCTTAGGACTGAGTGTAGGTGCCACAATGACGAGTGAAGCGTTCCTGAATTGGACGACTATCGGCATTGTAGTGGGTGGTTTCCTTGCATTCGCACTTTCTATTTCAGGTGGTATCTTCTTTGTGAAGCTGTTCAACCTGTTCAGCAAGAAGAAGATCAACCCGCTCATTGGTGCAACTGGACTGAGTGCTGTGCCTATGGCAAGCCGTGTGTGCAATGAGATTGCTACAAAGTATGATCCGAAGAACCATGTGCTGAATTACTGTATGTCCAGTAACATCTCCGGTGTTATCGGTTCGGCGGTGGCTGCGGGTGTGCTGATCTCGTTCTTGGGATAAGGAGAATAGATACGCGGACGACGCGGATTGAGGCGGACGAACGCAGACTTTTTAGGCGCGGATTACGCGGATTACACGGATTCTTTCATTACAATAAAGAAATAAATCCGTGTAATCCGTGTAATCCGCGCCTGACTTTTTATTCACTAATCACTTTCTTGTATTCTGCCACTGCCATTTTCTCTGCCAGATGCGCATTGATCAGGTTCGTATGTGCCTGTGTCCACGACAATTGTGCGGACAATACATCTGCCATACTGGACTTCCCTTCATTATAAGAGAAAGTGACAAGGTCCAGGTTCTCTTCGGCAAGAGCCATATTTTCCTTTGCTGTCTTTACTTGTTGCTCCGTTTCCGTCAGTTTTGTAGTGGCGGCGGAGAGCTCTTCAAGAATATTATCAGTGATATAACTTTGTTGCAGCTTCTGGATACCAATGAATGCTTTCTGTTGCCGGTTTGTCTTGAAACGCGCCCCCCAACGGAAGATGGGGATACTGACGTTTACTCCGGCTATAGGCGTATGAGGGATTTCCTGTCCCATGTACGTGATACCGGTATCCCAACCTGTGGCAAGGAACATGCTTACCTGAGGATTGTACTTGCTGAGGGCGGCATGGCGTTGTGCTTCACTCCGGGCAATGTTTACCGTTGTGCTGGCATAATCGGCGCGGCGTGGAAGTACATCGTCAAGTCCAAGAATGTCGACGGGCTCACTGGCTATACTGATTTCACTTAGGCTATCTACAGGGGTATTGGGTGCTACTCCCATCAGAATGTTCAGTTGTTGCAAGGCAAGGGTATAGTTCTGGCGGGCCTTGATATACTGCAATTCAGCTTCTTTCTGGCGGGTGGAAATCATCAGCAGGTCTGTACGACTGATAGCGCCATCGTTGAAACGATCCTGAATAATATCGTGCTGCTTCTTTATGATATCCTGAAATGTAGCAGCAGCCTCAAGACTGGCATAGGCGGCTGAAGCATTCCAATAAACGGCATCGCTTTGATAATGAATTTGGTCGAGAGTTAGTTCAGTGGTGAGTTGGCTTAACTCTTCGTCAGCCTGTGCCATACGCTTCTGAGCTATTAGAGAACCACCCGTATAGAGGGGTTGTGCCAAAGTTGCGAGTGCCTGATAGGTGTAGGGGCGATACTCACCTTTCGGACTGTTCCACTTATCCAGGTGGTTGAGGTTGGCGGTACCTTCGGCTGTGATGTCTATTTGTGGCAGGAAGCCGGTATTTACTATTTTTCGCGCTTCGGTGCTTGCCATGGTTTTTAGGCGCTGCTGTTTCAGCACTTGGCTGTAGGCTTCTACTTTGTCACGATATGCTTCGCGGCTTAAGAACTGCTGGGCTCCGGCTTTCAGACCGAAGCTGCAAAGTAATGTAAGTATGGTTATTATCTTTTTCATAATTATCTCTTTATTTCTTATTTAAGCGAATAGTTAAGAGTATCCGGAGTTTATCCTTTGATCTTATGTATCGCGCAATATGCCACCGGAAGCACGAACAGCGTCAATGCTGAGGCTACCAGCAGACCACCCATGATGGTTGCCGCCATACCACCGAACATAGCGTCGAATAGCAACGGCAACATACCCAGAATCGTAGTTCCGGACGCCATGGCTACAGGTATGATACGGCTGGTTGTAGCACTGATTACTGCATTCAGCGGTGCTTTTCCGGAAGCAGCTTCTATGTCGATTTGGTCTACCAATACAATTGCATTTTTGATATTCATACCAATCAATCCCAGTAGACCGAGAACAGAGAAAAAGTCGAATGATTTACCAAGCAAGATTAATCCCAGTACGATTCCGATAAAGATAAGTGGCAACATCAATAGGATGACAATTGGCTTGCGGTAGGTTCTGAACAGGAACAACAGGGTAATAAACATTAAGAAAAACGTTAGTGGCATATTAGCTGCCAATGCTGCATTACTTTCTGCCTGGCTTTCCTGTTCACCAAAATACTTCATGGTGTATCCTTCCGGTACCTGAATTTCTTCTTGTACTTCTTTCCATATCTTATTGAATGCTGCTATGGCATTTACTCCCCGGCGTGGATCGGCTTGCGCCATCATTACCATTTGACGGTTATAGTCTTTTACATTCGAGAACTTATATTGGAAATCGAATTCACTGACTACTTGTTCCAGGGTAGTGGTTTCCTGTGTTGTACCGAATACGGGTAGTGTACGCAGGTCGTTGATGCGGAAAGAATCGACTGTGTTATCCTTTAGCAGAATGGGCAGCACCTGATCGCCTTCACGATATTCGCCTAATGTCATACCGCTTGTACCGATCTGAATGCTCTGTGCCATACTTTGTCGGGAGACACCTAACGGTTGGGCACGTTCCGGACTGTAAACAGGTTTCCATACAGGAATCTTATTCCCCCATGAATTTCGTACGTTGATGAGATTATTATCCCGATGCATGATTTCCAGGACTTTGTTGGTCAGCATCACCAGTGAATCGACATTATTACCGATAAAGCCGATTTCAATGGCGGCGTCTACCGCAGGCGATAGCTTAAACAAAGTGGTACGGGTGATGGCATTCGGATAGTTTGCCTTCATATACTGGTCGAAGTTCTCTTCGTATTCCTTTGTATATTTACTGTCGGTCAGTTCGATAAGTATATTAGCAAAGTTGGGTTTAGGACCGACGGAAGTAGATGCCAGATAGTAACGTAACGGTGTACTTCCGAATGTGGTGGATATTCGTTTCACTTCCGGTTGTTGCAGGAGGTGCGCTTCCACCTGTTTCATTTCCTTTTCCACGTCACGGATGCTGTAACCGTCCGGATAGAATATATCGGCACGGAAATAGGGCTTATCCAGTGAGGGGAAGAAGTTTTGCGGCATCATTCCCATGATGACCAGTGAGATGATAAACAGGACTACCATACTACCCAGTGTAAGAGTCTTCTTCTTGATAAGTACTCCGAGGATAGAGGCGAACTTGTGATAGAAAGGTTTATCATACGGGTCTTTATTGGTATCGCCGGATTTGGCTTTCAGAATAAAGTTACCGAAAGTGGTGGTTTGTGTGAGTGCCAGTATCCAGCTTAATCCCAAAGAAATGGCAAGTACGACAAACAGGGGTTTCACGATTTCCGCTACGGCAGAAGGGGCGAGGTACAACGGCAGGAATGAACAAATGGCGATGAACGTAGCGCCAAGTAATCCCCATTGCGGTCCGGTAGCTCCATCTATCAGTGCTTTTCGCCGGTCTATACCTCGGGCAATGGCTATTTGTGTATTGTCTGTCACTACAATAGCATTATCCACCAGCATACCCATGGCAATGATGAAACCTGCCAGTGAAGTACGGTTCAATCCTACTCCCATGAAAGACATGATGAGCAGTGTACCACCAATGGTGAATATCAATGAACTGCCGATAAGTATACCTGCACGCAGCCCCATCACCAGCATGATGATAACAATTACAATGAGTAGGGATTCTATCAGGTTAATGATGAAACCATTATTTGCTTCCTGAGCTATGACATTTTCCGGATACAGACTTTCCAATTCCAACCCTACCGGAATAAGGGGAAGAAGTTCAGCCAGTTTCTGATCTACCAGTTCTCCAGTCTTTACTACATCTTTTGTCGGGTCGGTGGAAACACCGATACCTATGGCACGCTTCCCGTTGACATGCATGATGTTGCCGGGAGGATCCATATATCCTTTTTCAATGACGGCAATATCGCCCAGTTTCACCTGTCCGCCCGGAGTGGTAATCACTTGGTTCCGGATGTCATTAACGGTAGTATAGGTTCCGTTGGCTACAATACGCAGTTGTTGTTCACCGGCATTGATTTCACCTGTATTGATAATCTGGTTTTGCGATTGTAACAGACTTGCTACTTGCTTCGGATCTATACCCATACCGGCCAGTTTATTGACGGATATATAGATATTTACCACCTCGGTTTGTGTACCGAACAAGGCTACTTTCATAACTCCGTCAGCAGTGATAACCTGGGTTTTGATACGCTCTGCCCAGTTGCGCATTTCTTCGTAAGAGAAACCTTCATCGCCTACCAAACCATAGTATATGCCGAATACATCGCCGAAATCGTCTGATACCGTGGGAACGGAAGCACCGGCGGGTAGTTGCGGGTGTATGTTGAGTACCTTACGGCGCAGTTCATCCCACTTCTGCGGAATCGACTCTGCGGAAAGGGAAGGTTGAAGCTCGAATGTTATCTTGGATAGTCCGTACATGGACTCCGACTTAATTTTATATACACCACTCATCGACTGTATCTCGCGGGAGATCGGTTCAGTGATCAGTCGTTCTACTTCTGCTGGTTCCGCCCCCGGGTAGCGGGTCATTATGACCGCTGACTTGATGACAAAGGGTGCATCCTCTTTCTTTCCCAACCGGTCGAATGATAGTATACCGCCGATTAGCAACACAGCCAGGAAGAAATAAACAATCTTGGTGTTGTCTAATGCATATTTAGCTAAATTCATATGATTTATATTTATGTTTTAGATTCTGTAAATGATAATTTATCGGCGAGGGAATGGGTACGCGGA
>ULPX01054710.1_pt1 | contig 13181 bp, 8 predicted proteins | sample 1953911 | NCBI WGS metagenome assembly ULPX01 (sample SAMEA4835640, study PRJEB28245) | human gut metagenome | biome: gut microbiome; material: fecal sample | place: Denmark | collected 2008 | reverse complement strand
ATGGAAGAACTTGTAAAGAACAGATTATCAGATAATAGTGATATAAGGGTAGGAATAGATGTAGGTTCAACAACAGTTAAGCTTGTAATAACAGATATTAATACCAATGATGTTGTGTATTCCAAATATGTAAGACATAACGCAAGGCAGATTGACACAGCAAGAACTCTTCTTAGTGAGGTAAAGGAGCTCCTTAGTGGGAAAAACTTTAAGGCAGCAGTATGCGGTTCAGGTGGAAAGCCGGTGAGCAGGGCATTGGGAATACATTATATTCAGGAAGTTGTTGCTAATGCGGCGGCAGTACAAAGACTGTATCCGGATATACGAACAGCGATTGAACTTGGTGGACAGGATGCTAAGGTAATCTTCTTTTATTTTGATGATAATACAGGCAGGCTTATGACATCTGATATGCGTATGAATGGAAGCTGTGCAGGCGGAACGGGTGCATTTATAGACGAGATAGCAACACTGCTTGGCGTTAAGACAGAAGAATTTGAGAGCCTTGCGGCAAAAGGTACAACTGTATATGACATATCAGGAAGATGTGGTGTATTTGCAAAGACAGATATACAGCCATTATTAATACAGGGAGCTGACAGGGCTGATATTGCTTTGTCAACATTTCACGCCATAGCCAAGCAGACAATAGGTGGATTGTCACAGGGACTTGAGTTAAAAGCACCTATAATATTCGAGGGAGGACCTCTTACATTTAATTCTACACTTATAAGGGTATTTGCAGAAAGGCTTGGACTATCAGATAAGGATTATATAGTTCCACAACATGCAGAAACAATAGTTGCATATGGAACAGCAGTTGCGATAGATAATTTATTTGATGATGATACATATGTCACTATTGACGAGCTTATTAATAGAATTGATACTTTTGACAGGTCTTTAATAAAAGAGCATAAAGCAGTCAGCAAGCCATTCTTTGCAGATGAGGCAGATTATAAAGAGTTTACCCAAAGACACGATAAAGAGCTTTATAAGCTGAGTGAGCCACATATTAAGAATGGTGTACTGAATGTATATCTTGGAATTGACTCAGGCAGTACAACATCTAAATTCGTGCTTATAGATGAAGAAGAAAAAGTTATAGATACATTTTACGCTAATAACCACGGTGACCCTATAAAAGTGGTTAAAGAGGGTATAACAAAGATATATGATAAATATGCTGATAAAGGAATTAAGCTTGTGTGCAGGGGAATGGGAACAACAGGTTATGGAGAACATCTTCTTGCCAAGGCATTCAGGGCTGATTACCATACAGTAGAAACTGTCGCACACACGACAGGTTGTCAGAAGTTCTATCCTGATACAACATTTGTGCTGGATATTGGCGGTCAGGATATGAAAGCAATATGGCTTAATGACGGCGTAATAACTAATATTATGCTCAATGAGGCCTGTTCATCAGGCTGTGGGTCATTCCTTGAGAACTTTGCATCCAATCTAAACATAGATGTTAAGGATATTGCTAAAAGGGCATTCAGCTCAGTTAGTCCAGCACATTTAGGAAGCAGATGCACAGTATTTATGAACAGTACAATAATTAATGAACAGAGAGATGGCAAGAACCCTGATGATATTATGGCAGGTCTGTGCCGTTCGATTATTGAAAATGTGTTCACTAAGGTTGTGCGAGTTGCCAATACAAAAGAGCTTGGTGAAAAAGTAGTAGTTCAGGGGGGAACTTTTAGAAACAGGGCTGTTCTTCGTGCCATAGAAGAATATCTTGATATGAATGTTACTCTCGCACCATTCCCAGGTGAGATGGGAGCACTTGGTGCGGCACTTGCAGCCAAGAAACATATAAAAGAAGAAGGCTATGCGAATGGTGAAAGCTCATCATTTATAGGCTTTGAGGCTGTGAAGAAATTTGAATACACAACACAATCGGGAGTACGTTGTGAGCATTGCGGCAATCACTGCTTAAGAAATGTTCTTACATTCCCTGACGGCGGCAGATGGGTTACAGGCAATAGGTGTGAAAATGGACTTATACTTGATGAAACAGCGGCGGTACTTGAGGATACTAAAGAAAACAGCAAAGAGAACGCCGTGCTCGATGTGTTTGCAATGCGTGAGAAAATGCTATTTAAGGCGTATGATTACAAAGAAGTTTCAAAGCACAAGGATATAACAATCGGAATACCAAGAGTGCTTGAATTCTTTGACAGTATGCCGTTCTGGACAACATTTTTTAAGGCATTGGGTTATAATGTCAAGCTTTCTCATAAAAGCAACAGGAAAATGTATGAGAAAGGGCTTAAATATGTAGCTTCAGATACAATATGTTTTCCGGCAAAGCTTGTCCACGGACATATAGAGGATCTTGCCAGCCAGAATGTTGATAGAATATTTATGCCATATGTTATGCATATGCCACCAGAAGGAACTGATAAGCTGAGTCCTTATGTGTGTTCTGTTGTTATGGGATATCCTATGGTTGTAAGAAACTCACAGAACCCAGAGAAACAGTACGGGGTTAAGTTTGATACACCTATATTCCACTGGTTCTCAAAGAAAGACAGAAGACACCAGATAATAGAATATGCTGTCAATGAACTTTCAGTATCAAAGAGTGAGGCAGAGGAAGCTTATAGACAGGCAGCAGATGCAAGAAATGGATTTAAGGGTGAACTTATAAGACTTAGCAATATGGCTATTGATAATGCTAAGAAGAATAATACATTTGCTGTTGTGCTTGCAGGAAGACCATATCATACAGACCCATTTGTAAGCAAGAATATATCGAAAATGCTTGCAAAGAAAGGAATTGCTGTTATTCCTGTTGATGGTCTTGACAAGCTTAATGAGCAGGTGCTTTCTAATACAAGGGCAGAGATAACCAATAATTTCCATACAAGAATGTTGTCAGCGGCGATGATAGCAGCTAAGACACCAGAGCTTGAATATGTGCAGATTGTAAGTTTTGGCTGTGGACATGATGCAATACTTTCAGATGAGATTATAAGAATAATGAATGAGAGCGGACATAAGCCGCCCCTTATTCTAAAAGTTGATGAAAGTGATGCGACAGGAGCACTTGGAATAAGAATACAGTCGTTTATAAAGTCTGTACAGATAAGACGTGGGATTAAAGATGAAGAATTCATAAAGAAGCATATGTATGAGGAGCTTAAAGAGCCAAGTCCTGCCAAGTTCTATAGGAAAGATAAGAAGATAAGAACTATTCTTGTGCCTAATATATCAGTTGAGGTTTCTAAAATTCTTGAGGGTATATTGGAAAAAGAGAATTTCAAAGTTAAGAGAATACCAATAGGTTCAACAGAGCAGATTAAGCTTGGAAAGAAATATGTACATAATGATATATGTTTCCCAGCCCAGATGGTTATAGGAGAGCTTATAGGTGAATTAAAACGCGGCGGTTATAATCAGGACGAGGTTGCCGTTGGAATGGTTAAATTCCAGTGTGACTGTCGTATGTCACATTACGCAGGACTTCTTAGAAAAGGACTTGATTCTGCAGGCTTTAGTAATGTGCCAATTCTTACAACTGATGTTAATGATACTAAAAGAAATCACCCAGGTGTATTCTTACTTGGAGTTAGTGCGGTATTAGAGGCTGTATGGTCATTTATGATGCTTGATATGCTTACTGATGTATGCAGAAAGACACGTCCTTATGAGATTAATAAAGGCGAAACAGACAGGGTATACCAGCAGTGTGTTGATAATCTTTCACAGGCTATTAAATCTGGAATTGGAAGTGCAAGAAAAGCATTTGAACAGGGAATGAAGGATATGGCGGCGATACCTTATGACAGAAGCCATTTAAAGCCTAAAGTATTCATAACAGGAGAACTGCTTGTTACATATCATTCAGGCTCTAACTTTAATATTGAAAGATATATGGAAGAAAATGGAATGGAAACTATATTCCCAAGAATAACAGACCAGCTAAGAAAAGATTTTCTTGCATCTATGGCTGAGATAAAGGATTATAATGCAAATATATTCCCATATCCATTTGCTGTTGACTGGCTGTTTGACCACGTCCAGAAGTCGTTGGAGAAGACGGCTGTTCTTCATCCTTTGTACAAAAAGGCATTAAGACCAAGGGATATGTATCAGGGAGTTAAAAATATAATTCCTGAAACCCTAAGCTGTGGTGAGGGCTGGCTTATGGCAGCAGAGATTGTACATTATGCTAAGGAAGGCGTAAAGTCATTTATTATATTACAGCCTTTTGGCTGTCTGCCTAATCATATATGCGGAAGAGGGGTAATAAAGAGAATAAAAGAAGACTACCCAAATGTTACAATTCTGCCTCTTGATCTTGACCCTGATACAAGCTATGCTAACGTTGAAAACAGAATGCAGATGATGATTATGAATAGCTGATGTTGAGATACACAAACGATGATTTGTCAATATTATTCAAAAAGAAATATAAAAAATAAATAAAATTTGTTAATAAATACTAAAATGTGCCAGGCTTTTTTGGCACATTTTTTTTATTTTCAAAGTTGAAATTTTTATTAATTATACTATAATAAAGCTAACGGAACAGTACTGTGATAAGTTAAATATTTTATTCTAAAGTAAAGGAGGACAAGGTTATGATTAGTTTTTTCATTTGCTTGTTTCTTTTAATTGGCGGTTACTTTGTGTATGGTAAAGTTGTAGAGAATACATTTGCACCAGACGACAGAGAAACTCCAGCAGTTAAGATTAATGATGGCGTTGACTATGTAGTAATGCCACAATGGAAACTGTTTTTAGTACAGCTTTTGAATATTGCAGGTTTAGGACCAATATTCGGAGCTATGCAGGGTGCTTTATGGGGCCCGGTTGTATTCTTATGGATTACATTTGGTACTATCTTCGCTGGTGGTGTACACGATTATTTCTCAGGTATGTTATCAGAACGTAATGATGGTGCATCAATCTCAGAGGTATGTGGTATATACCTTGGCGGATTTATGAAGAATGTAATGAGAGTATTCAGTGTTGTACTTCTTGTTATGGTTGGTACAGTATTCGCAGTAGGTCCTGCTGGACTTATTGTAACTCTTTTCAAGAATGGTAACGTATCAGGAATTGTTACCAGTACAGAATTCTGGTTATGGATAATTCTTGCATACTATTTCATTGCAACATTTATTTCAATTGATAAGATTATCGGACGTATTTATCCATTATTTGGTATATGTCTTATCATTATGGCACTTGGTGTTGCACTTGGTATATTTACTCACTCACAGTACCAGATACCAGAGATATGGTCACACTTCACTAATATGCATCCTAAGGCAACTCCAATATGGAGTGTAATGTTCATAACAGTTGCCTGTGGTGCTATATCAGGTTTCCACGCAACACAGTCACCTCTTATGGCTCGTTGTATGAAGTCAGAGAAGCAGGGACATTTCGTATTCTATGGTGCAATGGTTGCCGAAGGTATTATCGCTTTAATATGGGCAGCAGCAGGCTGTTCAATCTATGAAGTAACAGATGGTTTAAGCACAGGCTTAAGTGCAATACTTGCCAATGGACAGTCAGCAGCTATATATGATGTATGCTCAAAGACAATGGGTGGTGTTGGTGTTGCACTTGCTATGATAGGTGTTATTGTATGCCCTATCACATCTGGTGATACAGCTTTCAGAAGTGCAAGACTTGTACTTGCAGACTGGTTCAAGATTGATCAGGGTAAGTACGCTAAGAGACTTATGCTTTGTGTTCCATTACTTGCAGTTGGTGCATTTGTTGGACACCTTGATTACACAATTATATGGAGATACTTCAGCTGGACTAACCAGACACTTGCTATGATAGTTCTCTGGACAGCTAGTATGTTCTTATTCAAGGAAAAGAAGAATTACTGGATTACAGCAGTTCCTGCAACATTTATGAGTGCTGTTTCAATGACATATTTCTTCTATGCAAAAGAGTGCCTTAACCTTGGTACAAAAGTAGCTTACCCAGCCGGTATTATAATTGCCGCAGTATTCTTTGGAATATTTATGTATGCAACAAGAAAGCATACAAAGGAAGCTGCTTAATACATAACAGTAGTAATAGAATATAATGATAAGCAGCCATATGAAGAAGGTTAGCTTATTAGAATAAAAGGAGGGAAGTCCTCAGGATATATTCCCTCCTTTTATATATTATGATAAGAGTGCAGAAGATGAAGTGATCATTATAAAATGTGAATTCATTATAATGTGTTTGTATCATAATTATAATGATTTTGTTGAAAAGGAGTTGATTGCTATGCTTTTTAAGCCGCATTGTTTATCCAGAACAACACTTAGCAAGGAAGAGCTTGTAAAAGACAGAAAGAATTGCAGAAAGTTCGGTCCCTGTGGTGTTGGCGAAAAGGCTATATATCTTAATAGCTTTTATTTTGACAGGAGATATTATATTCCACTGTCCAATGTTAAAAGAATATTTAAGAGAGTTGCTATGAGTAAAGGAGGATTTACTGGCAAAGGATTATTTGCAACAATTCCTTATCTTGTTGTTGAGTATGATAATGGGGAAGAGAAGCAATGTAATTTCAAGTTTGAAGAAAATGTAGATTCACTTCTTGCATATATTAAACAGACACATCCTTATATAAGACTTCACAGTGAGGAAGCTGAGAAACGTCTTAAACAAAAAGAAAGACTTAAAGAACAGAAGAAAGCAGTAGCAATCAGTAAAGAAGCTAAGGCAAATGTAGCAGTGCTTAATAACTGTATGGAATATCTTAACCGTAATGAGGAGTTAAGCATACAGTTAAGTGCAGGAGCTAAGAGAAAGAGAGTATATGACAGAAGCAATCCTGCTTACAAATGGGTTGCACTCAGTATAACACTTCTTGGGGCAGCAGCTCTTATATATGGAATATTTGCTCTTATAACACACGCCGGTTTTGCTGTATATTTCTTATTATTTGGACTTGCGGCAATATTCCTTTTTTCAAGTGCCAATGTACTTCCAACAGCGAAGAATAATAAGAAATACATAGAGAGCCACCTTATGAGTGCGGTTGAGGATATGGAAGAATATATACACAATTATCCAGACTTCCCAATTCCAGCGTGGTATGCTCATCCAGTTGTTCTTAAGAGAATGATTGATATTATAGAGGAAGGCAGAGCGGTGAAAGCAGATGAAGCACTTGAAGTATTAAAGAGCGATTTAAAGGCACTTAATTCAAGCGTTGCAGTTGAACAGGAAGAATATGATGAGATAATGGCTATAAAGCCAATGTTCTTAGTAAGGGAGTATCAGTAACTGACCTTATAAATTAATATTAAATTGACACTTTTAATAATGCCTATAAAAGATTATTCTTTCATAATAACAATTAATACATACAAGATATGTATGTTTTAGCTGTTAATTATTACTAATGACTCGTATGCAGATTAATATATATTGCATACCAGATTGGAGGACTTTATGAAAGAAAAATCAAAAAGTATTATTCAGGCTGTTATCGGTGCAGTTATTATGATTATCGGTATTGTGCTTTGCGTTAATACATATGTTGTAAAGGGTAATAAAGCATATGCATTTTCATTACTCGTCACAATAATTGGTGCAGTAGTATTAATCTCGGGCTTATATAATACATTCTGCAAGTCAGAGAAAAAGCCGGTTGATGCCAAAGTTATAGCACAGGCAGCACTTTGTGCAGCATTATGTTATGTTGGTGCAACATTTATTAAGATTGATATTCCGGTAGGAACAGAGAGAACTATGTTTCATTTTGGTAATGTATTCTGCGTTCTTGCAGCATTACTTATAGGCGGTACATGGGGCGGTCTTGCAGGAGCTGTGGGTATGACAATAAGTGATCTTACAACAGCCTATGTTACAAGTGCACCTAAGACATTTATATTAAAATTATGCATTGGTCTTATTGTAGGATTTGTAGCACATAAGTTATTCAAGATATCAAAGGAGCATTCTGCTAAGTATATTACTGTAGCAACAATAGTTTCAAGTATATGTGGTATGGCTTTCAATATTGTGGCAGACCCGGTGGTTGGTTATTTCTACAAGACATATCTTCTTGGAGTACCTCAGGATTTAGCTAAGGCACTTGCAAAGATTGGTGCGATAACAACAACAGTTAATGCTATTATAGCAGTAATTGTAGCTTCAATACTTTATATTGCCTTAAGACCAGTTATGAAGAAGACAGATATGTTAAGAGATTTATAAAATGTTGACAACAGATAATAATTCTGTTATTCTTTCGTATGAATAATAAAAGACAGTTCGTTAGTACCATCCTGTCTTAAAATAAAACCAGGGCTTCAAAACTTAAAATCTGTATAATATGCAATGTATGATAATATGCGTTGTGATCAGATAGAACCATTAAAATGGCGTGTCAGTTGTGAGGTAACTGGCACGCCATTTTGTTTAATAGGAAATTTTGATAGAAAATCTAAGGAGCAGATATGTACACATTAAAAACAGAACACAGCTTCGATGCCGCACATTTCTTATACGGCTATGAGGGCAAATGCAGTAACATACACGGACACCGCTGGAGAGTTGTAGCAGAGGTATCAAGTGATGAACTTGAAACAACAGGACAGAACAGAGGAATGTATGTTGACTTTGGAGATTTAAAGAAAGATTTAAAGGAAATCGTAGATTACTTAGACCATTGCCTTATTATAGAAACCGGCAGTTTAAAGGAAACAACACTGAAGGCTTTACAGGATGAGAATTTCAGGATAATACAGTTTGCTTTCAGACCAACAGCAGAGAATATGGCGAAATATTTTTATGATAAAATGATCGGCAGAGGATACAGGGTGAAACAGATAACTGTTTATGAGACACCAAATAATGCTGCCTCTTATACACAGGATTAGACGTATATACATAAATGCAAGGTACGCAGAAATAGGATTAGATTTATATACATAAATATAATGTATATAGAAATAGGATTAGATGTATATACATAAATATAATATACACAGAAATGAGGAATATATGAGCAAACAGATATTTAATGTTGTAGAACATTTTGCCAGTATTAACGGAGAAGGTGTAAGAGCAGGAGAACTTGCTGTATTTGTGAGGTTCAGAGGCTGCAATCTTGACTGCAGTTACTGTGATACCAGATGGGCAAATGATGTTAATGCTAAGGCAGCTAAGATGAGTGTGTCTGATATTGTTAAGGCAGTGGAAGATGTTAAGATTGACAATGTTACACTTACAGGTGGAGAACCGCTTATTCAGGCAGGGATAGACAAGCTTATAGCACAGCTTCTGATTAGTGGCAGAAATGTTGAGATAGAAACCAATGGAAGCATTGATATTAATAAGGTAAGAGAAAATGTTAAGGATAACCTTACTACAGCTATGAATGGTCAGGTCATAAACGATATTTATGATAAGGTTAACGATGAAATGGAAAGATTATCAATGACAGCAGATTACAAGCTTGCTGGAAGCAATATGGAACAATATATGAAGCTTGATAATTTTAACAACCTTCAAAGTCAGGACACTGTTAAATTTGTTGTAAGCAGTGAAGAAGATTTAAAGAGAGCATTAGAAATAATAAGACAATATAATCTTACAGAAAAATGCTATGTATATTTTAGTCCTGTATTTGGAAAGATTGAACCTGTAACAATCGTGGATTTTATGAAGGATAATTTGATTAATGGGGCAAGAGTACAGCTCCAGCTCCACAAATTCATCTGGTCGCCAGATAAGAAAGGAGTATAAATTGAAACAAATAGATTCAGAAGCTATAAGATTTCATATAAGAGGAATTCTTGAGGCATTAGGAGATGATCCGGACAGAGAAGGACTGAAAGAAACACCTGACAGAGTTGCAAGAATGTATGAAGAAGTCTTTGAAGGAATGAAGTATTCTAATGATGAAATAGCGGATATGTTTGATAAGACATTTGCAGAAGATGTGGATGACGAGGGCACATCAAGATACGGTGATATGGTAGTTGTAAAAGATATAGATATATTCAGCTATTGCGAACATCATATTGCACTTATGTACGATATGAAAGTGACAGTAGCATATGTTCCTAAAGGCAGGGTTATAGGTCTTAGCAAGATAGCTAGAATAGCTGATATGGTAGGAAAGAGATTGCAGTTACAGGAACGTATAGGTTCAGACATAGCAGATGTAATATGCAAAGTAACAGGTTCAGAAGATGTTGCTGTATTCATAGAGGGCTGTCACAGCTGTATGACAGCAAGAGGAATAAAAAAGACCAACACAAAAACATATACACAGACATTAAGAGGGAGGTTTTATAATGAAAGCAATGGTTTTATGCAGTGGTGGCGTTGATAGTACAACGTGCCTTGGAATAGCAGTCGATAAGTATGGTGCAGAAAATGTTGTGGCACTGTCAATATATTATGGACAAAGGCACACAAAGGAAATTGAGTCAGCTGATAAGGTAACTGAATATTATGGTGTTGAGCATATATCATTGGATCTTGAAAAGATATTCCAGTACAGTGATTGTTCATTGCTTGCACATTCTGATAAAGAGATACCAGAGGAGTCGTATGCAGAACAGATTAAAAAGACTAACGGAAGTCCTGTGTCAACTTATGTTCCGTTTCGCAATGGCTTGTTCCTTTCGAGTGCGGCAAGCATAGCACTTTCTAAAGGGTGTGAGGTTATATATTATGGGGCACACAGCGATGACGCGGCAGGAAGCGCATATCCTGATTGTAGTGATGAATTTAACAAGGCAATGAATGAAGCGATATATCTTGGAAGTGGTAAGCAGTTAAAGATAGAAGCTCCATTTATTAATAAGACAAAAGCACAAGTTGTAAAAATCGGACTAGATTTAAAAGTTCCTTATGAATATACATGGAGCTGTTATGAAGGAGCAGATAAGCCTTGCGGCGTGTGTGGAACGTGTATAGACAGAGCTAAGGCATTTGAGGCTAATGGAGTAAAAGACCCTGCGTTATAATGCAGTAATGTATCATTTGAAGAAGCAAAGACAGTATTTTTGATGAAAATGCTTTGGTTATAGATGACCCAGAGCATTCGCAGGAGGACAGATTTATAATACTTGGGATTAGTAATAAAACTAATTTACTTGTAGTATGTCATTGTTATAGATAAAGTGATAGTGTTATTCGTATTATATCAGCAAGAAAAGCTACAACAACAGAAATAAAGCAAAATAATGATTTTTAGGGTGGTGATATTATGAGAGATGAATATGATTTTTCTAATGTTTCCCAGAATGGTTTATAATCAATCATACTTTAATGCTCCCTAACTAATTAATAATATATATAGTAAGAGATATATAGTAAGAGATAATTTTATACTTGCACATAGTTATAAAAATGACATATAATAATATGTGGCTTTATGCCTCAATAATTTTATTGTGATTAAGTAACATATGTGTAAATAATAAATACTAAACAACAAAGGGAAGAAAAATTATGATAAGAAGAAATTTATTAAAAGCAACTTTATTAACAACAGTAATCGCTACATTACTTGTTTCAACAGCTTGCGGTGGCAAGGACCAGGCTTCTACAGCAACAGAAGCTCAGACAACAACAGTTGCAGTAAAACAAGTTAATTCAACAAGCACAGAAAATACAACGGACAAGCAGGAAGTAACAGAAGCTTCAGTAGAAAATACAGAGGTTTCTAATGAAGAAGTTTTAGTAGCTGAAGCAGTAATAGATGAAAATCAGGAAAATAGTGATAGTGTAGAAGAAGTTAATAATACAGTTCCTGAAGAACAGCCAGCAGAAGATATAAATGCAACCTGGACAGATACAACACCGGCAGAACAGCCTGTAGAAGAAGCTCCAGTAGAGGATACTAATTCTGGTGCAGTAGAAGAAGCCCCAGTAGAAGATACTAATGGTGTAGTAGAAGAAACACCAGTAGAACAGCCCATAGCTCCAGAACCAGCTCCAGAACCAACTCCAGAGCCTGTAGTGACCCCACAAGAACCAGCAGCTCCAACATTAACAGATGAAGAAAGATTAGTTGCAACTGGAAAATGGACAGAAGATATTAATGGTAGATACACAAGTTCAGAAGGAGATAAAGATACAGTTTATACTTATATAGACCCAATAACAGGATATGAGCTTAGGGTACTTTTTACAAATGGAGAACTTATTTCAACAATGACAAAAACACGAGAAGAATATATGGCTATTACAGCGGCACACAATAATGTAATGTTATCAACTATAGAAGGACTTGAACAATTATAAAATATTGGGATTGAAATAAAAATGATGATTATTAAAAGAGAAAAATTAATTAAAAGAATTGTTGGTATAATGGTATTCATTATGGCTATGATTACTATAATAACAAATGTAAATTTACAAAAAATATATGCTTATGAAATCTCACCTGAAGTAAATGGTACTGTTGATGTACAATATACCTTAAATTATGAATTTGAAGAACATTACAAACCAGATTCTAGCTGGACGTGTGATGGAAAAGCAAATAAAACAGCTACGTTTTCTGTTCCGGTAAAAGTTAAAATAACAAGAAATACTAATGGTAAAGCCACTTATAGTATGTCATTCAAAGAAACATCTGATTGGAGATTAGAATGTTATGCAGTAGCTTCAGGTATGAACCAAGACCAAGGGTCTTATATGATATTCGAGGGAAATGCTAAATTTGATTTTACAGACAGTGGAGAACACGACTTATCACAAATATCTTATACTGATAAAAAAGATGAAAGTGTTGATTTAACTTCAAAGGGTTGTGAGTTCAATGTTACAAATTTCTTTGATGATAATCCCGACTGGCAGGTTGACAGGTACATAGAAAAAACAAAACGTGTAGACAAAATAACATTAAAATTCACATATCCAGAAATAGCAGAAAGAAATTACACATTAACATTTGACTGGGATAGTGGTGTATCGGGGGTGACAGGTCATAACAATGACGAAAAAGATATTGATATAAGTAAAAATACAGCATATTCATATACATACGGCAAGACAGAGCCAACCTTTATCTTCTTCAATGATGGATATGAGTTTGATTATGTTGAAGAAACTACACAGGACCATAAACAGAACCATAGCTAAAAAATATACATAGAGTTTTAATACAGATGGTGGAATTCTTCCAACCGGAGGAAATATAGGTTTAATGTGTATTATTTTGAAAATAT
>ULPX01040013.1_pt1 | contig 13285 bp, 10 predicted proteins | sample 1953911 | NCBI WGS metagenome assembly ULPX01 (sample SAMEA4835640, study PRJEB28245) | human gut metagenome | biome: gut microbiome; material: fecal sample | place: Denmark | collected 2008 | reverse complement strand
AAATGATATGGAGGCTTTTTGTGTTTATAGGTATAATATTTCTTTTGTTTTTCCGTTTATATACCGTAAGTTTACATCTTATTTATATATAATGCGCTTTATAAAGGAAATCCATCCGATAAAATTCTGGTTGGTATTAGCTGCCATGGTGATAGCTGTTGCCTCTCTTTACGTCTCACATTCTCTGATAAGCGATTTATCTGCTGAAGAACGGGTACGTATGGAAGTGTGGGCGGAAGCAATGAAGAATTTGCAAACTGCAGATGGAAATACGGATTTGACTATGGTCTTGAAAGTTTTGAATGCCAATCATACTATTCCGGTAATCGTGGTTGATCAGAATGAGGATGTACAGACATATAGGAATATAGAACTGTCTTCAGCCGATACAATAGTCTCCTTAAAGGAAAAACTGAGTGATTTTAACCGTGAAGGTAATTGTATTCGCATAGATCTCAATGGCGGTGGCGATTATCTGAATGTATATTATGGACCTTCCCTTATGCTTACCCGGTTAGCTGTTTATCCTTATGTTCAATTAACGGTAGTACTCATTTTTGTTCTTATTGCTATCTTTGCTTTGTTGAGTTCTAAAAAGGCAGAGCAGAATAAAGTATGGGTTGGGTTATCCAAGGAAACTGCCCATCAACTGGGAACTCCGATCTCTTCACTAATGGCATGGATGGAATTACTGAAGACACAATACCCACAGGATGATTTGATTCCTGCTATGGCGGAGGATGTAGAGCGTTTGCAGATGATTGCTAATCGTTTCTCTAAAATCGGTTCTATTCCTGAGCTGGAGGATGCTGATTTAAAAGCTCTGTTGGAACGGGTGACGGATTATATAGCCCACCGTACTTCAGATAAAGTGAAAATCAGTACCCATGTACCCGATTCACTTCCCCCCGTGCGGCTGAATGTTGCTCTGTTTGAATGGGTGATAGAAAATCTTTGTAAGAATGCTGTTGATGCAATGGGTGGAGTAGGAGTATTGGTTATTTCGGTACAGGAAACGTCAAGATATTGGTGTATTGATGTGGCAGATACGGGGAAAGGAATTGACAAACGATATTTTGAAACGGTTTTTGCTCCTGGCTATACCACTAAGAAAAGGGGATGGGGATTGGGCCTTTCATTAGCACGAAGAATTGTGGTTGAGTATCATTCTGGATCCATTTTTGTGAAGCAATCGGAGATCAATAAGGGGACGATATTCAGAATAGAGCTTAAAAAATGAATATTTCGTTGCTAATTTCTACATTATGAGGATAATTATTTGTATCTTTGTCGCCCGAATAAATAAAAGAAGCTTTGGGAAAGTTTGATAAATACAAAATTGATTTGAAAGGCATGCAGGCAGACTCTTGTAAGTATGAGTTTGTACTGGATAACCTTTTCTTTGCTAACATTGATGGACCAGAAGTACAAAAGGGTAAGGTTAATGTTACGCTGGTTGTAAAGAAAACATCTCGTGCTTTCGAATTGAACTTCCAGACGGATGGAATGGTATGGGTACCGTGTGACCGCTGCCTGGATGATATGGAACAACCGGTAAGCTCTACAGATAAGCTGATGGTGAAGTTCGGTCATGAGTATGCTGAAGAAGGTGATAACCTCATTGTGATTCCCGAAGAAGAAGGAGAGATCAATGTGGCATGGTTTATGTATGAGTTTATTGCATTGGCTATTCCGATGAAGCATGTACATGCTCCCGGAAAGTGTAACAAGGCAGTGAGCAGTAAGTTGCATAAGCATTTGCGGACGAAAGCGGACGAAGATGATGCGGAAGATGAAATCTTTATTGAAGGTGAAGATGCACTGCCGGGAGGTGATGTAGAGGAAACTCAGATTGATCCGCGCTGGAACGAATTAAAGAAAATATTAGATAACAATTAAAGATTAAAAAAAATGGCACATCCTAAGAGAAGACAGTCTAAAACAAGAACTGCAAAGAGAAGAACTCATGATAAGGCAGTAGCTCCTACATTGGCAATTTGCCCGAACTGTGGCGAATGGCATGTATATCACACTGTATGTGGTGCTTGCGGATATTACAGAGGCAAGCTTGCTATTGAGAAAGAAGCTGCTGTTTAATTTGCAGCCTGATAAAGAATATACTTGAATGCCGGATGTCTAAAAAGATTTGTAAGCACAAACCTTTTTAGACTACCGTTGTTTAGGTATTCATTAACTTAAGCAGGATTAATGGAAAAAATAAATGCAGTAATTACAGGAGTCGGCGGATATGTACCCGATTATATCTTGACGAATGAAGAGATATCAAGAATGGTGGATACCAATGATGAATGGATTATGACCCGTATCGGAGTAAAGGAAAGACATATCTTGAACGAAGAAGGATTGGGGACTTCGTACATGGCTCGTAAAGCCGCAAAGCAGTTGATGCAGCGTACTGGTTCTAATCCTGATGATATTGATCTGGTGATTGTCGCTACTACTACTCCTGATTATCATTTCCCTTCTACAGCTTCTATCCTATGTGATAAGCTTGGATTAAAACATGCTTTTGCTTTTGACTTACAGGCTGCTTGTAGCGGTTTCTTGTACTTGTTGGAAACGGGGGCTAATTTTATCCGTTCGGGAAGATATAAGAAAATTATTTTAGTAGGTGGTGACAAAATGTCGTCTATGGTGGATTATACCGAGCGTGCTACTTGCCCGATCTTTGGTGACGGGGCAGCTGCGGTTATGATGGAACCGACTACTGAGGATGTTGGTGTCATGGACGCTATTTTAAGAACAGACGGTAAAGGCTTACCTTTCTTGCATATGAAGGCCGGCGGTTCTGTATGTCCTCCTTCTTATTTCACAGTGGATAATCACATGCACTTTCTTTATCAGGAAGGTCGTACGGTATTTAAGTATGCCGTATCCAATATGTCGGACGCTTGTGTTGCCATTGCGGAAAGAAATAATCTCACTAAGGATAATATCGACTGGATTATTCCTCATCAGGCGAACTTGCGCATCATTGATGCAGTAGCTCACCGCTTGGAAGTTCCCCGCGAAAAGGTAATGATTAATATAGAACGTTATGGTAATACAAGTGCCGGTACGCTTCCGCTTTGCCTGTGGGATTTTGAGGATAAACTTAAAAAAGGCGATAACTTGATCTTTACGGCATTCGGTGCAGGATTTACCTGGGGAGCCGTTTATGTGAAGTGGGGATATGATGGAAAAAAACAGTAACAACGTTACGTTAATAAATAAGAAAAAACGCATCCTATTTTCGATGCGTTTTTTTGTCTCAACTAAAATAGAGAAATGTGATGCATAAAGCTGGTTTTGTAAACATCGTGGGAAATCCGAATGTAGGTAAGTCTACGCTGATGAACGCCTTAGTGGGTGAGCGGATTTCGATTGCTACTTTTAAGGCGCAGACAACTCGCCACCGCATTATGGGTATCTATAATACGGACGATATGCAGATTGTATTCTCAGATACTCCGGGTGTGCTGAAGCCACAGTATAAGTTGCAGGAGTCTATGCTGAATTTTTCTACCTCGGCATTGACGGACGCGGATGTTTTGCTATATGTGACGGATGTGGTTGAGACGCCTGATAAGCATAATGAGTTTATAGAAAAGGTGGCACGTATGGAAATACCTGTCCTGCTGCTTATCAACAAGATCGATTTGTCGAATCAGGAGAAACTGGTGGAGCTGGTGGAAGCATGGAAAGCATTGTTGCCTAATGCGGAAATTATTCCGATTTCTGCAACTACAAAATTCAATGTGGAATATGTGATGAAGCGAGTGAAGGAATTATTGCCGGATTCACCACCTTATTTCGACAAGGATCAATGGACGGATAAACCGGCGCGTTTTTTTGTGAATGAGATTATTCGCGAGAAAATTCTATTATATTATGACAAAGAGATACCCTATTCGGTAGAGGTAGTGGTGGAACAATTTAAGGAGGATGCGAAGAAGATACATATCAATGCTGTGATTTATGTAGAGCGTGATTCGCAGAAAGGAATTATTATCGGTAAGCAGGGTAAGGCACTGAAAAAAGTGGCTACTGAGGCGCGCCGTGATTTGGAAAGGTTCTTCGGAAAGACTATTTTCCTGGAGACATTTGTGAAAGTGGATAAGGATTGGCGTAGTTCGGACAAAGAGTTGCGCAATTTTGGTTATCAACTGGATTAGAATATTCATACGACTGGGATAGTCGCAAAAAACAATGAGAGTGAACTATGGGAAATTTAGTTGCAATCGTAGGACGCCCCAATGTGGGAAAGTCTACTTTATTTAACCGCTTGACTAAAACACGTCAGGCGATTGTAAACGAAGAAGCAGGAACAACACGCGACCGCCAGTATGGTAAATCGGAATGGCTGGGGAAGGAGTTCTCCGTGGTAGATACCGGCGGATGGGTGGTGAACTCTGACGATATTTTCGAAGAAGAGATACGCAAACAAGTATTGATGGCTGTGGATGAAGCAGACGTGATTTTGTTTGTGGTAGATGTAATGAATGGAGTAACTGACCTTGATATGCAAGTGGCTGCTATTCTGCGCCGTACTCAAAAGCCGGTATTGCTGATTGCCAATAAGACCGATAATGGAGAACTGCAATACAATGCTCCCGAATTTTATAAGTTGGGATTGGGGGATCCTTACTGTATCTCGGCTATGACGGGTAGTGGAACGGGTGATATGATGGACTTGATTGTTGGTACATTCAAGAAAGAAGCTGACGAAATACTGGATGAAGATATTCCCCGCTTTGCAGTGGTGGGACGTCCAAATGCAGGTAAGTCTTCTATCGTGAATGCTTTTATAGGTGAAGATCGTAATATTGTGACGGAGATTGCCGGCACAACACGTGATTCCATCTATACACGTTACAATAAATTTGGTTTTGATTTCTATCTGGTAGATACTGCCGGTATCCGTAAGAAGAACAAGGTGAATGAAGATTTGGAGTATTATTCCGTAATCCGTTCTATCCGTTCTATTGAGAACGCTGATGTGTGTATCCTTATGTTGGATGCTACCCGTGGTGTTGAGAGTCAAGACTTGAATATATTCTCACTGATACAGAAAAATGCCAAAGGTTTGGTAGTGGTAGTAAATAAATGGGATTTAGTACAGGACAAAACAGTGAAGGTAATGAAGACTTTCGAAGATGCTATCCGTAGCCGTTTTGCTCCGTTTGTTGATTTCCCTATTATTTTCGGTTCGGCATTGACCAAACAACGCATTCTGAAGGTGCTGGAAGAAGCGCGTATAGTGTATGATAATCGTATGACGCGTATTCCTACTGCCCGGCTGAATGAAGAAATGCTTCCCTTGATTGAGGCGTATCCGCCTCCTGCAACCAAAGGCAAGTATATTAAGATTAAGTATATCACGCAGTTACCTAATACGCAGGTTCCTTCTTTTGTGTATTTCGCTAACTTGCCGCAGTATGTAAAGGAACCCTATAAACGTTTCCTGGAAAATAAGATGCGTGAGAAGTGGAGTTTGACCGGAACTCCGATAAACATCTATATCCGTCAGAAGTAGGATTATCAGGGCTTTAAGATATTGAAATAAAACCGCTTGATTTAGTTATAAATCGGGCGGTTTTTTACGTTTTATCAGTGAAATGCAAACAAAAAATAGGTTAGTATGAATATAATATTTATTTTTGCTTAGGTAACAGAAAAAAAGGATTAGATGAAACGCTACAGGTGGTTATTGGGATGCTGCTTGTTCCTGCCCATAGGTATGCTATGGGCTGCGGATGAGCCGGATTTACGTATGCTTCAACAAAAGGCTGCCCAAAGCAGAGATATGGAGGGCTATGTCGGAGTTTGTAAATATCTCTACCAAACGGAAGAAAATCCTGAATTACTCCTTTTATATGCAGATTCTATTCATCAATTGGCTACAAAAAGCAAGAAGCCGGAACAACTCGTAGAATATTATATTTGGGCAAGTGAGGGAAATTTCATCAAGGGAGATTTCCAGCAGGGATATGCCTTAAAGCGGAAAGCTATTGCTCTGGCTGAAAAAGTGGGGTTGAAATTTGCAATAAGCCAGTCTTGTTGTGATATGGGGTATTATTGCAATGTGGATGCTCGTTATGATTCTGCACGTTACTATTTTCGTAAAGGGTTGGAAGCCGGAGAGGATTTATCGGAGGCAGGAGAAGCGTGCCGTACCATGTTGACAAATTATGCCAGCTCGTTTCTTTTTGAAGGGAAGACGGATTCTGCTCTAGTTTATACTATCCGTGCCAGCGAGCGTTCTGCTGCTGATGAGGATACGGCCATGTTAATTGAAAATTTGAATCAGTTAGGTACTATCTATCGTCGGAAAAAGGATTTAGAGAATTGCATTGCCAACTTTGAACAAGCACTTCATTTATGCGAGTTACGTGGAAATCATAATGCAGTTGCTTTTATATATGGAAATATAGCAACGGCTTATTGTGATTGGAATCGTCCGGGAGATGCGATTCCTTTTTCTGAGAAAGCCGTGGAATATGCTTTGAAGACAGGTAATAAGCGAAGGATAGGTACATGTTATGTCAATTTGGGAGCTATTCAGACTCGATTGGTACAAATGCGTGCGGAGGGAATTGCTACATTATTGAAAGCCATACCTATTCTGGAAGAAGTGAATGACAGACGACTATTGTGCGATGCTTATAATTATTTGGTGAACGCCTATCGGATGGATGGAAATCTGAACCAGGCAATGTATTATTTGCAAAAACTTGATAAGCTGGCACATGAAATGCAAACTGATGCGGAACGGTTCCGATATTATCAGGCGAAGGCGGGTTTATTGCAAGAGAGTAAAAAGTATACAGAAGCCATTGTTTATTATCGGAGAATAATCGATATGCTCCGCAGTGGCTACAAGGACACCCGTGATTATGAACATTATAAGCGGTTGGCAGATTGCTATCTGGCTGTGAACAACTCATCTCAGGCCTATGAGTATCTGACCCAAGCCTATGCGCTGCGTGATTCAGCCTTTCATACTGAACAGACCGAACAGCTATCTGAGTATTCAGTAAAATATCAGACGAAAGAGAAAGAACTGGAGATCGTTACTTTGAGGCGGGAACAGTTGGAGCAGGAGACGTATATGCTGCGTCACCGTATCATTGTAGGATCAGTAATTTCACTGTTGGGAATTCTATTATTAGGTTCTCTCTATGCACGTCAACGCCAAAGGGCAAGGATCGCTGTGTTGGCTAATGCCGCTAATGAGAAAGAACGTGAGTTTCTGGAACTTCAGAAAGAGACTGAGCAGCGCCTGACACGAAAATACATTGATGGTTTGGAGAGTGAGCGTGAACGTATGGCGACTGAATTACACGATGATGTGTGTAACAGTTTGCTTGCGCTTGAAATGAATATTCGTACTATTTCCGGTGAGGAAAGTTCGGATTTGAGTGAACAGTTGGGACTATTGAGCAATACTCGCGAAAGGTTGAGAACTCTTTCGCATGAGTTGATGCCACCCGCCTTCCAGTATGCTACGCTCGACGAGATGTTGGGAGATTATGTGCTGCATTTGGCATTACCGGAGGGTATGTATGCGGAGTATCACTCTACAGAAAATGTCGACTGGAATATAATTCCTAAAGCTGTTGGATTTGAATGTTATCGTATTGTTCAGGAAGCGGTGAGCAATGCAGTGAAATATGCCAGCTCTGCCCGTATACAGGTGAAGTTAGCACTGGAAAACAAGAACCTTTCCATACTTGTTACAGATGACGGAAAAGGGTTTGATATGAGCAAGAAAACCAAAGGTATTGGCTTGCATACCATCTGGCAACGGGCTGAAACGATTGGTGCTAAGGTTGAACTGATTTCTGCTCCGGGTGAAGGAACCCGGCTGAGAGTAAATGTAATAATCTAATCGAGCAATGGAAAAGAATGTGAAAGCGGAATTATTGGTAGTGGATGACCATAGCCTGATTTTAGAAGGTATTTGCAAAATTGTGAATAAGATGCCGGAAGTAACAGTGGCGGATGCAGTGACTTCCGGAAAGCAGGCTATAAAGTTGATTGAAGAGCGTGATTATGATGTATATATTCTGGATATCAGTATCCCCGATATTTCAGGTTTTGAATTGATAGCCAAAATTCGTGAGTTGAATGACCAGGCGAGGATTGTCGTAAATACGATGCATGAGGAGATATGGATGGTGAACCGATTAGTGCAATGCGGAGTAAATGCGGTTATTCTGAAATCTTCGGCTCATGCAGAACTAGTGGCAGCTATTCGTAGTGTACTGAGGGGGGAGAGTTATACTTGTCCTCGTTTTGCTTCTATATTGCAAAAGTTAAATTCTTCATCATCAGGTTTACAACCAAAAGATGCTCCGACACGGCGCGAACGCGATGTTCTGGAAGCTGTAGCCAAAGGAATGAATACACATGAGATTGCTGCGTTATTAAAAATTTCAGAAAATACTGTAGAAACATTTCGCAAGAGGCTTATTAGTAAATTTGGGGCGAAAAATGCAATAGATATGGTGGTCAAGGCTGTTTCACAAGGATGGATAAAGCTAGATTGATTTACAGAAAATTCAATAAGTAACGGTTTTCCGTGATTTTTTATTAATATATTTTGGTTATCTTTGTTGCGTAATTGAAATTGTTCTTCATGTTTTCTCATGAGGATATAGGGACAATCAAAGTATGTCGTGAGGATATATGTCAATTCTATTAACTGGTTTTATAAGAAAAAAAACGTCCGGAGGTATCTCCGGACGCTTTTATTTATGACAGATGGATGAGATTAAGCGGCTTATCCTTCTATGTTTTGTACCTCCAATTCCTTTACCTTACGGAAGAGATCGGATGCAAAGATGAAGTCATTCAATTTCTTGTTGCTAGAGGTGAAGATATCGTCCTTACTGCCTTCCCATTCTTTATATCCGTCGTAGATATAGATAATTTTCTCACCTATTCCCATGACGGAGTTCATATCATGAGTATTGATGAGAGTGGTCATATTATACTCATGCGTGATGTCGTGTACCAGTTCGTCAATGACGAGCGATGTCTTTGGGTCCAGACCAGAGTTTGGTTCATCGCAGAACAGGTATTGAGGATTCAGAGCAATGGCACGGGCAATGGCGACGCGCTTTTGCATACCGCCACTGATCTCTCCCGGAAATTTGTCCTTTGCTTCTGCCAGGTTCACGCGGTCCAGGCAGAACATAGCACGGCGGGTACGGTCGCGGAATGTATCGTTACTGAACATGTTTAATGGAAACATCACATTATCCAATACAGTCATGGAATCGAACAATGCTGCACTCTGGAAAATCATTCCCATTTCCCGGCGCAATGCTTTCTTTTCCTTCTTGCCCATGGCAAGGAAGTTTCGGTTATCGTATAATAATTCACCACGTTCCGGCGTCAGTAGTCCGACGATACATTTCATTAGTACCGTTTTTCCTGAACCACTTTGTCCGATGATAAGATTCGTTTTTCCGTTCTCAAAAGTGGCGTTGATATCCTTCAATACATCCCTGTCTTCAAATGATTTCCAAAGTCCTTTCAGTTCAATCATCCCATTAAGAGTTTAGTTAATATTAAGTCGGCAAATAAGATAAGCACGCTGCTGCATACTACAGAGTCCGTAGAGGCTTTGCCTACTTCTATGGAACCGCCTTCGACGGTATAACCGAAGAAGGCCGATACACTGGCGATGATAAAAGCGAAGAACAATGATTTGATGATACCACACCAAATGAACCATTCCACAAACATGTATTGTAAACCGTATTCCAGGTCCACCGCCGACATGATGCCACCGAACCAACATGTGGCAAAGGCTCCGATGATACCGGCAAAGATACTGAACGTCACCAGGAAAGGGATAGTGGTGACCATGGCAAAAATTTTGGGTAGTATCAGGTAATTGGCTGAATTGACTCCCATGATCTCCAGTGCGTCGATCTGTTGTGTCACTCGCATGGTTCCCAGCTCTGAAGCGATATTGGAACCTACTTTTCCCGCTAATATCAGACACATGATGGAGGAAGAGAATTCCAATAGCATGATTTCACGCGTCACATAGCCTACCGTCCAGCGCGGCATAAACGGGCTTTCGATATTCAGCTTGATTTGTATGGTGATAACAGCGCCGATAAAGAACGAAATCAGCAACACAATGCCGATAGAGTTCACGCCGAGTTGCCCCATTTCGTTAATGTATTGGCGGAAGAACATACGCATACGCTCTGGTCGGGCAAAAGTACGCCCCATCAACATGATGTATCTTCCGACAGTTTTAAGTGCTTTTATCATGACTCTTAACTATTTTGTCTGCAAATATAGCCCATTTTCAGCTGATAATTGCTACATTTGCCGCAAAATGTGTGAGTGACAAGCTCGTCACTTGTGGTTTTGACAGTTTGTAACTGAAAGAATATGGAAGAAAGTAAAATGGTGCTTCGCACCGAAGACTTGGTGAAAAAGTACGGTAAACGTACAGTAGTGAGCCACGTCTCCATAAATGTGAAGCAGGGAGAGATTGTAGGTTTGCTGGGACCGAACGGTGCCGGTAAAACGACTTCATTCTATATGACCGTTGGATTGATTACACCGAATGAGGGACGTATCTTTCTGGATGATCTGGATATTACGAAATATCCGGTGTACAAGCGTGCGCAAACCGGAATCGGATATCTGGCACAGGAAGCATCCGTATTCCGCCAGATGAGTGTGGAAGATAACATTGCTTCGGTACTTGAAATGACAGATAAGCCTTTGGAATATCAGAAAGAAAAGCTGGAAAGTCTGATTGCGGAGTTTCGTTTGCAGAAAGTGCGTAAGAATAAGGGTAATCAACTTTCGGGTGGTGAGCGCCGCCGTACGGAGATTGCTCGCTGTCTTGCTATTGATCCTAAGTTTATCATGCTCGATGAACCTTTTGCAGGAGTTGACCCGATTGCGGTAGAGGATATTCAGCAGATTGTGTGGAAGCTGAAAGATAAAAATATTGGTATTCTGATTACTGACCATAATGTGCAGGAAACATTAAGTATTACTGACCGTGCTTATTTGTTGTTTGAAGGTAAAATCTTGTTCCAGGGAACACCGGAAGAATTAGCAGAAAATAAAATTGTGCGTGAAAAATACCTAAGTAATAGCTTTGTGCTGCGCCGCAAAGACTTTATGAAATAGTGATTAGGGGTAAGTGATTAGTGATTAGCGCAACATTAATCATTTACTCCTAATCACTAAAAACAAAGTCCGCCTGCTCTCTTTCTGAAAGGGAGCAGGCGGACTTGTTTTCTTTTCTCCTGTATAATTAGTATTTCGGAGGTCTTGCTTCTTTCACTACCATGTTACGGCCAAAATATTCGGCTCCATCGAGTTCTTCAATAGCTTTAGCTGCAGCTGCTGCATCTTCCATTTCTACAAATGCGATACCTCTGAAACGACCGGTTTCGCGATCTTTAATAAATTTGACTGCGGTTACAGCACCGTAATCTTCCATGACCTTTTGGAGGTCTGATTCCCTAACTTTGTAGTTAAGGTTTCCTACGTAAATGTTCATAATGAAAATGTAAAATAAATAAATGAATAAAACTCTCTTGGAAGGGTAACTATAATAAAAGGATCACAACAACAGAGAGTTTACAAAAGCGTTTCATGAAAAACGGAAGTAAAAACCATGTACTGAAAATCTAAGAACTAATGTATTACCATTCCGCAACAAAGAAACATAATTATTTCGGAATTTCCATATTTTCTTTCTGTTTTTTTTGCTTTTTCTTTCGATTCTGAAGCTAAATGCCTTATCTAATTACGATCTGTAGCTTATGGAGAATAATCATAATAATGTTTTCATTAAACAATACAGAGAGTATGATTTAGTGATAACTAATCTCTCCTTTTGTTATAAAGAAATAATTCAGCAATGTTTTTTTGATAATTGAAAGAATAACGCTAATTTTGCACCCTCGTTTGAGATTGGAATAAAGTATAAATCAAATAAATAATTGTCAGAATGAACGTTTCATTACAAAACATTGACAAAGTAAGCGCTCTGCTTACTGTGAAGCTTGAGAAAGCCGATTATCAGGAAAAAGTTGATAAATCATTGAAAAAACTTCGTCAGAAAGCTCAGGTTCCGGGGTTCCGTCCGGGGATGGTTCCGATGAGTCTGGTGAAGAAAATGTATGGTAAATCAGTTATTGCTGAAGAAGTAAACAAGGCACTTTCAGAAGCTGTATATAAGTATATTCAAGATAATAATGTATCTATTCTCGGCGAACCGCTGCCAAATGAAGATAAGCAACCGGATATCGACTTCGATACTATGGAAGAATTCGAATTCCTTTTCGATATTGCTCTGGCACCTGAATTCAAAGCTGAAGTAAGCACTAAAGATAAAGTTGACTATTATTTGATTGGCGTTACCGAAGATATGGTAAACAATCAGGTGAAGGCTTACACACAACGTAATGGTAAGTACGAACAAGTGGACGTTTACGAAGATAACGATATGCTGAAGGGATTGCTGGCTGAATTGGATGAAAACGGCAATACCAAAGAAGGTGGCATTCAGGTAGAAGCTGCTGTAATGATGCCGTCTTATATGAAGAACGATGAGCAAAAAGCTATCTTTGCCAATGCAAAAGTAAATGATGTACTCGTATTCAATCCTTATACTGCATGGGATGGTAATGCAACTGAACTGTCTTCTTTGTTGAAGATCGATAAAGAAGAAGCCGCTGAAATGAAATCTAACTTCAGCTATCAGGTAGAAGAAGTGACTCGTTTTGTAGCCGGTGAACTGACTCAGGAAATTTTCGATCAGGTATGTGGTAAAGATGTTGTGAAGACTGAAGAAGAATTCCGTGCTAAAGTAAAAGAGGTAATTGCTAATCAGTTTGTAGCAGACACTGATTATAAATTTCTGATTGACGCTCGTAAGATGTTGATGGAGAAAGTTGGCAAGTTGGAATTCCCGGATGCATTGCTGAAACGCATCATGCGCATGAACAACCAGGACAAAGACGAGAAATTTGTAGAAGACAACTATGATAAGAGTATCGAAGAACTGACATGGCACCTGATCAAGGAACAGTTGGTGAAAGCTAACGATATCAAGGTTGAACAGGAAGATGTAGTCAATATGGCTAAGGAAGCTACCCGTGCACAGTTTGCACAATATGGTATGATGAGTGTTCCTGAAGATCTTCTGGAAAACTATGCAAAAGAAATGCTGAAGAAGAAAGAAAGCGTTGAAGGTTTGGTAAACCGCGTTGTTGAAACTAAATTGGCT
>ULPX01033502.1_pt1 | contig 13319 bp, 8 predicted proteins | sample 1953911 | NCBI WGS metagenome assembly ULPX01 (sample SAMEA4835640, study PRJEB28245) | human gut metagenome | biome: gut microbiome; material: fecal sample | place: Denmark | collected 2008 | reverse complement strand
GAGGTTCTTGCGATAGGACATCTACCCCGGCCGCTTTAATTCGACCTTCGTTCAAAGCGTCGGCCAAATCCTGCTCGTTAACGAGAGGCCCCCGTCCTGTATTGATGACAATGGCCGATGGCTTCATAAGCCCGATGGTTCGGGCGTTTATCAGATTACGAGTCGTGTCGTTCAAAGGGCAATGCAGGGTGATTACATCGCTTTCGGCTAGTAAGGTCTCCAATGTTACGGGAGTGACATAGTCGGGCAGTTGGTCTTTCTTTTTCGATGTTTGGGCTAAAACATTCATTCCGAAAGCATGAGCGATTCTTGCGACTGTGCTGCCTATATTACCGAACCCGATGATACCGATATTTTTTCCTGCAATTTCGAATATGGGACTTTTCTGAAAAGTGAAATCTTTACAGTCCGCCCATTCTCCCGATTTCACACATTGTGAATGGGCGGCAACGTCGCTGGCTATGTTGAGCAGATGAGCAAATACCATTTGAGCGACCGACTCGCTGCTGTAAGCCGGTATATTGGTAACGGCGATACCTCTATTCTTTGCCGCTTCTACATCGACGATATTATACCCGGTGGCTAATACACCGATGTAGCGTAAATGAGGTAGTTGCTCCAATGTGGTTGCGCTCAATGGAGTCTTGTTTGTGAGAACGATGTCGGCCAAAGCAGCCCGCGATACGATTTCGTCAACAGAGGTACGGTCATAAACGGTGAATTCACCCATTCTTTCGATACCCTCCCACGACAAATCTCCGGGATTCAAACCGTATCCGTCGAGCACGACAATGCGATGAGACTTGCGTTTCTCTTCGATGACGTTTTCTGTTGCGTTTTTCAACTCTTCCCACGATAGCTCGTCAGCTTTTACTTTGTATCCGTCGGTCACTTTCCACTCTCTCATAATCTCTTTTATTTAATGTCAATGGCATTTTTTACTTTTTCGTCGGTCAATGCTATTTTCAGGACATCGGTAATATTTTTTACATAGTGGAATGTGAGTCCTTTCAAATAGGACTCTTTGATTTCCTCTATATCTTTTCGGTTTTCTTCGGAGAGTATGATCTCTCGTATTCCTGCACGTTTGGCCGCGAGGATTTTTTCTTTGATACCGCCTACGGGAAGGACTTTTCCCCGTAACGTGATTTCACCCGTCATAGCTAAATGGTCTTTCACTTTTCGTTGGGTAAAAGTCGAGGCTAGCGAAGTTACCATCGTAATACCGGCCGAGGGTCCGTCTTTGGGTATAGCACCCTCCGGCACATGGATATGTACGGCCCATTTATCGAAGATGTCTTCATCGATACCCAATAGCGAAGCATGCGATTTGATATATTGCAAGGCAATTACCGCCGACTCTTTCATTACATCGCCCAAGTTCCCGGTCAAGGTGAGCTTTTCTCCTTTCGACTTGCTCAGGCTCGACTCGACAAACAGAATCTCACCTCCGACGGCTGTCCATGCCAGTCCCGTTACGACACCGGCATAATCGTTGTTTTCATATTTGTCCCGGTTGTATTCCTGAGCACCCAAATATTCGTGCAGATCGTCGATAGAAAGGGTGGGGTTATATTCTTTACCGGAGGCTTTCAGTCGAGCGACTTTTCGCATGATGCGGGCTATTTTTTTATCGAGTTCCCGAACGCCCGATTCGCGGGTATATTGGTCGACTATTGCAGCCATTACTTTTTTGGGAATAACGACATCACCTTCCTTTAATCCGTGATTTTCGAGTTGTTTCGGTACTAGATGCCGACGTCCTATCTCTACTTTCTCTTCGATAATATATCCACTGATGTCAATTAGTTCCATGCGGTCGAGCAGAGGTTGAGATATAGTATTCAAATTGTTGGCAGTAGCGATGAATAAAATTTTCGACAAATCGTAATCGATGTCGATATAGTTGTCGTGAAACGCATTATTCTGTTCTGGATCCAATACTTCGAGTAAGGCCGAAGCCGGATCGCCTTTGAAATCGTTTCCTATTTTGTCTATCTCGTCCAATACGAAAACGGGGTTCGAGCTTTTTGCTTTGATGAGCCCTTGTATAATACGTCCCGGCATTGCTCCTATGTAGGTACGGCGATGTCCTCTTATTTCGGCTTCGTCATGTAGGCCGCCTAATGAGATACGGATATATTTTCTGTTCAACGCTTCTGCGACAGATTTTCCCAACGAAGTTTTTCCTACGCCCGGAGGACCATACAGACAGATGATAGGTGACTTCATATCACCTCTTAATTTCAGCACAGCCAAATGTTCGATGATACGTTCTTTGACTTTATCCAATCCGTAGTGATCTTTGTCTAATTGTTTCTGGACATGATTGAGGTTGAAATTATCTTGGGTATATTCGTTCCACGGAAGCTCTAACAACGTGTCCAAATAGGTATATTGTACAGAGAAGTCGGGCGATTGAGGGTGTAGTCTTTCGAGTTTTCTCATTTCTTTTTCGAAAATCTCGGCAGTTTTACTGTCCCATTTCTTTTTTTCGGCTCGTTCACGCAATTCTTGAATATCTTGGTCTTGCATGTTCCCACCCAATTCTTCCTGTATGGTGCGTATCTGTTGTTGCAGGAAGTGCTCTCTTTGTTGCTGATTCAAGTCTTCGCGCGTTTTGGACTGTATGTCGGCCTTGATTTGTAAGAGTTGAGCCTCTTGCGTCAGCATTTCATAGAGCTTGAACAAACGTTCTTTGATATTGCTGATGGTGAGCAATTCTTGCTTTTGGGTTGCAGATAACGGAATATTCGCACCTAAGAAATTGACCAAATAATGCGCACTATCTATATTCCGAATAGCAAATACCAATTCTTTGGCTTGTTCTCCGATATTTTTCAACAGTTCGAAAGTCAAGTCTTTCAAGGCGGAAACCAAAGCCTCGAATTCCTTGTCGTTGGCATCGGGTAAAATTTCATTTTCCAGCGATACATTGGCTCTCATATAAGGGAACGTTTCGGTAATTTCGTCGATTCTAAACCGTTTCATTTTCCCTTGTAATATGACAGTCGTACTCTCGTCGGGCATTTCCAGAATCTTGATGATTTCACCGATAACTCCTACTTCGTATAAATCGTCTTTTCCAGGATCCTCTACGGCGGCATCTCGCTGACAAACCACACCGATAGGGGTGTGACTGTTTTGGGCATCTTTGATCAACTGCAAAGATTTGGTTCTTCCTACGTTGACAGGGATAGCCACTCCCGGGAATAATACCATATTGCGTAATGCAAGAATGGGCAATCCTTTTGTATTTAAAGTCTTACATTCCGAATCGTTTTGTCCTGATATTTCTGTAAACAGAGGCATAATCGATGGTGTATTTTCGTCGTTTTCGCAGATCATATAATTGTTCTTAGGTGTATGATTAAATATTGACATTTTGACAGGTTTAGGTTTGTCGTTTTTTCATTAAACCTATTTTTACCTATCGTTTTACTCTATTGTACAAGTCGCGTGCCAAAGTTAAGCAAATAGCATGGCATTGTCGAAATTATTATGTTTTTTTGTTTATTTTGCAGGGCAAATGAGTGATGGTATGGCAAATTCTTTTTTTAAGTTTAAACAGTTTACGATACATCAGGAGCGTTCGGCAATGAGAGTCAGTACCGATGGCGTATTATTGGGCGCTTGGAGCAGAGTGGAAAAATCGAATCGCATTTTGGATATCGGTACAGGAACAGGATTGATAGCGATTATGGCGGCTCAACGTTCTTTGGCTCGAATCGATGCCGTAGAATTGGACTTCGGTGCAGCCAGTGAAGCGGCGTTCAATGTCTCTCTTTCTCCGTGGAAGGATAGGATAACGGTATATTGTATGGATTTTTGTAGGTTTTACGATAAAACTACAAAGCCGGTGTATCATCATATTTTATCTAATCCTCCTTATTTCATAGATTCTTTGCTCCCTCCCGATGGCAAGAGAGAACAGGCTCGACATACGGGAACTCTTGATTATGAAGTTTTATTCGAGGGTGCGTCCTATTTATTGTTGCCCGATGGGAAGTTATCTTTGGTATCTCCGGCCGATTTACAAGAACATCTTATTTTTATTGCTTCGTTGTATGGATTCTATCCGGTGCGGTTTACTTATGTTTCGGGTATTTCGGGTAAAGCTCCTAAACGATTGTTGTCGGAGTGGAGTAGAGTTCGTAGACCATTGGAAGAAAATGCTTTTTCCATAGAGAAAAGAGGGGAGGGATACACTCTTGAATATATAATGCTTACTCGTGATTTTTATTTGAAGATGTAGTCACTGAAACAATTACAGTGTCCCATGTGTTGTATAGCAAAGATTGTATCATTTAAAATAAATAATTATGGATATTGCAACAATGCATTTTTGGGGAAAGACCAAATATTGGTGGGCTTTGATTATTACGGGTATATTGATGATCCCTTGCGGATTGTGGCTATGGTTTCAACCGGCATTGGGATACGAGGTGTTATCTCTGTTGTTAGGGTGGCTTTTGATTCTTTTTGGAATTGTTCAGCTCATTGTATCGGGCAATGTTAAACAAAAAGTTCGAGGATGGGGCTGGTGGCTTGCCGGTGGAATTATCGATATACTTATCGGGTTTATATTAGTTGGGAATTTATCTTTCAGCGAGGCTGTGCTTCCTTTCTTTTTTGCCTTTATTTTTGTGTATAAAGGGATTGCGAATTTGTTTTCTGCATTGAATATGGTTTCTACCCATAGATATTGGTGGTTGTATTTGGTTAACGGGTTGTTATTGTTGATACTTGGATTGTTATTCTTCGCTTCACCTTTTACGGCTGCGTTTTCTATTATTTTTTTGTGTGCGGCTGCCTTTATTTATTGGGGATTTTCTCTTATTTTCTTCGGTTATTCTTTGAGACCCGTGGAACAGTAGGGGAAAAAGGAATTATTCGGTAGGTTTCAAAGCGCTCTCCATAAGGGGGCGCTTTTTGTTTAAGGGAGTTAAAACCTTTTGTGAAGGCTCTTTATAAAGTGGAAAAGAGTATATTTGTAAAAATTATAGGAGTGGGATGCAGCATTTAGTCTGTTTTTAGACTCTTTTTAATAAAGGTCATTAAACTATTCTTGAAAAGGAGAGTCTAATAGATATAATTTCAATAGAGTAATTTAAGATTAAGGAGAGATGATTATGAAAACAAAAAAATTTGCCCTGTTGATTATATTGTCGATGTTGGTGACGGGTTTTGCCGGGGCAGGCTCGTATATAGTCGAAGATGATATTTATTATAATCCGAACGATAAAAATCCTGTTGTAGAAAAGAAAGAAAAAGAGGCCCAGAAAGAACTTCAAGAGAAAGCTGCGGTTAAAAAAACATTGATGGCAACGTCGGATAATCACTTTCGAGATGTCGATGAATATAATCGTCGTGGAGAATCTTCCGATATGACGCTTGAAGATATTGCGGCCAATCAGAAAGAAGATTATGTAGAATACAATGTGGTCGATGAAAATGGTGACGACGGATATTATTTGAATGGTTTTAACGGCTCCGACTCGGATTATGAATACGCTTTGCGCATTCGCCGTTTTCACAATCCAAAGTTTGTCGTTTCGGTAAGCGACCCATTCTATTCCGATATTTATTTTTTGGATAATAACGATTGGAACGTTTATATCTCGGATAATTATGCGTGGGTAACCCCGACATGGACAAATCCGTGGTATTGGAATTATACATGGGCGCCATATTCTTATACCAGCTGGTCTTGGCGTTGGAGTTTGGGTCCGTGGGGATTCTCGTTCGGATATGATCCTTTTTACAGTTGGGGTGGTTATTGGGGCTGGAATTCATGGTATCGTCCTCCTTTCTACCACCATCACCATCATCATTATTACGATCGTCCTTACTATGGTTGGAACAGACCGTATCGTCCTCAGTACACTCCCAACGGCCGCACTCCTAACCGCTATGGCGGTAGTGCGATATCTTCCGGGAACTCTGCTGCATCGAGCAGGCGGCGTGCGACTGTCGGCACAGGGACTTCGGGAAATACGACCGGTCGTCGTACGGTTGGAAATGTAACTTCTACATCGGGCGGACGCGGTTCACAATCGGTAAATGGAGTACGTACAAATCGAGGCACTGTAATAAGCAATAGTTCCAATTCGAATGGCAACCGAGGGTATAGTTTCGGGGAGGCAAATTCTTCCAGAAGGGGGAATTCCTCATTTTCAGGAACGGTTTCTAACCCGTCGAGTAGTCAAAGTAGAAGACAGACGACCATCAATAATAATACAAACTCTTCGAGAAGAAATTATAATAGTATAGGAAATGGTGGACGAGGTAGTTCCTCGTATAATCGCAGTACACCTTCTTCCAATCGAAATTCGGGTTACTCGAATAGTTCTTCGTCTAGTCGTCGTTCCTCCGGTAGTTATTCTGCTCCGTCTCACTCTTCTTCGTCGAGAGGAAGTGGAACGTCTTCCCGGGGAAGTAGCAGTAGCGGACGTGGTGGACGCAGATAAATAGGGTTGAATTTTCAAAATGAGACATATGAAGAATGTGAGATATGGTTTGGCATTGGCTGCTCTATGTAGCAGCTCAATGCTTTTCAGTCAGGGAGTTGTTGATGCTTTGAAATATTCTCAACAAGACATACGGGGAACGGCTCGTTATATGGGTATGGCGGGCGCTTTTGGCGCATTAGGAGGGGATATTACGACATTGAGCCAGAATCCGGCAGGTATAGGAGTTTATCGTAATTCCGATATAGCTGCAACGATAGACCTTTCCAATCAAGTAAGTTCGGTGAATACGGCTGGAAATAGAATGTCAGATAGCAAGTTTAATGTTTCATGTAATAATTTTGGTTTTGTATGGACTGTCCGCTTTAATCAGGAAGCCTTGAAAAATTTGAATTTCGGTTTTGCCTATAATAAGCAAAAATCGTTTGACCGCTCCTATAAAGCCGGCTATTCGGGGATAACCGGAGCCAGTTCGCTTTCGGGGTATATTGCCCATTTATCCGAAGGTTATTCTGTTGCGGATTTAGCTTATCCAGACAATAGTGGGAGTAGCTATGATCCGTATAACAATAATCCGTGGTTGAATGTATTGGGATTCAGTCCTATTTGATAAATCCAAAAAGTACGACAGGAAATACATGGAATAGTGTAGTAGGAAACGGTACGAATACGACGGGAGATCTCTATGTTCGGGAGAAAGGTTCGATCGATGAATACAACTTTAATGTCGGAGGAAATATCTATAACGTATTTTATTGGGGGTTAGGAATTGCCGTTACCGACTTTTCTTATGATATTCAAAGCGGGTATGGTGAAAACTTTACGGGAGGATATATCTCATCGGGTAGCCCGAATGTGGACGGCTGGTACTTGATGAGAAATGCATTACATACGAACGGATCGGGGATAAAAGTCAATTTGGGTGTCATTATGAGAGCCACCGATAATTTCCGTTTGGGCTTTGCTTTCCATACTCCTAATTATTATAAAATGACCGATTCGTATGTGGCATCGGTGAAATATGATTTTAATGAATCGGGGACACGTTATGACGATTTAGCCGAAACGCCGAGTGGAAGTTATGATTATGAATTTCAATCTCCGTGGCGTATGATAGCCAGTGCTGCTTATGTTTTTGGACAAAGTGGAATTTTAAGTTTTGATTACGAGTATACATCTAGTAATAATATGTCGTTCGACGATCCCTATTCGGTCGATGCTTTTTATAAAACTAATCAGGAAATTACGGAGATGGTTTCTCCTATGCATACATTTAAAATCGGAGGCGAATTTCGTATTACACCCCAAATCAGTGCTCGTTTAGGATATGCTTATCAGACTTCCCCTGTGAAATCGGAATACAGGTCGGGACGCGAAATTCCTACGGCCGGAACGCTTACGATGTTTACCTTAGATAGAGAGACCAATTATTTTACAGTAGGTTTGGGATACCGCTTTTCGAATGTTTATGTAGATATGGCTTATATGCATCGCTACCGTCGTAGCGAGCTTTTCCCGTTCTCTCCGTTGCCGGCTGCTGTGGATAATCCTTATAATCCAGATCAGACAGAGCCGTCGTTAGCCATTTCGCCTCAGATATCTTCGTTGACGGACCATAATAATTCTTTTGTTTTGACTTTGGGTGTAAAGTTCTAAGACAGAACGGAAATATATTTTGAAAGAGCGACTTAAAATCTAAGTTGCTCTTTTGTTTTTTATGAAAAGAAATGTATATCTTTGAAAAGATATGGAAAAATTCCATGACAAGATGGAAGAAAATTTTGTGATAGATACAGGGAATAAAGAATTTCAAGACGCTTTGAGCTTGATTCAATATACATCTCAGTCAGTTTTTTTGACAGGGAAAGCGGGTACGGGCAAATCTACTTTTTTGAAATATGTGTGCGAGCATACCAAAAAGAAATATGTAGTTCTGGCCCCGACAGGAGTGTCGGCGATTAATGTGGGTGGTAGTACGATTCATTCTTTTTTTAAGATGCCGTTTCGGCCCATGTTGCCCGACGATCCCGATTTGAGTTTGGCGGGAGGAAGAATATATGAATTATTAAAATACAATAAGAAGCAGCGACAGTTGCTGCGTGAAGTGGAATTGATTATTATCGATGAAATATCGATGGTACGGGCCGATATGATTGATTTTATCGATCGTGTGTTACGGGTTTATTCGGGTAATATGAGGTTCCCTTTCGGTGGCAAGCAATTATTGTTGGTAGGCGATGTATATCAATTGGAGCCGGTTGTGACTTCCGATATGCGAGATATTCTTAGCCGGTTTTATTCTAATTTCTATTTTTTTTCGGCACGGGTTTTTAGAGAAATGTCGTTGGTCCCTATCGAGTTGCAAAAAGTGTATCGACAGCAAGATGAGCGTTTCGTAGAAGTATTGGATAAAATAAGAAACAATACTGCGACGAGAGAAGAACTCGATTTGTTGAATAGCCGTTATCTCCCGCAATATGAACCTGAGAAGGATAATTTCTCGATTACATTGGCGACTCGTAGGGATCAGGTGGACTATATCAATGAAAACCGACTATCTGGATTGCCGGGGAAAGAATATACATTTACGGGGACGATAAAAGGTGATTTCCCTGAGGGGAGTTTGCCTACTTCGTTGGAACTGGTCGTAAAGACCGGAGCCCAAGTGATTTTTATAAAGAATGACCCGGAACGCAGGTGGGTGAACGGGACGATAGGAATGATTTCGGATATAACGCCCGATGAGAAAATCGAGGTGGTGCTTGAATCGGGTGAGATGTATGAGTTGGAGCGTTGTGTTTGGGAGAATATCAAATATACCTACAATGAAAAAGAAAAGACTATCGAGGAAAGTGTATTGGGCACTTTTTTACAATTTCCCATTCGTTTGGCTTGGGCTATTACCGTGCATAAGAGTCAGGGATTGACGTTTAATCGCGTGATTGTCGATTTTACGGGAGGGGCTTTTGCCGGGGGACAGACGTATGTGGCTTTGAGTCGATGCCGCTCTTTGGAAGGTATTGTGTTGAAACGGCAGATCACGCATCGGGATATATTCGTAAATCCCGATATCGTACGGTTCAGCAAAGGTTTCAACGATTCTGTTTTGATAGAACAGTCATTGAAGCTCGCACAAGCCGATCGTCTGTATGTCGAGGCTGTGAATGCTTTCGACGAAGGCGATTTTGACAAGATGTTACAAAGTTTTTTCAAGGCTATCCATACGAGATATGATATTGAGAAACCCGTAATTCAGAGGTATATTCGTAAAAAATTGAACGTTATCAATCAGTTGCGTGTTAAAAATCGGGAGCTTCAACAGGCGTTGTCCGATAGGAATACCGTATTGCGTAAATATGCACATGAATATTACCTATTAGGGAACGAGTGTATAACTAAGGCAAAGGATGTGCGGGCGGCTTTGGCTAATTTTGACAAAGCGTTGTCTCTCGATCCTACGTTGATCGATGCATGGGTAAGAAAAGGAATTACGCTCGAAGATCAAGGCGATGAACATGGAGCTATGGCGTGTTACAATGAAGCTGTAAGGTTGAGCCCGTTGAGTTTTAAAGCTCTATATAATCGGGGTAAATTACGCTATAAACAAGGCGATTATGAAACGGCATTATCCGATTTTGTAAAAGCCGTTAAACAAAAACCGTTACATGCTACGGCACACGATCGACTCGGAGATACTTTTATCAAACTGGAAATGCCCGATATGGCCGCTCGTCATTGGGCTATTGCAGAAGAGTTGAGGGAGAAAAAACAACAGAACAACAAATAAATAATAACTATGATGAACAAAGGTCTGAAAAAAGGATTGAAGATTACCGGAGTAACCGTGGCGGTTATCTTGGTATTCATGCTTGTCTTGCCATTTATGTTTAAAGACAAAGTGATAATTATTGTGAAAAAAGAGGCCAATGAGATGTTGAATGCCAAGCTCGATTTTGAATCGCTCGATATCAGTCTCTTTTCGCATTTCCCGAGTGCGTCTATCGAATTGAATGGTTTGACACTTTCGGGTATAGATGATTTTGAAAACGACACGTTGGTCTCTGCTGAATCCATCGATGTGGCTGTAAATGTGATGAGCCTGTTTAGTGACAAAGGTTTCGATGTGAATTACGTCGTTTTGGACAAGCCGTCGATAAAAGCGGTGAAGTTGGCCGATGGACGGGTGAATTGGGATATTATGAAACCGGATACGGTCGATGTGGAAGAAGAAAAAACGGTCGAAGTAGAGGGCGAATCTTCTTTCCGTCTGAAATTGAAAAATTTTAAGATAGCTGATGCTACGATCGTTTATGTGGACGATTCCACGAATATGCAATTCTATACCGATAAACTGAATTTGAAGCTATCGGGCGATATGAGTGCCGATATGACCGATATAGACAGTAAATTGTCCTGTAAAGATATTTACTTCGCGATGGGCGGTATCTCTTATTTGAAACAGGCTGAGGCCGGAGCGAAGTTAACGGTATCGGCCGACTTGAAGAATAATAAATTTATTTTGAAAGAAAACACGTTGAGCTTGAATGCCATTGTCCTGAATCTCGATGGTTGGGTAGCGCTCCTCGACGATGGGGCTATGGATATGGACTTAAAGATAAACACTTCTGAGATAAACTTTAAAGAGATACTTTCTTTGATACCGGCTATATATCAGAATAATTTCGATAAATTGCGCACGACAGGCAATATGTCGCTTACGGCTTTTGCAAAAGGGCGAATGGCCGGTGAGAATATGCCCCAATTCGGGCTAACGCTCGGTGTGAAAGATGCTACACTTAACTATGAAGGAATGCCGGCTTCGGTCGATGGAATCAATATAGGTGCTTCGGTGAGCAATCCGGGCGGAAGTCTGGATAAAACAATTATCGATTTATCGGAATTTCGTCTCTCTATGGCAGGCAATCCTTTCAAGGCCGCGCTGTATGCCTCTACACCTATATCGGATTTGAATTTCAAGGCTACTGCCGACGGTACGGTTCATTTGGGGAAAATCAAGGATATTTATCCTTTGGGCGATTCTATAACCCTGAGTGGTATCGTTACCGCCGATTTGCAATTTGCAGGCCGTATGTCCGATATTGAAAAAGAAAATTATCAGAATATAAGAGGGGAGGGAACACTAACTGTCGCCGACATGGATTTAACGATGAAAGGTTTGCCTGCCGTCGCAGTGAAAAAGGCGCAGGCTTCGGTTTCGGCCAAAGCCATGTCGTTGTCTCAGCTCGATGTTAAGGTCGGAAAGAGCGATATTCAAGCCCATGGTTCTTTATCCAATTATCTGGCGTACGTTTTGAAAAATGAGACTATAAAAGGCTCTTTGACGGTGACTTCGTTGCTGCTTGACCTGAACGAATTAATGGGTGACTCGGAACCTTCGGGGGAAGAGACCGTCGAAGCCGATACAACGACTCTTTCTGTGATAGAAGTTCCTAAGAATATCGATATGACTTTAAGTGCCGACTTCAAGAAAATCCTTTTCCAAAAGATGGAACTCGATAATGTGACGGGTAAACTTATCGTTGCTGACGGTGCTGTACGAATGACTCCGTTGAGTTTGAACGCATTCGGTGGAGCAATGGTGGCGAATGGTATTTATAGTACGGCCGAGAGCGTTGTTCGTCCTATGGTTAATTTTGACCTCGACATACAAAAAGCCTCCTTTGAAAAAACGTTCGAGCAATTGGACATGATTCAGAAGATTGTCCCCATTTTTGCTAAAACCGGTGGAACATATTCCGTTAAGGTCGACCTGAAATCTGCTCTGGATAGTCAGATGTCGCCCGATTTAAGTTCTTTGACTGCCGATGGTGTCATTCAATCCAACGATATTCAATTACAAAATATCGAAGTATTCAGCCAGTTGGCAACGCTGTTGAAAAACGATAAATTGAAGAATATCGAAGCGAAAGATTTGAAAATCTCTTTTACCATTAAGGACGGTAAAGTAAAGACTTCGCCTTTTGATATGAAGCTGGGTAATATTACAATGAATCTTTCTGGTGTTACAGGCCTTGATCAGACGATTGATTATCGAGCTAAAATCAATATTCCGGGGGCCGGGGCTTTAAGTAATGTTTCGGCGACGATAGGAGGAACGTTCTCCAAGCCATCTATTAAGTTGAATACCGATGAGGTTGTTAAGAATGCCGTGACGAATGTGATTGCTTCGGAAGTTTTGGGAGTGGATGCCGAAGATATAGAAGCTCAGAAAGCCGCTATTCGTAAGCAGGCCGAAGAGGCAGGAAATAAATTGATCGCTACGGCGAAATCGGAGAGCGAGAAGCTCATTTCCAAAGCATCGAATCCTTTGGCGAAAGTCGCAGCTCAGGCAGCCGGTAAGAAATTGGTGGAAGAAGCAGAGAAACAAGCTCAGAAGTTAAAGAACGAGGCCGAGAAATTGATAGAGAAACAATATGGTGGGTCGGAATAAGAAAATTCCGATTGAAAGAAAAAGGGAGACGAGATTCGATTTCGTCTCCCCTTTTTGTGGAAAGAAGAGGAGAAGCCTTTTGTAAACTCGAAATATTGTTCCAAAGTGCGGGAACATTATCCGATAACTCCCATCAGATATGCTCTTACAAGTTTATTGATTATCTTGGTCGCCGATAAAAGAAAAGAAGGTGAAAATAGGTATAAATTTTTGTTGCGTATTGGCGATTCTTAGTGCTGATGCGCTATCATTGAACGCAAATGTGACTGTGCCCGATTCGGTAGCGGAGCCGGGTGTTGAACAAATGGATACTTTGGTGGTAGAGAGCAATGGAGAACCTGAAATCAATTCTTTGTTCCAGTTAGGTAGTAATGTCCCGACGCATTTAAATGTGGCTG
>ULPX01007801.1_pt1 | contig 13510 bp, 8 predicted proteins | sample 1953911 | NCBI WGS metagenome assembly ULPX01 (sample SAMEA4835640, study PRJEB28245) | human gut metagenome | biome: gut microbiome; material: fecal sample | place: Denmark | collected 2008 | reverse complement strand
TATGATTTTATAAGAATATTATAAAGAGAAATGTCCTTCCAATGATATTTCATTAGAAATAATTTCTACCATATAATCTCCGGTATCTTTTCCGTTTAAGTCAATAGAAAGGCTTGTTGGATTGATGAACAACTCTGAAGAGACTATCTCTCCGGTAGTTTCATTAGTAATATTGACTGTAACAGTAGAGAATACTGTTTGAAAATCAATTGTTACTACCTTATTATATAAGGAAGCACATATAGGTTGGGAAACACTACTACGAGCCTTAGGAGCATTTTCTGGGGTTATATCACCTTCTTGCCCACTTATATCTCTATCACCATCTTTCTGTGTTAGCATTATTTTCGTACTGCTAAAAGCAAATTGTGCGTTTACAGAAATAGATAAGATCAATAACGATAATAAAATAAATGATACCTTTTTCATATATATCAGACTTTTGTTTTATGTTGCTAAATTACAAAAGCCTACACAAACAAAGTGTCTCACAAGTGTCTCACTACCTAATTTTTTGCAGAATTTCTTCAAATTCACAGTCCTGTTTAGTATCAATTCGCTTAAGTAGAGCATTTCTCTTTCGATAAAGTGTTGCTCTGGAGAGATGCAATAAATATTCTAAATGGGAGAATGGGAATTCCACCAAACTTAAACATACCAGATGGAGTTCTTCTTTAGATAATTGATATTTTGCACAAAGCTCTGTTATGGCATTATTCCATTCCACATCCATTTCGGCTACAAACTCCTGCCATTCTTGATCGCTTATTTCTTTATCGGATGTATCTTGGTCCTGATAATCTTTGATGATGGCCTGCATTTTTTCATAAAGTGGCGAGTGTAGGAAAGCTTCTTTTGCTAAAGCCTTTCGTTTCAAAACCATTTCGTCCAGTTCTGCCTGTAGTTTTTTTCTTTGTTTTTCATTGACTTGATGCGAAGCCAATTCTTCTCTCAGGTTTACAATCTCCAGATCCTTTTGATTTATATCAGTTTGTAGATTGGTATAATATAGATTCAAAGTTTGGTTTACTTTTTCTAATTGTAGTTTGTCCTTTTGCAATGAATCATTTTTTCTTTGATACTGTTTATATATAATAAGAGCAATTGCGATAATTATTATCGTTATCAGCATAAAACCATATAAGTATGTGTTTAAGCGTCCTTTATAATATAATTTCTGAAGCATTGTCTGCGCATCAGTTTCCGCTTTAATTATTTTATTGGTAACTACTCTCCGGCGAAGTTGGTATAAACTGTCTTTATATGCAGAACTGCTTCTTTCCAGTTCTATGGATAAAGCATTATCTCCCTGGATCATTGCGATGTCCGCTAAACGCATGTAGGCATCTGCCTTTCTTCCATAGTCTTTACCTATCAAACTTTTATTAAGATAGAAAGTTGCGGAATCATATTGTCCACATTTATAATAAGCGTCCCCTAAAATGAGGAAAGTACGATAAGCTCGTGTAGCATCTCTCCGCAAGGAAAGATTTAGTTTTGCGTAATACAAAGCTTTTTCTCCCAAATTCATTCGACTATATAAATGGCTTAACGAAGCTGATATATCGGCTTTTAGTCCATTATGACCTACTTTATCTGCTATCCTAAAAGCATCTGACAATTTCTGTTCGACAATTGGGAAGTAATTATTTCCTTCTGCTAAAGCAATAGAACCTTGCTTAGACAGAGCTTCAACCCAAAGAATCGTATCTTTTAATTCTTCGGCAATAACCTCCACTAATTGATAGATGGAATCTGCCTTTTCATTGAATTCCTGTATATTATAAATACATCCTATATTATTATATATCAACCCTAATTGTCTCTTTTCTTTAGATTTTTCCGTCAAAGGCGCAGCAATAAAAAATTCTCTGATTGCTTCTGCCTGCTGATTCATGTCCCTATATACACATCCCCAATAATAATGCGCCTTTGCTTGCATCTTTGTATCTCCAATAGAATCATAATAGTGAACTGCTATCTGTATCAATGAATCATCCTTCTGTACAACGAAGTTTTTATCTTGCGCTTGCGTCAGCAGCAATGCATAGTATGCATTATCAGCTCGTGTAGAAAGTTTTTCAGATGAAATGCTTTTAAGAATATTCAAGGCACTATCCGGGCGCAGCTGCATAAGTGAATCTGCCTTAAGTAATTGCTGGTTGTAGTCCTGCCGAATGGTACAAGACGATAGCAAAGACATAACGAATAATATAATAATGACAGTATTTTTCATATTGCTTGTCGTATTTTCAATTAGATATAGTCCACTTGAAGAAGTGGTATTTCTTTATGCTACTAAGGTACAAAAAATATTCTGATGGAAGCATGGCAAACATTATAAAGAATGAAATATTATTCATAATGGTACAAATCACTGAATCATTGACACCATTTGCTACTACCATGTTAAGTAAGCTGTTAGTAATCCGAAGAAAAGTAAAGGCTTTAAACTGTAAACAGTAAACTCGATGATGTGCAGAAAAGTGCAGCTCATTATTTGCGGTGAATTACACTTTCTCTATATTTGCAATATTCTCAAATACCGAATGTGCATATAAGCAAAAAGAGCAAGAGACCGAAAAATGAAAAGTTACCAATGAAACAAGAAATCTACAATACGCTTGACAGGTTAGGTATCGACTACACCCGTTTAGAACATCCTCCCATTATGACTATGGAAGAAGGTATGACAATAGCACAGAAACTGGGTGTTTCACCCTGTAAGAACCTGTTTTTGGTCAACAAACAGAAAGAGTACTTTTTGCTTCTACTTTCGGGAAATAAAAAACTATCAGCCAAAAGTATTGCAAAGCAAATAGGAAGTTCACACCTTTCTTTTGCTTCTGATGAAGATATGAAAACACTCCTTTTTACAACACCCGGAGCTGTAAGTATTCTCGGACTTATTTATGACAAAGAGAATAAGGTTAAATTATTAATTGATAAAGACGTTATCCAGGCAGATTATATAGGCTGTCATCCATGTGAAAATACTTGTAGCCTGAAAATAAGGACAAAAGATATATTAGAAGTTTTACTTCCAGCGATTAATCATGCTGATTTTGAAGAAATAAATACGGAACTATAAATGAATGTAAAGAAGCGGGGAGTAGCTCAATAAAAATAGTTGTTTACAACATTATCAAACAGCACTTTTGTATATTTGTAAATTGCTATAAATATGTATGCATTAAAGACATTCAAAAAGTATGGATTATATAATATTCTACTCATTTTATAGAAGAAATACCTTAAACTTATGATTATTCTTATTGCAGGAGATACGCATACGGGAAAGACCCTGTTAGCACAAAAGCTATTGGAGAAATATAAATATCCCTACTTGTCAATAGATCACTTGAAGATGGGAGTCATTAGAAGCGGACAATGTAAATTGCCTGCTGATAGTAATGATACAAAATTAACAAACTATCTGTGGCCAATCGTCAGGGAGATGATAAAAACATGTATTGAAAATTCCCAGAATATGATTATTGAAGGATGTTATATTCCTTTTGGCTGGGAAAAGGATTTTACGGATGAATATGTAGAACAAATAAAATACGTATGCCTTATATTCAGTCAGGAATATATAAAGCATAGTTTTCAGAATATTCTGGAATATGAAAATGTTATAGAAAAAAGGCTCTCAACAGATGTAACCTTTGAGGATGTAAGTAAAACCAATAGGTATAATTTGGAACAATGTATATCAAGAAAGTATAATTATATTCTAATAGACAAGAACTATCAAATAAATATAGATGATATAATATGAATTATATCTTCTTCGTCTCCGTTTTTAAAGAATATACTTACTTACATGTACATGTCAGCGCTACCCACATGCATATGTTATCCTTCTCTACATGTACATGTCAATATTGCTAACATGCACATGTAAGTATCTCCATTCTTTAAAAAACTATCGTCTTTACTTTAAAGATATTGTGATTTAAGTGCTATCCGCATGGGATTCTATCAAATTTTACTTATTTTTGCATAGAACTTCTTGTAGAAGTAACCTTTAACCAATCGAAACTCAGATGAAGAAAATAGTCACATCCTTATATCTATTATGTTGTGTATGTATGTGTCAGCTCCATGCCGCCAACAATGTTGTAGACTCCCTTTTATCCCAACTGGACCATGTAATTCAGAACCGCCCTGTATACATCGAGCAAAAAGAAAAGAAGCTGAACGACCTGAGACAAGCCTTGAGACAACGCATTTCTGACGAAAACCGCTTTACCCTGTTGGGGGAATATCTGGATGAATACCGTTCCTACAACACCGACTCTTCGCTCTACATCTCACGCGAGAGATACCAGGTGGCCCTGCGAATGAAGAACAAGGAACATCAGGACAACGCCCTCATGAACACTGCCGAGATTATGGGCACAGCAGGCATGTATAAAGAAGCAGTCGACCTGATGCATAACGTACAAATCAATCATCTACCGGATGACCTACACCCGTATTATTACCATATTTACCGTACCGTCTATGGCCTCATGGCCGATTACGCCGTTACGGAACAGGAGAAAAAACTCTATGCCGAGATAACGGATAGATACCGTGATTCCCTGCTATTGGTCAACAAAGACAATCTTTTGGTGTACACGCTGATTCAGTCCGACCAGCACAATGTGCGGGGCGAGTTCGATAAAGCCATCCAGCTATTGACCGACTACCTGGCGGGACAGATAGACAATGTGCACGATGTGGCAATCTGTGCCTACACTTTATCAGAGTCATACCGCCTGAAAGAAGACACAGAAAAAGAGAAGGAGTATTTGATTCTTTCCTCCATTGCAGATATGAAGTCCGCAGTGCGCGAATATATTTCTTTGAGGAAACTGGCTGTGTTGCTCTATCAGGAAGGAGACATAGACCGTGCCTATTCGTATCTGAAATTGTGTATGGACGATGCCGTGTTCTGCAACGCCCGGTTGCGTATTCTGGAAATCCTGCAAATTTTCCCCCTCATCAACGACACTTACCAGCAAAAGGCCGAAAAGCAACAGGAACAAATGAAATGGGCGTTAGTCTCTATCAGCTTGCTGTCCATCTTCCTACTGATTGCCATCTTCTATGTGTATAAGCAGATGAAACGCGTAGCAGCCGCACGTCACGAAGTGATAGATGCCAACAAGCGTCTGAAAGAATTGAATGAAGAACTCCACCGCTACAATCTGCAACTGAAAGAAGCCAACCACATCATTGCCGAAAACTCCTACCTGAAAGAGGAATACATCGGCCGCTATATGGACCAGTGTTCCGTATATCTGGAAAAGATGGATAACTATCGGCGTTCACTGGGCAAGATAGCCGCTACGGGCAAGGTAGATGAGCTATACAAAAACATCAAATCTTCCAAGTTCATAGAAGAAGAACTGAAAGAGTTTTATGCCAATTTTGATAATACCTTCTTGCAACTGTTTCCTACTTTTGTAGAAGACTTCAACACCCTGCTTGCCGAAGGGGAGCAGATTTACCCCAAGGCCAACGAACGAATGAGTACCGAACTGCGTATCTTCGCCCTTATCCGTTTGGGAATTACCGACAGTGTGAAGATTGCCCAATTCCTGCGCTATTCTGTGACTACCATTTATAATTACCGTACCAAAGTTCGCAATAAAGCTGCGGGCGACCGTGACCAACTGGAACAGGAAGTAATGAAAATAGGTAAGTCGAGAGACTAAAACCACACTTTTAAGGCATATAAGTGTCTTTTTTACGCTTATATTTTTACTACTTTTTTGGAACAATGCATCTTCTTGATGGCATTGATTATTAGTGTTTTATGTCTTATAAAACGCCTAAAACTACTACTTTTTCACTCTTTTCCCCCTTATTGCTTCCTCTTATCAGATACATTTGCATTGTTCCTTCACAGAGGGGACAAATGCATGTGAATCTATATTTTTATTACTAACTTTAAACTCTTATATTATGCAAAAGTACAAAATGCCGATCAGGCTTCGAATCATGGTTTGTCTGATAGGAATGTTACTTCCGATGTGCATGTTCGCACAGCAAATCACAGTACAAGGTGTAGTGAAAGACCAGACCGGAGAAACCGTTATCGGTGCCAGTGTGGTGCAGAAGAACACAACGAACGGTACGATAACGGGTATTGATGGCGATTTCTCGCTGAATGTGCCTTCGGATGCCGTTATAGTAGTTTCATTCGTGGGCTATAAGTCTTTGGAAGTTCCCGTGAAAGGACAGAAACAGATTATGGTAACACTCTCGGAAGACAGTGAAATGCTGGACGAAGTAGTGGTTATCGGTTATGGAACCATGAAGAAAAGTGACCTTACCGGTGCTGTTTCCTCTTTGGGAAGCAAGGACATCAAAGATGCCCCCGTTTCTAACCTGGGACAAGCCATTCAGGGTCGCATCTCCGGTGTGCAGGTAGTGGATGCCGGAAAGCCCGGTGACAATGTATCTATCAAGATTCGTGGTCTGGGGTCCATTAACAACTGCGATCCGCTGGTGGTGATTGACGGTGTGCCCACCGACCTGGGTCTGTCTTCACTGAACATGGCGGATGTGGAACGCCTGGACGTATTGAAAGACGCATCGGCTACAGCCATTTACGGTTCGCGTGGAGCCAATGGGGTAGTGATGATCACCACCAAGCGCGGAACGGAAGGAAAAGGCAAATTGTCGGTATCGGCTAATTGTGCTTTCCAGAATGCCACGAACGTTCCTTCTTTGCTGAACGCAAGCCAGTATGCCGATTTGAGTAATGATATGATGGTGAACAGTGGTCGCAACCCGAACCCGAATTGGGCAAATCCTTCGGAACTGGGTGCAGGTACCGACTGGATGGACGAATTGCTGCGCACGGGTGTGATGCAGAACTATACGGTAAGTTATTCCGGAGGAAATGAGAAGTCTCATTATTATGTATCCGGTGGTTTTCTCGATCAGTCGGGTACGGTGCGCAGTGTAAACTATCGTCGTTTTACGTTTCAGTCCAACAGCGACGCACAGGTGCTGAAGTGGTTGAAGTTCTCCAATAATATCACTTTCAGCACTGATACGAAGGATTCGGGCAGCTATAATATTGGTGATGCACTGAAAGCTCTTCCCGTTCTTCCGGTGAAGAATGAAGACGGCTCATGGAGTGGGCCGGAAGGTAATTCGGAATGGTACGGTAGCATCCGCAACCCGATAGGGCCTACGCAACTGAACAAGAGCCAGACGAAAGGTTATAACTTCCTTGCCAACCTGACGGCGGAACTGACTTTTACCAAATGGCTGAAATTCAAGAGTACTTTCGGTTACGATGCCAAATTCTGGTTCATCGATAACTTCACGCCGAAATATAACTGGAAGCCTATTCCGATGGAAGAAACTTCACGTTACAAGAGCGATAATAAATCATTCACTTACCTGTGGGATAACTATTTCCTGTTCGACCATACTTTTGCAGAAAAGCATCGTGTGGGAGTGATGGCGGGTTCGTCTGCACAGTGGAATGAGAATGATTACCTGAATGCGCAGAAGAACGTCTTCATGTTCGACAATGTGCATGAAATGGATAACGGTCAGGAGATGTACGCCATTGGCGGCAGTTCCAATGAATGGGCATTGCTCTCTTACATGGCACGTATCAACTACTCTTACGAAGACCGCTATATGCTGACGGCAACTGTCCGCCGCGATGGTTCCAGCCGTTTCGGTAAAAAGAACCGTTGGGGTACTTTCCCTTCTGTATCTGCCGCATGGCGCATTTCACAGGAAAGCTGGTTCCCGAAGAATGACGTTGTGAACGACCTGAAAATACGTGTAGGATATGGAGTGACGGGTAGCCAGGCAAGTGTCGGCAATTATAGTTACCTGGCATCTTACAACACCAGTGTATATCCATTCGGAACAACGAGCGGCAATCAGACCGCATTGGTTTCCTCTACGCTTGCCAATCCTTACATCCATTGGGAAGAGGTGGCACAGACGAATATCGGTTTTGATGCTTCCCTGTTCAATTCACGGATCGTATTCTCACTGGATGCTTATCTGAAAGAGACAAGGGATATGTTGGTAAAGGCATCCATTCCCATCACATCGGGCTTTGAAGATACCACCACCACTTATACGAATGCCGGTAAAGTGCGAAACCAAGGCTTGGAAATGAGTCTGCACACCATCAACCTGACCGGAGAACTGGGTTGGGAAACAAACGTGACCGCCACTTATAATAAGAATAAGATTAAGGACCTGAACAGCGCGGTTCCTTACTATATCAACCAGATCAACAACTCGTATGTCACGATGCTGGCAAAAGACTATCCGATTAATGCCTTCTACGGCTACGTGACGGACGGCTTGTTCCAAAACCAGGCGGAAGTGGATGCGCATGCCGTGCAGCCGGGAGCTGAACCGGGTGATATCCGTTTCAGGGATTTGAACAACGATGGTGTCATCAACGACAGTGACCGCACAGTGATTGGCAATCCCAATCCCAGTTGGTTCTTCTCAATGAACAATAACTTGTCTTATAAAGGATTCGAGCTTTCCGTATTCCTTCAGGGAGTGGCCGGCAATAAGATTTATAATGCCAACAATATCGACAATGTCGGTATGGCTGCCGCATACAACCAGACGACTGATGTGCTGAACCGTTGGCGCGGAGAAGGGACAAGCTACTCCATGCCGCGTGCCGTGTTCGGCGATCCTAATCAGAACTGCCGTGTATCCGACCGCTTTGTAGAAGACGGATCTTACTTGCGTGTGAAGAACATCACTCTCTCTTATACCTTCCCGAAACAATGGTTGCAGAAGTTGCAGATAGAGAATGCACGCCTTTCCCTTTCCTGTGAGAATGTAGCTACCATTACCGGGTATTCCGGTTTCGATCCGGAGGTGGATATCAACGGTATTGATTTGTCCCGTTATCCCATTTCCCGTACATTCAGTGTAGGATTAAACTTTAACTTTTAATTGATTTGGATATGAAAAAGATAACAAACTTACTATACGTGCTGGCTGTATTGATGCTGGTATCATGTAACGACTTTCTGGATAAGTCGCCCAAATATGCCGTTGATCCTGAAACAACCGTGACCGATGATGTGGCCGTGGCACTGACAAATGCTTGCTACAAGGCGCTTCAGTCTTCCAATCTCTACAATCAGCGTATGTGGTCGCTGGATATCGTTGCGGGCAACAGCCTGGTAGGTGCAGGCGGTGGTACGGACGGTCTGGAAACCATACAGGCATCCAATTTTATCACGCAGAGCGATAATGGTATGGCCCTGTATATGTGGCGTTCTCCGTGGGTAGGTATCGGGCAGTGTAACATTGTGCTGACCAGTCTTCCGCAGGCCGAAGCCGTATCGGAAAGCATAAAGAACCGTTGTATGGGTGAAGCATATTTCCTTCGTGCCCATTACTATTATATCTTAGCCCGTTTGTATGGCGGCGTTCCTTTGCGTCTGGAACCTTATAATCCGGGTGAATCTACTGCAATAGCACGTACTACGTTGGATCAGACTTATGAGCAGATCATTTCGGACTGTAAGAATGCGGTCGATTTGCTTCCGGCGAAAGCGGAATATAATGAAGAAGAAAAAGGACGTGCCTGTAAGGATGCCGCCCTTGCCATGCTGGCGGATATTTACCTGACACTGGCTCCCAACCGTACGAGTTATTATGAAGACGTGGTGGAACTGTGCAATGAGATTACGAACCTGGGTTACGACCTTTCCACCTGCAAGTATGAAAATAACTTCGATGCTACTATCAATAACGGTCCCGAATCTCTGTTTGAAGTGCAGTATTCCGGAAGTACGGAATATGATTTCTGGGGAACGGACGGGCAATCTTCCTGGCTTTCCACTTTCATGGGGCCCCGCAACTCGGACTTTGTTGCAGGCAGCTACGGTTGGAACCAGCCTACGGAGGAATTTGTGAGCCAGTATGAAGAAGGCGACAAACGGAAAGAACTGACGGTGCTTTATGCAGGTTGCCCGGACTTCGACGGGAAGACTTACAAGAGTTCTTATTCCAATACCGGATATAACGTACGCAAATTCCTGGTGTCCAAGACTATTTCGCCGGAATACAATACGAACCCCAATAACTTTGTTGTGTACCGCTATGCGGATGTCTTGCTGAAGAAAGCGGAAGCGCTGAATGAAATGGGACAACCCGGCCAAGCTGCCGCTCCCCTGAATATAGTTCGCAAACGTGCCGGACTACCGGAAGTTTCGGGCCTGTCACAGGAGGCGATGCGTGAGAAGATTATTCACGAACGGCGCATGGAACTGGCTTTCGAAGGACATCGCTGGTTCGATATGATCCGCGTCAATAATGGAGAGTATGCCATCCGTTTCCTGCAATCCATCGGCAAGAACAGTGTGAACAAGAATCGCCTGTTGTTCCCCATTCCGCAGACGGAAATGGATGCGAATATACTGATGACACAGAATCCGGGTTATTAATCACTTAAATCAGAAGAAGAATATGAAAAGATATATTTCACATTTAGTATTTGCATTGCTGGGTTGCATGGCACTGTCTGCATGTGTGGACAATGACTATATGGAACTGGACAAGGGGCACAATGAACTGGCGCTTTCCACCAGCAACACGGAAGTCGTTTTGAACGAACAGGCGCATGGCGATGATGCCCTGGAACTCTCCTGGACAACGGGCACGAATTATGGTACGGGAAATAAGATTTCCTATACACTGGAACTTGCCAAGGCGGGCAGTAATTTTGCCGCTCCTTATGTGGCTTTGGAGAGCGTCGTGCAGGAATATACCTGGAAGAAGAACGTGGAGGAATTGAATAACATCCTTCGTGAGCATTTCGGTGCGGAAGCTACTGAAAACATCTCTTTGGAAGCACGCTTGACAGCCAAAGTAACGGATCGGGAAGAGACACAGGTGGCCACCGCCTCTTTTAGTGTCACTGCCTACAAACCGTTGACTTCCACTCTTTACCTGATAGGTGATGCCACTCCCGGCGGTTGGAGTGCGGACGATGCAACGGAAATGACCCGGAAAGACAATGGTATATTTACATGGACGGGAAAAATGACTGCGGGTTCCTTTAAGTTTATCACTACGCTGGGTTCTTTCTTGCCGTCGTACAACAAAGGAACTGACGGAAAGCTGGTGCTTCGTACCAGTGCCGATCAGCCGGATGAATCGTTTACGATTGAAGAAGAGTTCAACTATGTTGTTGAAGCGAACCTGTTTACCGGTGCTATCACACTGACCCAGACCGAGAACCTCAGACCGGCTTACGATCAGCTTTATTTCGTTGGAGGTATGAACGACTGGGGATTTGTGCCGATGAAAAAGGATGTGCTCGATCCGTTCCTGTTCCGCTATGCCCGTTTGTTTGATGCAGGCCAGGGCGGGGAATTCAAGTTCGGAACTTCGGAAGGAAGCTGGGAGAGCATGTATAAGGCAAAGAATGCCAATGCCGCTTACACCGATACGGAAATGGTATTTGTGAAAGGGTTCGATCCTGACAATAAATGGGTGCTGAAAGATGCCGAATGTGGTAAGGCCTATAAGATATGTGTCGATATCCGTGCAGGGAAAGAGCGCATGATGATGAGCGAATTTGTTCCTTATGAGATGATTTATATGGTAGGGGATGCTGCGCCTGCGGGATGGAGCATTGGAGATGCCACGCCAATGCAGGCCACGGATAATCCGTATGTATTTACTTGGCAAGGTGTACTGAACGTGGGTGAGTTGAAGCTGACCTGTGATAAGAAAGAGGACTGGAACGGTGCCTGGTTTATGCCGACCGTAGCTGATAAGCAGCCTTCGGGCGAGACGGAACCGATGTTGTTCCTGGATAAGGCCAGCGATGCTTTCAAAGCTCAATACCTGGATGTAATGATTGGAGGTATCGACCTGAAATGGAAGATTACGACGGCTGGTTCTTATAAGATTACTCTGAATCAACTGGAAGAGACTATTTCGATAGTGAAACAATAAAATAAATGATAATTGAGATACTTCGCGTATCATGCCGCTAAATTATTACTCAGAAACAACCCTTAAAATTCAATAGGATGAAATATATAGTTTATGCAATGACTGCCATGTTCTTTTTGGCTTCGTGCAGCAAAGACAATGATGAAACCGGCGGTGGTAACGGCGGTGGAGGAGAAACCGGAGGAGTGACTGATGTCACTCCCGTTACCTCCGATTTAACCGTGAACCTGACTACTGACAAGGCTTGTTACAAACCGGGTGAAACCGTTTCCTTCACAGCCGATGCCCTGCCTGCGGGAGCAAAGGTACGTTACCGTACTTTGAATAAGGTAATCTCCGAACAGGCAGTCGCAGGCAGTTCCTGGACGTGGACTGCCCCTGCAACGGATTTCACCGGATATCTGGCAGATGTCTATCGCACTAAAGAAGACGGTACGGAAGTCATTCTCGGTACTATTGCCGTCGATGTATCCAGCGACTGGACACGCTTTCCGCGTTATGGCTTTGTCGCCACTTTCGACGCTTCTAAAACGGAAAGTAAAATTCAGGAGGAAATGGCTTTTCTGAACCGTTGCCATATCAATGGTGTGCAGTTTCAGGATTGGCACAACAAGCACCACTGGCCATTAGGCGGTACGCGTGAACATCTCGATGCGGTATATAAGGACATTGCCAACCGGGATGTTTATACACAGTCGGTAAAGGATTATATCCGCATCCAGCACTCGTTTGGAATGAAGGCGATGTTTTATAATCTTTGTTTCGGTGCGCTCGATGATGCAGCCGGTGACGGTGTGAAAGAAGAATGGTACATCTTTAAAGGCACAGGGCATACGGATAAGGATGCGCATACGTTGCCTGACAGTTGGAAGAGCAATATCTATTTGCTCGATCCGGGTAATGCCGAATGGCAGGCATATATTGCCCAGCGCAACGATGATGTCTATGCCAATCTTGACTTTGACGGCTATCAGATAGACCAGTTGGGAAACCGTGGCGACCGCTATGATTACAAGGGGAATAAGGTGAATCTGCCTAAGACTTATGTTTCGTTTATTGAAGCTATGAAGGGGAAACATCCTGATAAGCGCTTGGTGATGAATGCAGTAAGTAGCTATGGGGCGTCTCAGATTGCAGGTACGGGGAAAGTGGATTTCCTGTATAATGAAGTTTGGGGGGATGAAGCTGATTTTACGGATTTATATACGATCCTGAAAGCGAACCATCAGTACGGAAATCAGGCATTGAAGACGGTATTTGCGGCTTATATGAATTATGAAAAAGGTTCCGGTGAGTTCAATATGCCGGGAATCTTGCTGACGGATGCGGTGATGTTTGCTCTGGGAGGTTCGCACCTGGAATTGGGAGGCGACCACATGTTGTGCAGTGAATATTTTCCAAATACCCGTTTGCAGATGAGTGATGCCTTGAAGACGGCTGTTGTGCGCTATTATGACTTTATGACTGCTTATCAGAATCTTCTTCGCGATGGCGGGGAGGAGGAGAAGGTAACTTTGGTATGTACGGATGC
>ULPX01065627.1_pt1 | contig 13587 bp, 5 predicted proteins | sample 1953911 | NCBI WGS metagenome assembly ULPX01 (sample SAMEA4835640, study PRJEB28245) | human gut metagenome | biome: gut microbiome; material: fecal sample | place: Denmark | collected 2008 | reverse complement strand
CAGAGAGCTTGCGGCAAAGCGCAGTACGCCCGCGCTGGAAAAAACGGCGCTGTTCCAAGCGGAGTTCAATACACAGCGGGAGCTGGACAAAGCAGCCAAGGCTGAGGCCAAAAAGCAAAATAAAGCCAAAGAGAAGCCACAGATTCAAGGCAAAGGCCGCCGATTCCGCGCCGATCTTCTTCAGGATGAGAAAATCACGGGAAGAACGATGTACGCGCTTGAATTGCAGGGGTTCAAATGCCCGAAGAATAAGAACGTGCGGAAAACGCAGGAGTTCAAGGCTGAGTATCAGCGGCAGCTCACAAAATTCCGGCAGGAGCAGGCCGCAGAAAAGGAAACCAAACGCGCAGCGCGGCAGACCGAGCAGCAGGAATCGGCTACGGAGGAAAGCACACAATAATTTATTTGCACAATCCGTGTTGGGAACGGATTTGCACATAGACCTGATCTCATCCCCCTGAGATCAAACTGCCAGCGCGTCACCCCCTGACGCGCAGAAATCCCCGGTTCCGAATGGGAACGCGGAACCGGGGGATCTCAAAACCTTGTCAATCTTTGATTGGGAACACCGTAGGTTTCGCAATCCTACGTTCCATTTTTCTAAAATTGCGGGCAGTTTGGCCTGCTCCACCCGAGCTGTCTAACACGGGGCAAAATTTTGCAAAGGAGATTGTAAAATGAAAACTGCAAAGAAACTCACAGCTCTCCTGCTGGCGATTGTCATGGTTCTTGCCATGAGCGTCAGCGCATTCGCAACCAACATCACCACGAGCGACACTGTTACAGTCAAGTTCACCTACAACTATAGTTCCAACATGGACGAGACGTATACCTGGGCGAACAACGACGTAAATTCTGGCGATCTTTTCGACACGAACAGTACGGTCGCTGTCAATCTGTCTACCTTGAATGGTGTTACCCTCGCCGATTGCAAGGCAGCCTACAAGTTGCCTACTGGTCATACAATGAGTAATACCGTTTCTGTTTTGGACGTTGTCATGGCTGCACTTCTTTCCACAAACCATACTCCGACGGGCGGTTGGGACGCTACCCCTGCTGTTGGCGAACCGGGCGGTTATCTTTATAACATTGATAACAGAAGCCTGATGTTCGATTATGGCGACAACGGCGATGGCACCTACTGGATGTCTGGCGAAGGTTTTGTGATTGGAACAGACACTACGGCTAATGCTGATTCTGCAAATCCGACGTTCTCGAATATTTACCTCAGCAATGTTGCAATCACGTCTCTTCCCGCAGGAACTGTCATTTATGTAGATCTCGGCACTTACTTTTTCAGTGCTGTGACTATGTAACATTATGTAACAAGAGCGTCATAGCAACACAGCAATTAAGGGGGGCAACTTATGTTGCCCCCCTGTTCGGAGGATAAAATGAAAAAACTTCTAACAGGTTTTATTGCTCTTATCATGGCATTGGGATTTGTAGCAGTATCACAGCCGAGAGCATTGGCGGCAGATGCCCCTGAATCACTAACAGCATATTTGACAATCGCTTTGCAAAACAAAGACGGAGCTTATGATTTTGCTAAAGCAAAAGATGGAACAGAGATGGCAGCGAAAGCAGTACAAGTTTCTGATGTAGACGGCGATGGGAAACTTACTGCCTATGATATGCTGTATTGCGCACATAAGCTGTACGCACCGGGTGGATTAAAAGACTTTGAAACCAGCAGTGCTGCCAAAGGAATGGCCACAGCCAAAAAAATCTGGAACGTTGAAAGTAACTTTTTGTTGCTTGATAGATTTACACAGGCACCAAAGAACTTTTCAACTAACATAAAAGAAGGCTCTGGTAATGCAGTAATCGCAAGTAATTCTCATTTGTATGTTGTTCAGAACTATAAATCCAAAGCCGACTTTTTTTCAAACAGTACACAAAAAACAATGCTATTTGTAAACGATGCCCGTATTGCGGCGTATAAAGGGCAACCGTTTACACTTTGTGCAAATACATTTGATAATAGCAATCCAAATTTTCCCCCGGTAAAAAAGGTCTCTGCTGCAAAAAGTCGGGATGTTTATTACAAAAAAGCAGGAGCGGAAACTGGAACAAAAATAGCTACTACACCCGCAACAGGAAAAATTACAGCAACGTTTGATGAAACGGGAGACTATTTGATTTATACAGTACCTAAAGATGGTGCTGCACCAGCGGCGTGTATGGTACACGTTGAGGAAAACAGGCCCGTTCCCGAGAGTATTCAGCTTGGTCTGTCGGAAGCTTCCACAGACCTTCTGCATTACGCCAGCGAAACAAAGGAATACTCGATTATCGTTCCGGATGGTGCTACGACACTTTATGGCCGCATGGCATACGCATCTGCTTCGGGCAATCTGCAATGGTATTCAGAAGTTAGTACGGACGGAACAACCTACAAGAGTGTGAACGTAAAAGGCCTTCTTGATGGAAAAACAACAGGAACCATCAACATAAACGGTGCACAAAAGCTCAAATTATATATCAATGATAAGAGCTTGCAGCTGGTAAAAAACAAGCCGTTGTCTGATGAGTATATCATTAACATCCAACGGAAAATTCAGCTTACAGATTTGACCACAGACGGTTCGCTGCTCAGTGACGCCGACTATGCCACCGGGCATTTGGACGTTTATGTGAGCCATAATGCGGAGAAAGCGACTTTGACGCCTACTGTGAAATCAGGCGATACAATCACTGTAAATGGTGCGCCAGCTGAGTCCGGTAAAGCGGCTACCATCAATTTGACAGATGCCGAGACGACGGCAAAAATCATTGTCCATCGAGCTGGTGATAGTTACGTCGATGGTACATACACGGTTACCTTCCATAAAGCCGCAGATCAGGCTGCGCCGGTTTTCATCGAACAGCCTATGTCGGAAGTTCAGGAGTATATTGTCGGTGATGGCTCTGCGTATGTAAAACCGCTCCATGTTTTTGCGAACGCAAACGGAACGGTAACATATCAGTGGTACAGCAATACGACAAACAGTACAGAAGGCGGCACCGCGATTGCCGATGCAACCGACCCTACATATATCCCTGCGACGGATACTGCGGGAGATCAGTATTACTATTGTGTCGCAACAAATGGCAGCAGCACTACCTCTTCCACTTGCGCACACGTTATCGTTTATGACGAACCGATCCAGTCCATTTCGTGGAGTATGAAAACTCCCAAACTGCCAGAGGAAAAAAAGGAATTATTCGAAGGTCACACAACCGGCTTCTACTATCAAAAAGGCGATACGAATGTAACGCCGCTTACAGTAAATGTTACATTTGAACCGCATTTTGCAGAATTGATCAAAAACGGGAAAATGATCGTTCGTTATAACTGGGGACCGAAAAACAATGCTGTGAAAACGGATTTGCCAAGCTATACTCCCAGCACAGAATACGCAATCGGTGGACAGGAATGGTACTGCGACGTAACCATTTTTTATTTGGACTATAGCCGCAATTTTTCAAAATACACTGTTAAACCTGTTTATATCTACATAGACGACGCTGATTCCAGCCGCCCGGGCGAAGTTGATTTTTCCGGTGACGGTACAAAGGCATCCCCGTGGGAGCTTGCAAACCAGAAAGACCTCGAAAAACTGCGCAAATATGTGAATGATGGATATAATTTCGCTGACACCTATTTATTGTTCACGAATGATATTACGCTTGATACGAGCTGGGAATCCATCGGTACCGGCGACGCTGGCACAAAGGGCAAGGGCTGGAATGTTTTTTCCGGCACATTGGATGGCGGCAACCATACATTGACCTATGCCGAGAATACCGATCAACCGCTCTTTAAGTATGTTCGTGAAGCTACGGTTCAAAATCTTTCTATCGAAGCTCCACATTTGAAAAACTATGCGCTCGTTAGCAACTATGCTGTCGATTATGGCGATGACGGAAACTACAGCATCGGCACTGGCGGCAGCTATGCCCCTGGCTGCCCTGATACGATCGATATTATCAATGTCACCATAAAATCCGGTTCGATCATTGAAAAAGGTGGTTTCCTTGGCGGCTTTGCCTCTGGCGCAAATATTGTAAATATTCGAGACTGCACCGCCGAAAAGGATGTTAAGATCGGTTGGGATGGAGAAAAGGGCGTTGGCAGCAATAACGGTTCCTTTGCGGGCTTGTTTAACGGGACAATGTCGAATTGCGTTAGTTATGCAGACGTATATGGGCAGAATTTCGTTGGAGGAATGGCCGGTCAAAAGGGACAGAGCATGGGACCCTATGAGTTTACCAACTGCTCTTTCATGGGCAAAATCGAAGCTACTGGTAAATTCGCTGGCGGCATAGCTGGCGGTGGATATGCGGCAGATTCTGCCCCGAATACCCCTGGTGCAACAATTCAGAATTGCTATGTGAGCGGCAACATCACAGGCTCTGATTGCGTAGGCGGTATTTTGGGCGGTGAGCCAAGCCAGCTTCAGGCATGGAACACCTCGTATATTCAAGACAACTGCTTTTATGGAAAAGTAGCAGCTACAGATAAAAATGCCAGCTGTGGCGGTATTGTTGGTAGGTTCAGATCGTTAAATATCAACAATACCATTTCAAACAACTACTTCCTTGATGGATGCGGTGCGGATAACGGTATTGGTGCAATCCTTTATCTTGATACAAGCGCCACTATTACCGCCGAAAACTGCACTGTATTCAATACAAGTGAGAAGCTGCCCGAAATCGGCGGTATTTCTCGTGCAAATCTGAACCGTACAGACGATCCACTTGATAAGGATTCGGATAAACTTGCTGCGAAAAAAACCGCGGCAGAGTTCACAGATGGCACCGTCGCGGGGCTATTAAATGCTTCTGATTCCAGCTTGAAGAACTGGACGACGGGTACAAATGGTCCGGTTCAAAGCAGAGAGCCCATTTTCTATAAGCTCAGTATTTCTGGCAATTATAAGGCTGTCTATACGGTTGGCGAAGAGCTGGATCTCTCCGATGCAGTATTTACGGCCAGCAGAAGTGATGGCGTAACCGAAAATATTGCGCTGAGTGAAATCACTATCAGCGGATACGACAAAGAGACTCGGAGTAAGCAAACACTTACAGCCAAATGGAAGAATCTTTCTTGCACATTTACTGTTGAAGTGCTTAACCCGCAAGGTTCTAATATTGCAGTTTACTTTACTCTGCTTGGCGATAAACCACATGGTGATAGCGGAACGACACATACTTTGGCTGAAAACAATCTAACAACATGGGTTGAAAAGACAGCGTATTCTGTCAGTAATAATGCAACGGTTTTGGATGTCATAACTGAGGCTTTCGAGGAAAATAACATCTCGATGGTTAATGAGTCTGGCAACTACATCTCGTCCGTTACTTACGATGGTGTGACACTTGCTGAGTTCACAAACGGTAATCTTTCTGGCTGGATGTATACTTTGAACGGTATCCATACCAGCAACGATGTAAGTGAGCAGTATCTGAATGATAAAGATGAAATCGTTTTCCATTATACCGATAATTACACGAAAGAAGACTTCAAGGGCGGTGGCGACAAGCCGACGCCCGGCAGTAAGGTAACCGCGGAAGAACTGGCAAAAGCCTATAAGGACACCGGCGACGCGCAGGCCCTCAAGACGCCGGGAACCGGCTCTACTGAAGGTGAATGGCTCATGCTCGGTCTTGCCCGTGCAGATCATACGATCACACCGGACAATCGCAGCACATATCTGGCCGCAGTTCGTGATTACATCAGCACAAGATACAAAGACGGAAAACTGTACGATTCTGCTCAATTCGAAACAACTGTATCGACAGATAATTCCCGCATTATTCTTGCGCTGACTGCTTTGGGCGAAGACCCGCAGACGTTCGTATCTGGCAAAGACCTGTTGAAGGGCTACAGTGACTTTGACTGGGTCAAGAAGCAGGGCATCAACGGCACAATTTGGGCATTGCTTGCGCTGGACAGCAAACAATACGAAATTCCGGCAGGAACTACAACCCGTGACAAGCTGATTTCCGAAATCCTGTCCAAGCAAACAACCAACGACGGTTGGGCAACAGCCGGTAATGTCGCGGACGCGGACATGACCGCAATGGCAATTCAGGCACTTGCTCCGTACTATAGCAGAGCAAACGTCAAAACAGCTGTCGAGAATGCGCTCAATCGTCTCAGCAAAGCGCAGAATAACGAAACCGGCGCTTACTACAACGCCTATAATGAGCTGTGTGCGGAAAGCACCGCGCAGGTTATTGTCGCCTTAACTTCGCTTGGCATCAATCCCACCAAGGATAATCGCTTCATCACAAACTCTGGTTTGACGCTGCTTGATGGTCTGATGCACTTCTATAATGGCAGCGGCGAGTTCAAGCATACCGTAAACGGACAGGCTAACGCGATGGCAACCGAGCAGAGCTATTATGCGCTCGTTTCGTACTACCGCCACCTGAACGGCAAAACACCGCTTTATGATATGTCCGATAACATTTCTACGCCGGAAAGCGTCGAATCCGTGATTGAAAAAATCAAGGCAATCCCCGATCCGGTTGATGAGGACAGCTATGAAGCGATTGTAACAGCCCGCGAAGCGTATGAAAAGCTGACAGATAGCGAACAGGAACAAGTTCCGCAGCAGTATCGGAACAAGCTCACTCGCGCAGAAACCGAGTACAGCGTGCTTCTGGAAAACGCAAAGAGTCAGGCAAAGAGCGACCTGACCGACCACTATCTCAGCCTCAAGCAGGAAGATTATGGCGATGCAGGACGAAAGAAACTTGCAGAGATTCTTTCTACCGGACAGAAAAACATTACCTCCGCAAAAAGCTGCAAGCAGGTTTCAACGATCCTGGAACGCGCAATCAAAGAAATGGATGAGGTCAAGAAAGGTGATATGACGGTCACCTTCCGACTCATTGGTTCTTTGCAGGCTACGCAGGATGTGAACCTGACGAGCGACAGCTATCTGCCTGAATATGTGACATGGATTCCGACTACCAAATATGAGCTGGCAAGCAACGCAACAGTCTATGACCTGTTTACAGAAGCGTTGAGCGATGCTGGCCTGACTTCCATCGGTGCAGAGAGCAACTACGTGAAGACGATCTACGCCCCGTCTTGTCTTGGTGGATATGCTCTGAGTGAGTTCACCAACGGCAAGAACTCTGGCTGGATGTACACAATCAATGGCTCCCACCCGAATTATGGTCTGAAAGAACAGACATTGAAGGATGGCGATATGGTTGTATGGCACTATGTCAATGATTACTCGCATGAAGTTTCTGACTGGAACGGTGGTTCCCAGTATCCGTCCCGCGGCGATGGCACCTACTACAACGGCTGGCTGCGTGCAGCGGACATCACGCCGGAACGCTACGTTGAGCAGCTTCTCGGCAAGATCGTAACCGTTGGCAAGCACGGCACAGTTGAACCGAAGCTGAAGCTCTCGGATATTGGCAAGTCTGTGACATTCACGTTCAAACCTGACAAGGGCTACCGCGTGAAGGACGTCAAGGTTGATGGCAAATCCGTCGGCGCGGTCACGACCTACAAGGTGGACAAGCTCACGGTATCGACCAGAATCGAAGTTGAGTTCACCAATGGTAAACTTCCGTTCACGGACGTGCGTGAAAGCGACTGGTTCTACGAGGATGTTGCATTCGCGTATGAAAACGGTCTGTTCGCAGGCACGAGCGACACCACGTTCTCTCCGAACGCATCCATGACCCGCGCGATGCTCGTCACGGTTCTGTACCGTCTGGAAGGCCAGCCCGCAGTCAACGGACGCAGCGGCTTCTCGGATGTCCAGTACAATGGCTACTATGAGGACGCTGTGACGTGGGCAGCCGACAACGGCATCGTCAACGGCACCAGCACCACGACGTTCTCTCCGAACGCAAACGTCACCCGTGAGCAGATGGCGGCAATTCTGTACCGCTATGCGCAGCACAAGAAGTACAATACCGCCGCAAGCTCCGGCTTGAATGGATTTACAGACCACGCAAGCGTGTCCGGCTATGCCGCGGCTTCGCTGGAATGGGCTGTTGCCGAAAAGCTGGTCAACGGCAGCGCCGGTAAGCTCATGCCGACCGGCAACGCTACCCGCGCACAGGTTGCAGCCATTCTCCATCGCTTCGTGGAAAACGTGGCGAAAACCACAAAATAATCACTTTGCAGCACAGGACTGCCCCCATTTGGGGGCAGCCCTGATTGCCGCATTTATAGGGGGAAATACAAATGAGAAGAATCAAACGAATTTCTGCTTGGATTCTGACCCTTGCAATCCTTTTGACGCTGACCGTTCCCGCATTGGCGGCATCCAGCGTCCAGAATGAAGTACAAGGCAGCGCCGCTTATATGGTGTCCGCTGTCAAAGCGCCGGAGGTCGGCTCCATCGGCGGCGAATGGGCAATTATCGGTCTTGCCCGTTCTGGGTATTCCGTTCCCGCAGACTATTACGACGAATATTACACGCGCGTTGAAAAGTATGTGAAAAACTGCTCTGGCGTGCTGCATGAAAGAAAATATACCGAATATTCCCGCGTCGTCCTCGCGCTGACGGCTATCGGGCGTGACCCGTCCAAGGTCGCGGGCTACAACCTTTTAATGCCGCTGGGCGATTTTGAAAAGACCATCTGGCAGGGTCTGAACGGCCCCATTTGGGCATTGATCGCGCTGGATTCCGGCAATTACGAGATTCCCAAAAATCCTGCCGCAAAGACACAGGCGACCCGGCAGCTCTACATCGATGAAATCCTGAATAACCAGATGAAGGACGGCGGCTGGAGCCTGACCGGCACCGGCGATTCCGATGTAGATATTACTGCAATGGCATTGCAGGCGCTGGCAAAATATCAGGATCAGAAGGCGGTCAAAACCGCAACGGACAAGGCACTGACTTATCTCTCCAACGTGCAGGACCGCAAGGGCGGCTTTGCGTCGTGGGGAACGACGAACGTCGAGTCCGTCGCGCAGGTCGTGGTCGCATTCTGCGAGCTGGGCATGGACCTGAATGACAGCCGCTTCGTAAAGAACGGTCACGGTCTTGTAGAAAACCTTCTCTCGTTCCGTCAGTCCAACGGCGGCTTCTATCACGTCATGGACGGTTCGGACGGCAACAATCAAATGTCCGCAGAACAGGGCTTCTATGCCCTCGTCGCCATCGACCGCGCGGAAAACGGCAAAAACAGCCTGTACCGCATGGGCGACGTGGTAAAAAACAACTCCAAGCCCAACACCAACATCAATAAGAGCAAAGCAGATCCTTCGGTCAATGTCCCCGACGTGACCGCGCCCGGCACGACATTCTCGGACGTGAAAAACCATGCAAATCAGACGGCGATTGAACAGCTTGCGTCCCGCGGTATCATCAACGGCATGGGCAAAGGCACGTTCGCCCCGAACAAGACAATGACCCGCGCTGAATTTGCCGCCATCGTCACAAGAGCGCTCGGTCTGCCCGCAAAGGACACGAAAGCCTTTACCGATGTTCCGTCCTCCAAGTGGTACGCCGGTTACATCGGCACAGCCAACAGCAGCGGCATCGTCAACGGCGTTGGCAGCGGTAAATTTAACCCGGATGGCACCATCACCCGGCAAGAAGCCGCCGCGATGGTTGCCCGCGCCGCAAAGCTCTGCGGTCTGGATACCGCAATGGATGCAGCGTCGATCAAGGATATGCTGGCACAGTTCGGAGATTACCGGGGCGTTGCAAGCTGGGCAAAGGAACCGCTGGCGTTCTGCTACGCGGCGGGTATCCTCGACCAGAGCGACCTCAATATCGAACCGACCAAAGCCATCCTGCGCTGCGAGATCGCGCAGATACTTTACAATATGTTGGTTACTTCGGAGTTGATCTGATATGACATTTTGGCAGAAGAATAAGTGGAAAATCATCGCGCCGGTTCTGATCGTACTGGTGCTGGCGGCAGCGTTCGTCTTCGGCGACCGGAATATGCCGAAGCAGAAAGACCCAGCAGAGCAAACAACCGTCGCTGCCCCGGCAGAAGCCCCCGAGCAGCCAACTGCTGACGCTCCAGTGCAGACGCCGGAACAGCCCGCAGCGACGGCAGATGTGCCGGATGATGCTGAGACGGAACCGACAGAAGCACCCACAGAAAGCGCACCAGAGCCGTCTGACGAGCCGCAGACGGACGAACCGGCGCAGACTGATACCGAGCAGCCAGAATACGTTTCCCCGGAGGAAATTCAGGCAAACGCGACCGGTGAATACGAAGAAGTCAACGGTATGCTGATCGACACCGGCACACACAAGGACAAGTATCAGACTGACCCCGTGCCAGAGGGCAAACCTATTCCGGTCGAACCGGAGGATGTGGAAATCGGCAACACGGAATACACCTGTACGCTCTCCATCTCCTGCGCCACCATCCTTGACAACATGGATTTGTGCAAAGAAGAAAAACGGGAGCTGGTTCCGGAGGACGGTTGGATCCTCAAGCCGATGACCGTCACGTTCTACGAGGGCGAAAGTGTCTTCAATGTCTTGCAGCGAACGTGTAAACAGCAGAAGATCCACATGGAGTTTTCCAACACACCGATCTACAACTCTGCCTATATCGAAGGAATCAACAATCTTTATGAGTTTGACGTAGGCAATCTCTCCGGTTGGATGTATCGTGTCAATGACTGGTTCCCGAATTACGGATGCAGCCGCTATCTGCTCCAGGACGGCGACGTGATCGAGTGGGTCTATACCTGCGACCTCGGAGATGATGTAGGCGGCGGCTACGCAACGGGCGGCTGATGAAAAACAAAGACGCTTTTTCGGGGTATCATCCCATTATCAATTTCCTGTACTACGCGCTGGTTCTCTTACTATCCATGTGCTTAATGCACCCGGTCTATCTGGCGATCTCGCTGACCGGCGCATTGGCATATGACGTCTATCTCAAAGGCAAAAAAGCCGTGCGCTTCGCCGTCATGGGGTTACTTCCCATGACGGTGATCGCCGCGCTGGTCAACCCCGCGTTTAACCACGAGGGGCAAACGATGCTGACGTACTTACCCTCCGGGAATCCTCTGACGCTGGAATCCATTCTCTACGGCGTTGCAGCGGCGGTCATGCTGGCAAGCGTTGTCTTGTGGTTTTCGAGTTATAACGAAATTATGACCTCGGATAAGTTTGTATATCTGTTTGGACGCATGATTCCCGCACTTTCGTTGGTATTGTCGATGGCGCTGCGCTTTATCCCAAAGTTCAAGGCACAGATGGAAGTTGTCTCCGAAGCGCAGGCGTGTATCGGGCGCGACACGAAAACCGGCAGCGTGATTCGGCGCGTTGGCAACGCCGTCAAAATCTTCTCCATCATGGTAACGTGGTCACTTGAAAATGCCATCGAAACGGCAGATTCCATGCGTTCGCGCGGCTACGGATTGCCCGGACGCACGGCGTTTTCCATCTACCGCTTTGACGACCGTGACAAAACAGCCCTCGCGTGGCTGATCTTCTGCGGCGCGTATCTCATTTCCGGTTGGATGGCTGGTGCTGCCTACTACCGCTACTATCCGACTGTCAAACTCGCCGTGTGGACGCCCCTGACCGTGAGTTTTATGCTCGTTTACCTTGCACTGGTATTGACACCGGTAATGCTCGACCGAAAGGAGGACAGGCAGTGGAAATCTTTACAATCAAAGGCTTGAATTTTGCTTACCCGGAACAAGCGAAAAACGCAATTTCCGATTTGTCGCTGTCCGTCCAGCCGGGCGAGTTTCTGGTGCTTTGCGGCCCCTCGGGCTGCGGCAAATCGACGCTGCTGCGGCAGCTCAAAACCGTCCTTGCGCCGCACGGGCGCAGAAGCGGCGAGATTCTGTTTGAGGGAAGAAATCTGGATTCCCTTGACCAGCGCGAACAGGCAGAAAAGATTGGCTTCGTGCAGCAAAGCCCCGAAAACCAGATCGTCACGGATAAGGTCTGGCATGAGCTGGCGTTCGGGCTGGAATCCCTTGGCTATGATACGCCGACCATTCGCCGCCGCGTTGCGGAAATGGCAAGTTTCTTCGGCATCCAGACGTGGTTTTATAAGCCCGTCACGGCACTTTCGGGCGGTCAAAAGCAGCTCCTGAACCTTGCGTCCGTGATGGTGCTTCAACCGAAAGTCCTGATCCTCGACGAACCGACGAGCCAGCTTGACCCCATTGCCGCGTCGGACTTCCTCGCCACCCTCGGCAAAATCAACCGGGAACTCGGTACGACGATCATCCTGACAGAGCATCGTTTGGAAGAAGCGTTCTCCTTTGCGTCGCGCGTGGCCGTCATGGACGGCGGCAGACTTCTTTGCACCGGCACGCCCGCCGAGGTGGGCGCGGAGCTGAAAGACCGCGGCAGCGCCATGTTCCTTGCTATGCCTGCCGCCATGCGCATCTGGAGCGCAACGGATTCCAAAGCGACTTGCCCCATCTCCGTCTGCGACGGACGGAACTGGCTGCTGGAGTATGCCAGAACGCATGATTTGAAAGCTGTCCCCGAAACGCAAAAAACCGCACCGAACGGCGAAACCGTTGTCTCGGCGCAGGAATTGTGGTTCAAGTATGAGCAGGATGCTCCGGATGTCGTGAAAGGCTTGTCGTTGGAGCTTCACAAGGGCGAATTTCTGGTCCTGCTCGGCGGCAACGGCACGGGCAAAACCACGTCCATGCGGCTGCTTGCTGGCTTGCGGAAAGCCTATCGCGGCGAGCTGAATATCACCGGCAGCATCGGAATGTTACCGCAGAATCCGCAGGCGCTGTTTGTGAAATCTACTGTCCGCGAGGATTTGCTGGAAATACTCCCGAAAGCAGAGCGGAAATCTGACCGACTGGCGCAGGTTGTGTCCCTCTGCAAGCTGACGGAGCTGCTTGACCGCCATCCCTACGATCTCTCGGGCGGCGAACAGCAGCGTGCGGCGCTGGCAAAAATCCTGCTTCTGAACCCGGACATTCTGCTCCTTGATGAGCCGACAAAGGGACTGGATGCGGAGTTCAAACAGGTTTTCGGGCAGATTTTGCGGACGCTGCAAGCATCCGGTGTGGCGATTTTGATGGTCAGCCACGACATTGAGTTCTGCGCGAAATACGCCGACCGCTGCGCCCTGTTTTTTGACGGAAACATCGTCACAGAATCTACCCCAAAAACGTTCTTTTCTGGCAACAGCTTCTACACGACGGCTGCGAACCGCATTGCGCGCGATGTGCTGCCAGATGCGGTCACGCCGGAGGACGTCATTGCTGCCTGCGGCGGTGCGGTCGAACCGGAGGCGGCTTTACCGGAATATCAGCGCATCCCGTCCGCACCGGAGAAAGCGACGCGGACGGTGAAAAAGCTTCCGGTCTGGCGAAAAATCCTTGCCGCCGTGTCCGGTGCCGCTTCGCTGGTGCTCATCGCGCAGGCCATCGGCGTGACGGATTTGACAAAGCTCATCGACGCAAACGGCATGACCGCGCTGGCAGGTGGGCAGCTCAAGCTCTACGGCATTTTGCTTGCCGCGCTTCTTGTGTTTGCGCTATCCATTGGCCGCAAGGCAGACAGGCCGGACTATCTGGTGCAGACGCCGCTTGAAAAGCGCAAGCTCCAAAAGCGTACCGTGACTGCCACGCTGCTCATCCTGCTTTTGATTCCT
>ULPX01030324.1_pt1 | contig 13731 bp, 10 predicted proteins | sample 1953911 | NCBI WGS metagenome assembly ULPX01 (sample SAMEA4835640, study PRJEB28245) | human gut metagenome | biome: gut microbiome; material: fecal sample | place: Denmark | collected 2008 | reverse complement strand
CAGCCTGGGGAGTTGTTTTCCCGGCTGGTTCACTTGCTCCATCAGGAGTTAAACTGATTCCTACACAGCTTATATCATCGGGGGCAGATTTTCTTAATATGGCGTTTCTTATGATAATAGCAGCTAAGTTTTCTTATACTGCTGTTATGAAGCGCAAGGCTGACGGTAAGGAAACTACCGGAAAGCATATGGCAGCAGGTAATATTGGATTCTTATATTGCATAACCTACGGACTTGGAAGATTTGCAATTGAGTTCTTAAGAAACGATTACAGAGGTGAGGTCGGAATATTCTCTACATCGCAGTTTATCTCTCTTTTCATTGTGTTACTTGGTGTGGTTGCGATGGCTGTTAATCATAGACTTAAGAATCGTGGCGAAGCTGGGGTATAGGAGGAAGCAATTAATAAGTGATATCATCGGGGAAATATAGCAGAATGCTAGTGTTAAATGGTACATGAAACTAATAAATAGGACTGTGAAACCTACTAATGTTGCTATATATGATGAAATGGTAGGCTTATTGAGAGAAAATTCTAAGAAAAATTAAGGCGAATAAAGAAAATTACCTACTAAATTGGTGATTTATACATAAATAGTGGGTTTTTATGCTGACTAAAACAGTCTAATATTATAGATGTATAAGAAAAAGACATACTAAAAGCATGAATTGAGATGAATTAGTAGGTATTTGAGTAGCAAGCCGGTAGCTGCAAGCTCAGATGCGATATCATAAGCGGATGAGAAAATGATAATTAATAAATTTACTTACGAAAAAATTCAATATAATGCTATCAAATAAAATATAATCCTCGGAAAGCAGATACAGACTTTCCGAGGATTATTTCTTTTAGTAATGTAATGGTTAAAAACTGAAAGTGATTTATTCAATACTTATACCGGTGAAAAATTCATCAAAAGGAATATTATAAATTTCTTTTAATGCTATCAATTCTGCAATTCTTATGTTATATGTTCCACATTCAATTTGCGCATATACACTTCTAGATATGTCGATGTTTTTTAATTGAAGTTTTGCAACAATTTCTTCTTGTGTGTATCCATGGGATTTACGTATTTTTCTAAGATTATTTCCGAATGAAGGTGATGACCTGATTTTTTGACTCATAGCATACTTCCTTTGCAATGTATTCATAGCAAGTATTACTTGATTGTAGTAAATAATTTTGATAAAATTGCAATGAATAGATTGCAAATAGAAATCTATTATAAAATTTATAATTATACTGTATAAAATCGCACTTCAGTATTTAGATGGAGAAAGATATTATGATAGGAAATCTTATTGGATGTTTGTTTGTATTGTTTATATTGTTTGGATTGTTGTGTAATTTGACTGGCGATGAAAATAAAGGAACGCAAATAATTAATAATTGTGTTACTGCAATTGTTATATATGCAATGATAATAGTTATATTTTCAGCTAAAAATTCAGAAGTAATCAAGCTTAATATTCCATTTTGGAACGGAGTTGTTAAGTATGGAACATTAAAAAATTATCTCAATGCTTCAGCAGGGGGATTTGCTTTAGATTTTGTGCAGCTAGTTACATTAGTGTTATTAATCAATTGGGTTTCAAATATTATGAGCTTTGATAAGGCAGGATTTGTAGGAATATTGACAAGCAAGTTCATTATTGTTTTTATAGGAATTCTTATATACGGATTTGTAATGCATTTTATAGAGAAAAACATATTTTTCAAATGGGTAGTATATGTAGTTGAATGTATTATTACTGGAGGAAGTATAGTGGTTACGCCGCTATTAATTATAAAAACTATAACGGGGACAAAACAAGAGGCCTTTGTGAACGCTTACATATTAGACTCATTAAAGCAATCAAATATAGGAAAGGCTATAACAGCCTCTATATCATCATCTATTGTTATTCTGGTATTTATGTATATTATGGATTTGCAATATGATGGAGTTAATAATGTTTTGTCTGATGTAATGCAATCTTTTAGCGGAATAGCAGGCATAATAATTGTGTTAATGGGGATATATTTTATTGTTAAAAGCATAACTATAAAAAGAAAAAAGTAAAGGGGTAAAATATGAGTGGACCAAAACTTATGCACATAACAAATGATCCCAAAGTCATTGAGAGAATCAATAATCGATTGAATACTATTGGAAAACAAAATTATTTTTCTATTCAGATTCAGTCAATCAATACTGATATCCAAAATGAAATATCATGGGTTAAAAATTATGTAACAGAGACAATAAATAAAACTGTTATTCAGCAGGATAAAACAGAGTATTTACATAATTCACTTCTAAATATAAAGAATAATTATTTGGCTAAACTGAATTCTCTTTTACTAAGCAAGGCAATAATAGATGAAAATTCTAGTGCGGAAATAAATAATATCATTGTTTCTATAATAAAAGAATTGCCAAGAGTAAAAAGGGAATTAATGAGAGATATACTAGATAAAATTGACTTGATAAAGAAAAATCTTCAAAAGGAGGAGTATGAGAAGCAACTAAAAATACAGAAAGAAAAAATAAACGAATACAATAATGAAGAAAGTGCAGCAGAAAATAGAAGCAAAACAATACGGACTAAGATATATGATTCTATAGCATATAATGATGATGTTAAGAATGACAATCTATCATCAGAAGAACAGGTGTTATTAAATACTATAAGAGAAGGAGTATCAGAACTAAAGAAAATGGATATTCTAACTCATGAAGATGAGAAGTATATAAAAATGATATTAGAGGATTTGGATAATATAGATAATGAAGAGAAATACTCTGTTTCAGCTAGAAAAAATATACTTGTAAGTATGGCTACATATTATAACATTCTAGAAAAGAATATATCTAATTCTTTATCTGATGCAATATTAAAAGATGCTAAAAAGAAACAGATGTCAGTTCAATATCAATTTTTATGTGACTATCTTGAATTAGAGCCTCAAAAAAATATTAACAATATAAAAGAGGATAAGCTTGAAAATATAATAAATGATTTAACAAGTAAGGCATCTGATAAGGCATACAGAATGTATGTTGAAGATACAATTGGCAACATAATGAAAGAATATGGGTATAATAGTGTAGCATCATACAATGTAGGTGAAGATAAGAAAAATACAAGAATAGTATTCTCTAACAATGATATTAATATTTGTTCTTCTGTAAGCAAAGATGCAGTAATGATTCAGGTCGTTGGAATAGGTGAAGATCAGCCGACAAAAGAAGAAATTCATGAGCAGTTAGAACAGCAGGGAGCATTATGTTCATTATATCCTCAAATAAAAGAGAAAATGGAAGAAAACAATATTCATATTATCAATGAGGATTGTGCACCGATATCAGAAGATTCGGTTATGAATATATCAATATCTAAAATGCCTAGTAAACGAAAGAAGAAATCTTATAATACTGGATTCGGAAGAAATGCAGACACTTCAAGAGGTTTTTATGAACAATATGGTCGTAAAGTAATGCACATTGATTCGTAAGATTATAGAGAAAGGACGATATTATGCAGTTTAGAGTATGTGATAAATGTGGCAAGAAAAATCCAGCGAATAGATTTACATGTATAGAATGTGATGCAGATATTTCCTTATTACCAATTAAAACGGAAAATGAAAAATTAAGTAGCATCAGATATTTTAAAATATGTCCAGTATGTAAGCACGAGGTAGACATAAAGAATGAACAGGAAAAAATTCGGCAATGTCCATATTGTGGGAATGATGCTATTAAAAGATTGACTGTGGACTCTGTTCAAAAACAAGAAATTAGTCAGGAGTTAACGGGAAATATTGAGGATAAAGAAGATATAGATGATGGCAGTATATCAGCATTACGATTAATAAATCAAAGAGATGGGAAAATTATTTTGATACCAAATGGAAAATATATGATAGGAGCTTATGGAGATATTGAAACAGATTATTTTTGGAATCTTAATTATGTAAGTGGACGACATGCTGTTATAGAAGTAACTAATAAAGAAGTCAGCATAATAGATAATAACAGTAAGAATTTTACGTACATAAATGGAAACAGGATATTTCCTAACAATAAAAACATATTGATTGATGGAGATGTGCTTACTTTGGCAGACCAAAAATTTGAGGTAAGTATATGCAGATAGATAGATTATTATATCCGGTTCATTCATTAGGACCAGGGAACAGACTTGTTATATGGGTAAGAGGATGTAAGAAAAGGTGCTTTAACTGTGCGAATCCTGAATTGCAGTTTTTTAATCCAAAGAGTGAAATATCTATGCCAATAATAAAAGATACGATATGTGAGATTGGTGAAAAATTTGATGGCATTACAATTACAGGTGGAGAGCCATTTTGTCAAGCTAAAGAGTTACTGGATCTAATTACATTTATATTGGAAATAACAGATGATATTCTAGTATTTACGGGTTATTCAAAAGATGAAATATATGAATTAAATAACGATGATGTCATAAAGTGTATAGAAAAAGCGGCAGTGGTGATATATGGGGAATATGTAGATGAATATAATGATAATTATACACCGCTTGTTGCATCTTCTAATCAGGTGATGGAAATCTATAATCCTAAATTAAAAAATAAATATATGGATTATATAAAAAATGGCAGAACAATAGAGAATTTTTACTATAATAACAATTTAATATCTGTGGGAATACATAACACAAGGAGGAGAAGAGATGAAAATACCGAAGTGGATACGAGAGATTGAATGTTTCTCAAAAATAAAAAGCTGCCTTATTTTAGAAGGAAATATATATGATGAATATCCAATGTTCAATGATGAAAAAACAGATTGCGACGATTTTTATGATTTAAATACATATGTATATGAATATTATAAAAAATCTGGGTATAGCATTTGCTATTATGATATGATTAATGGATTTTATAATAAGCAAAGACAGGCAGAATTGATTGATGTATTTGACAATATGTTGAATCAATATTCTGATGATGAATTTGAAGAACAGTATAATGAATATAAGACTAATCAAGATGAAAAGAGGACTGATGGTCAGATAGCAAATGCAATTGCTATTAATTATCTGGATGCAAGTGAAATAATTAAGATAACGTTAATAGAAAGTGAAAAACCTACAGTTTTTTGTGTTAATTATGCGTCAAGAATTCTAACAGAACCAAGTCATATGAGTGAACAGGAGAGAGCTGTATTTAGTAATTATCTGTATGCATCTATGAATGCAAAAAGCAATTATGGAAATGATGGCATTACAAGGCAAAACATATTAATACTGATTGTTGATAAAATCAATGATATTCCAACCTGGTTCTATCTGGACAATCCATATGTGAAAAATATAATGATTACATTGCCAGATAAACATATAAGAAAATTGTATCTGGATTGTTATTACGATTATTTTATAGATGATGAAGAAAATGAAAAAAACATTCAACAGTTTATTGAGATGACGGATGGAATGAAGATATTGGATTTACGGGGAATACGTGAATTTAAAAGATTAAAAGAAGTAGAATCAGGGCAACTAAATGATGTGATTTCTTTATATAAGTACGGAATTAAAGAGAATCCGTGGGATGATATTGAAAGAGAAAAACTCGAAAATAATAAAATTAAGGATAGAATAAAAGGTCAGGATGTTGCGGTCGAAAAGAGTATTTCCATCATAAAGAGAGCAAAGACAGGCTTTTCTGGATTACAGCATTCTTCCGCATCTAAACCTAAGGGTATTCTGTTTTTTGCTGGACCAACAGGTACGGGTAAAACAGAGTTGGCTAAAGCAATAGCAGAATTATTGTTTGGAGATGAAAGTGCCTGTAGAAGATTTGACATGAGTGAGTATTCAGAAAGCCACTCAGCTCAAAAGTTATTTGGAGCACCTCCAGGTTATGTAGGATATGAAGCTGGCGGACAATTAACTAACACAATAAAAGAGCATCCATTTTCCTTGCTATTATTTGATGAGGTTGAAAAGGCATCACCTACTATATGGGATAAATTTTTGCAGATACTTGAAGATGGAAGAATGACAGATGGACAGGGTAATACAGTTTATTTTTCAGAGTGTTTAATTGTATTTACGAGTAATTTGGGAATATATCAAGATGTTGGTGGTGTGAAAAAAAGAGTTGTCGATATGAATATGTCATATAATGAGTTGAATAAAGTTGTAACTAAGGGAATTCAAGATTATTTCTTTAGTAAAGGAAAACCAGAGGTATTAAACAGAATAGGTAAAAATCTTATAGTATTTAACTTTATACAACCAGATGCGGCAAAGGAAATACTGTTATCTCAAATTAATAAAATATGTAAGGCAATTTACAGTATGAAAAAGATAAGTATTAAGTTTGGAAATGATGCTGTGAAAGAAAAATTATATAAAAAGGTACTTACAAATCTTGAAGAAGGCGGCAGGGGTGTAGGGAATATAGTTGAAGAGTATTTTACAACGCCTTTATCAACATATGTTTTTGACAACAGAGTCGAAAATGGTCAGACAATAACTATTGAAGATATTACTGGCTTAAATTCTGAAGAATCTGAATTAGAAATGCCTAGAATTATAGCGAACCTAGAAAGGATTTAATTATGATAGAATATGTGGCATTAGTGGACAAAGGATTGATACATGCTACCTGTGATGATTCAATATTGATTGGACATAACATTATTAGTAATGGAAAGTTTATAGGATATGATGATAAAGATGAAGGAGTGTTTGCTGTAGCAGATGGTGTAGGAAGTCAGCCTTTTAGTGAATTAGCTTCCAGAGAGATTTTAAGAAGTATTTCAGAATGTAATGCAAGGAATAAAGAAGAAATAATAAATTGTGTAGAAAAAGGTAATTGCGAAATATTAGCAATAAGAGATCAAAAAAAATTGTTTCCCAATATTAGCAGTACATTGTGTATTGCTACATTATTAGAAGATGAAATTACTACATATAATTTAGGAAACAGCAGAGCATATAGATTTCGCGATGGAGTATTGTTACAGTTAACAAAGGATCAGACAAAAGTACAACAATTATATGATATGGGCTTAATTAGTGAAAATCAAATATACTCGCATCCAGAAAAAAATATAATTAGCGGATATGTTGGCTGCGATGGGTTTGATTCTAAGAGAATTGATGTTATTACTCATAGAGAGAGGTTTCGTAGAAATGATATGTTAATGCTATGTTCAGATGGAGTTTCAGATTACATAAATATTGATGAAATAGAAAATGCTTTAATTATGGATGGTGAATTAAGCAAAAAGGCAGATGCCATAATAGATAAAATATACTCTAATGGAGCGGGAGATAACATATCATTAATTCTTGTCAACAAACTATAAGAAAGGGGTGCTTAAATTGGAGGAAAGAACAACAGGTACATTACCAACAGATAGACAAACAGGTACGTTACCAATAGATAGGCAAACAGGAACATTACCAATGGATAGACAGACGGGAACTCTGCCAATAGACAGACAAACAGGAACATTATCTATTGACAAACCAGAAAATGAGTTGAATCATACACTACGAAAGACAGAATATTCAATAAAAACTGATAATTCATATCAAAAGGAACATATATATGAATTATCGGTAGGAGAGAGAATAAAAGGTAATAATAGTAATTATACAATAATAGAATCGTTTAGCTATGGTGGTCAGGCAGAAATATATAAGGTAGAAAATGATATAGGGAAAAAGTATATTGCTAAAATATATAAATTAAATGAAGAAAACAAATACTCTGACGCTATAGTACAATTTCTATCAAAAAACACAAAACAAGGAATTATTAGATTAGTAGATTACGGAATATATAAAAATAGGTACTTCTATATATTTCCAATTTATGAGAAGGGGAGTATTAACCAATACAAACTGAATTTCTCTAGCAATGAAGTTCGTTTGAACAAATATATAAGAATTTTAAATGAAGCGTTAAATTGTATTCATGAAGCAGGATTTATTCACTCTGATATTAAACCTAACAATATTTTGTGGGATGAAGATAATGATATTCCTGTAATATCAGATTTTGGTTCTGTTACCTTAGGAAATGAAAATCTTTCCGACAGTCGTTCTATTACAGTTGCGGCAGATAAGAATACTGAGGGATATTTAGCACCAGATGCGGCAGTTTATGCTGCAGTAAAAGGAAATGCAGATAGAAAATCAAGAATAATTGTGGCGAGGAAAACAGATTATTTTGCATTAGGTATTTCTTTGTGTGAGATGTATGTAAATGAACCGGGATTTAAGTTATTTAAGGATAACGCTGACTTAGTATTAAAGTTAAATGATAATAATGTTGTTTATCCAAGGGAAGTAGAGAATAATAAAAGATTCTTTAATTTAATACAGGCTTTAATCACATATGATCCTAATGTTAGAGCAGGATATAAAGAAATCTGTGATTGGCTTGATGGAAAAACACTAGAGATATATAACACAAAAAATAATACTGCTGCATTTAAACATTATTTTATTGATACTGAATATACAACACCGCATGATTTGGCAGTTGCATATGCTCAAAGAGATTGGAATGCTACTATAAAAGATGTATTTAGGCAGACCCTATATAATGCGTTTGAAAAGTATGATGAGAAAATATATTCTAAAATATTAGATTTGAGGGAAGCAAACCAGAGTGTGGAAGAAAGACCTGTTTCTGCATTTAAAATAGTATGTAATATTTCACCGGATATAGATTTTTTCTGGAATGGTAAAATATATCATGATAATGCAGAATTAGCTCAAGATTTATATAAATCAGTTGAAGAAGATAATAATATATTTGAGCCACTTTTTTCGAGCAAAGCATTAAGGGTGTTTTATGAGGTAAATGAAAAAAGAAGAATAAATATTGAGGCAATAGATGATGTATTAAGAGTATCAGAAGAGTCTTTGGAAAGAGCACAATTGTATTACGCAGAGTTACTTTCACCAGGTATTCTAATCAGTAAATTTACAAACGGAGCTTGTAATTGCTTAAGTGATTTTGTTGATGTAATTATAAAGAATCTTAATGAATCAGGCTTTGATAAAGCGGTAAATTACAGGCAGAATAAGCAGGATTCAGAAAATGATATATCAAAGTATGCAACAAAATGCTTCGAGGGAGAAGAAATAAATTCACTTCTTATAAGGAATGGATTAGGGCTGAATCTGGTGGATACTAAGGCAAAATATAGTCAGGACAAAGTCTTTTTTCCGATAATCAGATTTCTGGAGACAATATACGACCTATCAGAGAATAAAGCTGTTATTAATGGGATTAAAGATTCATTTTATTACAAATATTATATGTCTATTGTTAATGAAATTGATAATTATATTTTTAAAGGTAAGGCAACTTCTATAAGAGACAGAGTATTAGAAATAACTAGCAAAATTAATAAATATGATGAGACTACACAGTTTTTTGTAAAATACATTCATTTTTTTGATGATATGCAGGAACAGTTAGATTATTTCACATTAGGTAATACTACGGGAATAGTGTTTTTACAGGAGACAGTTGTGTCAGATGGAAAAATGTATAACCCCTATTCAAGTTATATCATGCCTAAGTCTAAAGAATATGAATTAGTTAAAACAGAAGATGGAGAATATCTTCCTAAAGTTATTTCAGAAAAAATGATTGCGGAGAGATACCTGACATCTGTACATCAACAAACTGATAGAAAAGAGATACTTGATTATGTTTATAAGAGTAATTTAAAAAAACTTGAGCAGTTTAAAGAAAATTTTGATAAATATGCTCATGTTGAAGAGAAGAAAAAACCCAATTGTATTAGAACAATAATATTATTAGGAATAACTTTATTGAATTTGTGGTGTATTATTACACTCCTGTTGGATTTAATGAAATACATATACTATAAAAATACATATAATTATGAAATCAATGTATGGATATGGGGAGCTTTGTTAGTGATATTTCCTTTAATAATTGGGATTATTAGCTTTTTTAGATTTAAATATGAATTAAATAGTTATAAAAAGAAAAAAGGTCAACATAAATTAATTAAACAAGAATTGCTAATTAATTATAGTATTGAAGAAATTCAAAAAAATATTGAAAGTAAATCGTATAACAGTTTATCTGATACAACTTATAAATTTATCCGTTATTCTCAAAAGGATATTTCAGTTTATATGAATGATTTAATGGGAAAAGGAATTCAGACCACATTCTATCAATTAGATAGTACGCCAATCAAATCTTACATAGTACTTATTTTTTTTACATTGCTTGTTTTAGTTGCTACAAGGAGTTGGAACAAAGTCCAAACAGATAAGATAAAAGTATTTAATTATACGAGGATATTATTAGGTGATAATTTACCTGGCAAAGATGAATTATATAATGGAGTGAAAGATATACTTAAAGTGGATTCGTTAAATTTGAGGGAAGAATGGAATGAATCTTATAGTAAATTAATGGCAATTCAAGAAGATTGTTTATTACATGATGATTATGAACGGCTAAGTGGTTATTTGCCAGTGTATAAATTATTTAGTGAGGGAGGAAATAATTTAAAACCATTGTTGGATGACGACTATTATGAAATAATTGAATCTAATGAGGATGTTAAGACAAAGTTAACAGCACATTCTGTATATGATTATTACAAAGAAAAAATAAATGGTGAATTTTCAGATGAGGTTGTATTTAAAGTATATTATGATGCAGGAGTATATCATATATCAGTTAGTTATAAAATTAGTTATGAGAGAAGAAATGAAAGAAAAGATTTCAGTATTTCAACAGCAACTCCAAATAAGGAGATAAATGAAAAGGTATATAAAAATGGGGATAACTTTACTGAGTATGAATTGACTAAAGATGAATGGACATTTGAAACCGTATATGATATGTTAAAACAAAATTGATAATTATATTCAATGTGTAGAAAATGTGGATGTCGTAAAATAAGAGAAGGAGACGGTGTATGTTGAGGAAGTTCACCGTTCTCCTTTTTATTTTCTTTTAATCTGAAATGTATTAATTAAAATACATAATTTATTAAAATGTGACAAATAATGCTGGACATTTTGTTAAAAAATTGTTAATATGTAAACATAATAAAGCGAACGACAATTTAATACATGGAAATTAGTACATTTTAGTTAATATAATAAATATTTGTATATCTGGGGAATGTTTATTATTAGAATCTGAGAGGGTAGAATATGGAGAAATATATTGGAAAATCAGTATATAAGGGTACTGCCATCGGACCAGTTAATGTTCTAAAGAAAAGTGAAAGTCTGATTAAGCGTGTACATGTTGAGAATGTTGATGAAGAATTAAAGCGTCTGGACAAAGCTAAAGAAAAGACGCTTCAACAGCTTGCCAGGCTGTATGATAAAGCATTAAAGGAGGTTGGTAAAGTCAATGCAGAGATATTTGAAGTGCATCAGATAATGCTTGAAGATGAAGATTATCAGGATGCTATTCATAATATGATATGCAATGAGAATGTTAATGCAGAATATGCGGTGTCAATAACAGGAGATAATTTTGCTGACATGTTTGCTAATATGGATGATGATTATATGAGAGCACGTTCAGCGGATGTAAAGGATATATCTAATCGTCTGGTGAGTAATTTGAGCGGTGAAGAGCAGCCTGACTGGGAAAACACAGAGCCATCAATTATTGTGGCAGATGATTTGACACCGAGTGAAACTGTACAGATGGATAAGAATAAGATTTTAGCATTTGTGCTGGTACATGGTTCGGCTAATTCCCATACAGCAATTCTTGCAAGAATGATGAATATTCCAGCATTAATTGGTGTACCAATTGAGTTAGAATCCTTACACAATGGAGTTAATGCAATTGTAGACGGTCAGGATGGAATTTTTTACCTGAATCCGGATGAGAATCAGATAGCACAGGCTAAGGAAGCCCAGCAGAAGGAACAGGAACAGAAAAAACTGCTTGCTAATTATAAAGGAAGAGAGTCAGTCACAAAGAGTGGCAGAAAGATTAACCTTTATGCGAACATTGGAAATGTATCTGATGTTGCTTATGTATTAGAAAATGATGCTGAAGGAATAGGATTATTCAGAAGTGAGTTCCTGTATCTTGGAAGAGATGAACTTCCTGATGAAACAGAACAGTTTAATGCCTATCGTCAGGTATTACAGATGATGGCAGATAAAAAAGTAGTTATTCGTACACTTGATATTGGGGCAGATAAAAAAGCAGATTATCTTGGTCTTGGCAAGGAGGATAATCCTGCGTTGGGTTATCGTGCCATAAGAATATGTCTGGAGCAGCCGGATATATTCAAAACACAGTTGAGAGCATTATTAAGAGCTGCTAAATATGGTAATTTATCTATAATGTATCCAATGATTATTTCTGTGGAAGAAGTTGTAAGTATTAAGAAGATTGTTGCTGAGGTGGCAGAGGAACTGGAGAATGAGAATATTCCATATGAGATTCCAGAGCAGGGAATTATGATAGAGACACCAGCGGCAGTTATGCTAAGTGAGGAACTTGCAGAGCTTGTAGATTTCTTTAGTATAGGTACTAATGACCTTACACAGTATACACTTGCAATTGACAGGCAGAATAACAGACTGGACAGATTTTATAATCCGCATCATGAGGCAGTTCTCAGGATGATTGAGATGACCATACAGGGAGCACATAAGCATGGCAAATGGGTAGGAATCTGCGGAGAACTTGGAGCAGATACCACTCTTACAGAGAGATTTATTAAGATGGGTATAGATGAGCTTAGTGTATCGCCATCAATGGTACTTGGTGTTCGTAGTAGAATATGTGAAATGGAGTGATAAGTGATGAAAATATACAAAGCAAAAGATTATGCTGATATGAGTAGAAAGGCAGCTAATATTATATCAGCACAGATTATTATGAAGCCGGAATGTGTACTTGGACTTGCGACTGGTTCAACGCCAGTTGGGTTATATAAGCAGTTAGTAGAATGGTATAAAAAAGGTGACTTGGATTTTTCAGCAGTTAAGACTATTAATCTTGATGAGTATAAGGGACTCAGTCAGGACAATGATCAGAGTTATTATTATTTTATGCATAAGAATTTATTTGATAATGTGAATATATCAGTTGATAATACTCATATTCCTAATGGAATGGAGCAGGATTCGGAAAAAGAATGTAACAGATATTCTGAACTGATTAAGTCTCTTGGTGGTATTGATTTACAACTTCTTGGAATAGGTCATAATGGACACATAGGATTTAATGAACCATCAGATTCATTTGAAAAACAGGTTCATTGTGTTGATTTAACAGAATCTACAATAGAAGCTAATAAGAGGTTTTTTGAATCAGCAGAAGATGTTCCAAGACAGGCATACACAATGGGAATCAAGACAATAATGCAGGCAAAGAAGATTCTGGTTGTTGCAAGTGGAGAAGATAAAGCACAGATTGTGAAAGAAGCCTTTTTTGGACATATTACACCATATGTTCCTGCATCAGTTCTGCAGCTGCATAATGATGTAACACTGGTAGCAGATGAAGCAGCTCTTAGTAAGATTTATTAAAGCATATTAACTTGGTGAATAGAAAGTTGTGAAGATATGATTATAAAGAATGCTGATGTTTATACACAGGATAATGTATTTGTTAAGGGAGATGTCGTTGTAGATAACGGCACATTCACCAAAGTGCTGGAAGCCCCTGATTATGTTGACAATGAAGTA
>ULPX01025617.1_pt1 | contig 13782 bp, 8 predicted proteins | sample 1953911 | NCBI WGS metagenome assembly ULPX01 (sample SAMEA4835640, study PRJEB28245) | human gut metagenome | biome: gut microbiome; material: fecal sample | place: Denmark | collected 2008 | reverse complement strand
TATATAAATCAAAAAGAAGAACAAATTCAAAAAATTGCGTTTCATAATTAGTTGGCAGATATATTGGACTGTCCTATGCAGTTCTGTTTAATTGTACTTTGACTGCCAAAACAAAGTAATCGGCAATGAAGGAGAAGAAAAAATTATGAAATTAAGTAAAAAGCTTTGCATAACCGCAAAGAAAAGCTTTTCTCTTGTGCTTGCACTTACCCTCATGCTTTCGATATGTGCCGTGTCGGGTATGTCGCTTAATGTGTTTGCGGCAACATCTTTGGATCAGAAGATTTACATTAACCTGAACAAGAATAAGGAATGGAATGGTTTTTCTTCTGTTACATGTCGTTTTGCTCAGGATGACGGCACGGTTCTTAAAACAGAAATAGTAAGCAAAGATCCTTCGTCGGAAGTTTTTAAAACCATTGCACCATCCGGTGCAACAAAAATTGAGCTTTCTTCCGGAGTTAATTTTACTCTTCCCGAAAAGACTGTTGCAAAAGGTTCCCGCCGTATCTATCTTAATAACAGCAATAATACCTATAAGGAAGCTTATGCATATTCTTGGGTAAACGATACTGACTTCAACGCAGAGTGGCCGGGTGCTGCAATGACTAAGACATCTTCAGACAGCGATTACTACTATGTAGATGTTAAGTCATCCCATAAAAATGTAATCTTCAGCAACAAGGGCGAAACACAAACAAGCGACCTCGGTATTAACGACTCATACAGTGCCGATAATGCTCTTTATGATGCTTCAAAAAGTCAGTGGACTAACCCGTTCATCAAGACCATCGACATTTCTGGTGCTACGGGCGACACAGAATTTTATCTTACAACTGACGGCTCGTTCAAAGAAAGTAAATACCTTTCTGTTGAATCTCCCGACAAACAGTCAAAGGCAACATATAAAACAGTTTATGTTTCAAACGATGACTGGAAGTCGCTTACAAAGGTTTATGCAACTTTTGACTACAACGATGCCTATGAAGGAACAGTTGAGCTTACAAAAGACACCATAGACACCAAGGTAAGCGGTTCTGTGGTGTTCAGCGGTAGAATTCCGGCGGGTGCGCTTTTAAGATTCCATCCGAACGAACATAACCTCAACGGTGCATCTTCTGCAACATCATATCCGACAGATTCGGGATATGATGGTTCGGACTACAGCGATAACACGGCTACATATGTTAAGACAGCCAGAGGCGAAGGCTGGACAAAATTCTCGGAAATAGACAATGTAAACTATGGTGCTGTCGTTGAAAATTCATTCTCAAATAATCCTGACATCGTAGGCGTTGACGCAACATACTTTGACTACTGGTCTGATATGGAGCAGGAGAAAGGGTATCTTCAGTGTCAGGGTAAGAATAACGATAGTGATATTGAAAATTACTGGTATCAGTTTGATAACTTCAACAGCTACATAAGCAACATTGCTTCAAACTGTAAGTCTGACTGGAAGTATCCTCTCTACTTCGGTAATATGTTCAAGGGTGATAAATGGTACAGTACATTTGAGACCCACGCAAAAGGACTTACAAACATCAACAATTATAAAGATAACTATTACTATGCAGTAAACAACTCCAACGGTATGGCATGGGGTGGCGGTAATTATAACCAGTCCTTACAGGGTCTTATGTACAACAGGCTTGACAGCAAGGGCAATCTTCAGGTTGCAAATGGTGTCAAGGCTCCTTACTTTGATGCTGAGGTACTTTCAACCGCTACATATAATGATAAAAGAGTTGCCAATGTTTATAAGTCATCTTTCCCGTTCCGTACAACTACTGACAGTGCAGGCGTTACTACTTATGAATTTACTTCAAAGAATGCAACCGATAACATCTACTTCACATGGAACGGCCTTACACCTACAAAAATTAACTACGGTACGGGCAAACAGTATGGTGTACAAGATGCATTGACAAATTTCGGCGGTACACAAGGTAACGGTTATGGTATTTTCCCATTTAATAACACAACGGGTAAAGGCAGTGACGCACAAAAGAACGATACACTCAATACTATTGATACTTCAGCCGGCAAGAGTACAAGTTACAACCATAACTATGGTTTCGGTATCAGACTTGATATAGACTTCAGAGTTCCGAAGGGCGGTTTACTTGCAGACAACAAACCTGCAACCTTTAACTTCAGCGGTGACGATGACCTTTGGGTTTATATCGGTGAGGATTCAACAGGTGCTGATGCAGAGCTTGCTCTCGACCTCGGCGGTGACCATAAAGAGGCAAGCGGTTCAATTGACTTTAATTCAATGACCGCAACTGCCAAAAATGTATTTGCCGATTACTCAACTCCGTCATCGACTTCATCATCGACAACAGTTACAGTTCCGAGTGGTGAGTTTTGGGTTAAGATAGGTGATTATGCTAGCTTCTGCGTTTATACATGGGGTTCGGAAACTAAGTATGTTCAACCGTATAAAGTATCAGACGGTTTCTACAAGTTTAAGCAGTCACAGTTTGGAAGCAACACAGGTGCTATTTTCTGTAAGCAGAATAATGTAAGTAACGATAAACTTTCAGGTGACCTTACACTTTCAAATCTTTACGGTAAAATGTGGAACGGTAACGGCACTCAGTATTCTGCAGACGGTTCGTCACATCCTACAAACCTTGGCACCGTTACAAAGAAAATCAACAATGGTGTTCAGCTTGATCCTAACAAGACATACCATATGGTAGTATTCTATATGGAGCGTGGTGAGGCTGAGTCTAACTTCACAGTAAATTTCACAATGACACCTGCCAACAATGACCTCAAGGTTACAAAGGCACTTGATACAGGCAATGTTGTTTCTGAAATTTCAGATGACCTCAAAGCTAATGAAACTTTTGATTATACAATCAAAGAGAACGGCAACGATACCTCCGGTAAAGGCTACAAGCTTACAAAATCAGACGAAAACATAAGCAGTGAAACTCTTTCAAACAGCGGTTTCACACTTAAAGATAATTATATAGCTGACTTTGACAACTCATTCAAGACCGGCAATAAAATGAAGGTTGACGAGTCAACAAAGAGCAGTAAGCTTACATACACAACAAACTGGGAGCTCGTTAACAACAGAGTCGGTTCAACAATCGATAGCGGTTTAACTACGAACTCGGAATTCAAGCTTGTAGATGACAAGGATGACAGTGCTTATGCACAGCTCCAGCTCGACTATACCAACAAGATAGTGACAGCACCTCTTGAAATTTCAAAGAATGTTGTTGATGAAGACGGTACAACCGATTACGATACAAATCAGCAGTTTACATTTGCGATTGCTCTCGACTTTGACGGCAAGGGTTCAACCTATGATTACAAGACCTATCCTCTTGAGTATAAGCTCAAAGAAAAGGGCGCAAGAGATTATTCAAGCACAGCTTACCGTACACCCTTGGACGGTTCGTTTACAATCAAAAAGGGCGAAAGCATTAAGCTTCTCAATATTCCTGTAGGTGCAACCTATAAGATTACAGAGAAAAATGTTATAGGTTATGTTCCCTACAAAGTAGGCGATCAGCCCTTCGACAAGGGTACATTTGTTGATACTCTCGCCGAAGCAGGAAATGCGCTTAAATTTATCAATAAGGTTAATCCTACAAACATTGCCATTTCGGTAAATAAGACTCTTGACGGTCAGGCTTACAGCGGCAGCAAGTTCGTTTATACATTGACAGGTCTTGAATCAATGGATACAGCAAAACAGGATGCCGACGGCAAACCTATCAAGACAAACAGCGCAAAAACAATTTCCACGAATTTGGAAACACCTGACAAAAACGGTAAGGTTGAATTCAAAGACCTCAAATTAGTCACTGCGGGTGTTTACAGATTTAAGATTACCGAGGCTCTTGCCGAAGGTGCAAATGCATCCGATTATAAAATGGATACAAACACCTGGCTTGCCGAGATTGAACTTCTTGAAAACGGTAAAGTAACAGCGCCTAAGTATATTAAGGTTAGTAGCTCAGCTATTAAAGACAAAACCGATGCTGAGCTTGCAGGTTACTTCAACGATCCTACTTCTGTTAAAGAAAATGAAGCCCTGTTTGCAAATGAAACAACACACGGAAGCGCAACAGTAAACAAGAAGAATCAGACAGGCGGTAATGTAAGTGATACGGAATTTGCGGTGATGAAGGTATCTGATAAGGATATCTTTACTGCAGATGATATCAATACAATCATTAATGATGCCTCAATGAAAACTCATATGGTTTCTAAAAAGACAGACAGCAACGGTCAGGCTGTGTTTGACAATCTGACAATCTTCAAGGACGGTAACGGTGAGTTTACAAAATCAGGCGAAGATGTTGTTTGGAACAGCAGTTCCGATAACTACTTAAAGGGTACTTCAACATATCAGACATACTGTCTGTTTGAGTACAAACCGTCAGAGGGTTACACCCCGAACTACACACTTTCCTACTTCACACTTCCTGTTGAGGGTAAGTACGATGTTACATATGATTATGTTGACGGCGCAATTACAATGCCACAGGCGAGCGGTGAAGGTATGAACGGCTATGTTGTTCTCGGTTTGTCGGTTGCAGGTCTTGCGGTGACAATGTTCACGGGTTACGCAATCTATTACGGAAAAGTTCGTAAAAAACGCAGAGCAAGACGCAGAAAGTAACCCAATATGATTTAACTTGTTAGAACAGGTGATTTTTTAATCATATGTTTCTTTCATAGAAAACCTCTTTGACTGCTACGGACACCGTTGTTAGCCGGTGTCTGCCATGCAGCCACCCAAATTCAGTTTAACCATTCGGTTAGAATAGAATTACATATATTAAATCAATCACAAAGGAGAAAGTAAAAATGAAAACTACAAAGAAAATCTTTGCAGCTGTTCTTGCAGTAATGATGATTGCTCTCATGATCCCATTCTCAGCAAGCGCAGCAGAGAGCTATTCAGCTACGTACAAACTTGCAGTTGATGCAAATGACACTGACAAAGTCGGTAATTACACATTCAGCTTCTTCAAGATTGCAGACCTCAACCTTACAACAGGTGAGTACTCATGTACTATCACCGACAAAGCACTTGAGGATGCTGTAAAGGGCACATACTCAGATGCAAAGTCACAGCAAATCATCACGGCTTGTGATAACCTCTACAAGACAGACAAAGCTGCATTCGGTACAGTTGCTACAACAATCAGCTTTTCTTCAACAGTTACAGAGGCTACTGCAACAGTAACAGACCCAGGTCTTTACTATGTATATTGTACTTCTAAGCCCGCTAAGGTAACAGGTGTTCAGAGCTCACTTGCTTCACTTCCTTACTTTGATGGTAAAAATTATGTTTCTGTTGGCCAGACAGAGTACAACCTTGCTGAAAAGGTTTCAACAAGCTCAGTATCAGTTGACAAGACAGCTGACAAGACATATGTAGGCGACAACAATAAGACTGTAACCTACACACTTACAGCTTCAACAGCAGGTTCAATCGACAACCAGCTCAAAAAGTATGCAATCGTTGATACAATGGATGAAGGTCTTACATTCAACGAGAATTCAGTTGTAGTTAAGTACGACGGCGCAGTTGATGCTCTTACTTTGGGTACAGATTACTCTATTGAAAAGAACTATACTTACACAGGCAAGAACGGTGAGGCAACTGCTACATTCGCAGTTGTATTCGAATCTGCTACACTTGAATCAGAGGAATTCTATAATGCTAAAACAGTTGTTGTTACATACACAGCTGATTTAAACGAAAAGGCTAAGCTCAAAACAGCTATTCACAACACAGACGGTCTTGTTTACGGCAACGATTCTGATACAAACTTTGAACCCGGTAAAAATTCACCTGATGTATTTACATACGGCATGAAGGTTGTTAAGGTTAACGGCAATGACAAAACTCAGAAGCTTGCTGACGCTGAATTCCAGATATTCACAGACCCAGAAGCTAAAACACCTCTTACAGTTGACGGCAAGAAAGTAGTTGCTAAGACAGACGCTACCGGTGAGGCTACATTTGTTCTCGAAGGCACAACAACAACATTCAAGTTTGATGCTACACAGACATACTATGCAAAAGAGACAGCAGCTCCTACAGGCTACAACCTCAACAGCTCAGTATTTACAGTAAGCATTGACAAGAGCAAGGAGTATACATTTGTAGGTAACATTGCAGACGGTGACAATGTTGCTGTTGCTAACTACCCTGTAACTGTTCCTAAGACAGGTGGTATGGGTACAATGATGTTCTATGTTGGCGGTGCAGCACTTATCGCTTGTGCAGGCGTTCTTCTCTTTGTTCTTAAGAGAAAGAAAGCAGCTAAATAATTAATCGAATATCTTTATCTTAAAATCTGTGATATGATATATGTAATTTTCAGGGGATGCGGCAACGCATCCCCGTTCTATTTACAGAAGAGCTGTAGAGGCGGATATTATCCGCCCGCCAAGTAATGGCAGATAAATTATGATAGATATAGAATTTTATAAATGTTGCAAACCATTGCAATGCTACGCTCGGGCATAAATGTTTTTTGACATTACAAACTATCTACACGAACAGGGAACGGCGGCTCGCCGTGCGGTTGCGATAAATAGTAAAATATAGTATAATAACAATGGAACAAAACACGCAGAAAAGGAAAATTTTATGAAACGAAAGCTGTCAATTTTACTAATAGTTTTAATATTTGTTGCAGGAATCGGCATAATGAGCTATCCGCTTGTCAGCTCCGCAATTAATAACTATGTCAGTCGAAGCATGGTTAAGGAGTACACCAACAGGGTTGCTCAGATGCCGAGTGAGAAAACTCAAAAAATGTTTGAAGAGGCTGCTAAGTACAATAACAGCCTTTCAAATAATATGATAATTACCGACCCGTTCGACGAAAAGGCTTTTCAGAAAATCGGCGCAAATTATGAGAAAACTCTCAATGTTGATAATAACGGTCTTATCGGCTATATTGATGTGCCGAAAATCAATGTTTATCTGCCGATTTATCACGGCACAAGCGAAGAGGTTCTTTCCAAAGGTGCAGGACATCTTCAAAATACTTCCCTGCCTGTCGGCGGTACAAGCACACATTCCGTAATTTCTGCCCATTCGGGTTATCCGGGTGAAACATTTTTTGATTACCTCACCGATATGAAAGTCGGCGATGAGTTTTATGTTCATATCCTCGACAGAACGCTGAAATATGAGGTTGATCAAATCGAAGTTGTTCTCCCCTCGGAAATCAATTCCTTGCGGATTGTTGACGGCGAAGACCTTGTAACGCTCCTCACCTGTACCCCATACGGCATTAATACTCACAGACTTCTCGTGCGTGGCAAGCGTGTCGATTATGACGATACAAAGTATATTGAAACGGGCGAGTCGCTTGCAAAATTTGACAACGGTTACATATTCTTTCTCGGTTACAAAATCCCTTATGCAGTCGCAATCGGCATAATTGTCGGCTTTGTTGCACTTGTTGTGTTTGTGGTTGTATTTCTGCTCAAGCGTAAAAAGAAGAAGTCAAACGATGCAAAACGGCTGAGAGATGACTCGGCTGACGAAAATCAGAATAATTCGGGCGGTGATTCCGATGATTAAAAAAATACTTACGGGTGTGGCAATAGCAATGCTCGTTGTCGGAATAGGTCTTGTCGCATTCCCCACTATATCAAATTTTATCGGAACACAGATTTCAAACGGTGAGGCTGACGGCTTTGACACCCGTGTTGAAGAAGCTGAGGACGGCTCTTTTGAACAGGCGGTCAAGGACGGCAAGGTTGACGAAGATGGTTACAAAATTGACAGGGAAGGCAAGCGTACTTCCAAACAGCCCGTTGTTTTCAAGGCTGACCTCGACAGACTTTTCAATGACAGCGTTGCCTACAACAAAAAACTTGAAACGAACCAGTATGAAATGCTCCGCAACGATACCTATTCACAGGCTGCCGTCAATCTTGAGGATTACGGCATAACGGACGGCATTTACGGCTATGTTACTGCCGAAACAATAAATATGCGTCTGCCGATTTACCTCGGTGCGAACAGCTCAAATATGAGCTACGGTGCGGCACATATGAGTGCAACATCATTGCCGATCGGCGGTAAGAATACAAACGCAGTCCTTGCAGGTCACACGGGATACATCGGTCGAATATTCTTTGACAACCTCCGCAACCTCAAAATCGGTGACAGGGTTTCAATCACAAATTATTGGGATACACTCAATTACAAGGTCGTTGAAACCAAAGTCAATAAGCCGAGCGAATCAGGCGACTGCTATTTGCAGAAGGACAGAGATTTGCTCACGATGTTTACCTGCATAAGTGACGGCAACGGCGGTTTTGACCGTTACTATGTAATATGTGAGCGTGTGTCATAATTTACAGCAGACTGCATTACGGTGCAGATGCAACTATTTTGCAGAAATATGTTGTCGGTTCGGACAGATAAACAATAAAAACGGAGGATAAACAATGAAAAATATAATTAAAAAAATATCTGCAATCGCAATGTGCGGTGTGCTTACCGTCGGTTCGGTTCTTATGACAGGTGCGGTAAGCGAGGATGAAAATCACAAGGACTTTGAAGTTACAAGTACAACGCAGAAAATCTCAAACAATCAGATTTTTGTGACAACAACGGGATACACTGAAAATACCGATAAAAATTTCGGTGCAAAGTTCCAAACAACCGAAGAAAAGGATTACGATATATGGTTTAAGGATTGTATCAACGCACCGAGATTTTTAAATCTTCCAAAGGGCGAAAAATTCGTAAAATATATGATGACGCAGGGGCACGGTTATTTCGGTAATGTTCAGACATTCTATAAGTTTGACAAAACAGGCGGTGAATATGTCAAGGTGAAAATTAAGCTTTCCGATTTTTCCCGTCTGTTCAATGAAAACGGAACAATGACTGCTGAGCTCAGCGACGGTTCTTACAAGGATTTTGATTTTACATACGAAGATTTCGGAACTGACAGCATCGGTGCTAATTGCTATGCGGGATCCGGCGCATATGCGACAAGCGGAGGTACGGTAACCTCCTTTGCTCCCGATAAGGACGGCTATGCTGAAATATATGTTTCAAGACAGCTTGGTGTAGATACAAAAGTAATGTCATACCGCTATTGCAGACTTAAAGACGGAGCTCATTGTGATTACGGAATAATCGGAGATACTCTGGTCGGTTTAACTTGCGGTGATACGGATTTAAACGGATACATTTCTGTTACTGATGCAACGCTTGTTCAAAAATATGTTGTAGGTATTGAGGACTTTGACAAGCTTCAGCTCTTTAACAGCGATGTAAACGATGACGGTGAAATCAGTGTTGTTGACGCAACCTTGATTCAGAAACATATTGTCGGTTTGGATAGCTAAACAATATAAATAGGTGTAAACAATGAAAAATATAATTAAAAAATTAACTGCAATCGCAATGTGCGGTGTGCTTACCGTCGGTTCGGTTCTTATGACAGGTGCGGTAAGCGAGTATGAAGATCGCAAGGACTATGAAGTTACAGGTACAACGCAGAAAATCTCAAACAATCAGCTTTTTGTTACAACAACGGGATATACCGAAAATACGGCAAAGAATTTCGGGGCAATGTTCATATCAACGGATTATCAAAAGTACAGCGTGATGTTTAAGGACTGTATTGATGCACCGAAGTTTGTAAATCTCCCGAAAAATCAGGAATTTACTCGCCATATGATAACAGCGGATAATCGTTATTTTGGTGATACGGGTATGAAATTCAATTATGATTCAACAGGCGGAGAATATGTTAAGATAAGGATTAAACTCTCCGACTATTTTCCTGATGGCTTTAATGATGATGGCACAATGAGCGGAAAACTCAGCGATGGCACATACAAGAATTTTGACTTTACATATGAGGATTTCGGTACAGACAGCAGCGGCAAACCTTGCTATGCAACCTCGGGCGCATATTTTGTCAGCGGAGGTGCGGTAACATCTTTTGTCCCCGATAAGAACGGCTATGCGGAGTTTTATATTTCAAGACAGCTTGGCGAGGATACGGGCCTTATAGCTTATAAATATTGCAGACTTAAAAACGGCGCAGAGTGTAAAACAACGATTGGTGGCAAATTGAACTGCCTGACTTGCGGTGATGCATATCCAGACGGAAACATTACGGTTGGAGATGCAACATCTGTTCAGAAATATGTTGTAGGTATTGTAAAATTCGGCAAGACTCAGCTTTTTAACAGCGATGTAAACCATGACGGCGAAATCAGTGTTGTTGACGCAACCTTGATTCAGAAGTATATCGTTGGGTTGATTTAAACAAAAATAATGGTACAAATAATATTGAAAATTAAATGATATAAATGTTACAAAGTAACTGCAATTCTGTATCTCATTTATACAGTTTATTTTCATCATAAATTTTCTGTCATTACTTGGCGGGCGTCCAATGAACGCCCCTACGGGATTGTGCGAAAAATTGCAATGCTACGCTCGGGCATGATATGTTTTTATATTACAAACTATCTACACGAATCGGGAACGGCGGCTCGCCGTGCGGGAGAACACGGTTCTTCCCTACAAAATCATACACAACTTCCATAACATCACATAATCTTATTTAAACATAAAATTTAATCAAAACTGGTGTCCGATGAACACCCCTGCTGATTAAACAAAAACAGTCGGGAAGACAATGCTTTGCATTTTGCAAATTGTCTTCCCGACTTTAATTTTACATTTTTAGTTATAGAATTCTGCTCGGGCATTTTATTTTCGCCCTTATAAATACTATCTGCACGAACTGGGAACGGCGGCTTGCCGTTAGTGTCTGTATTCGTTTAAGATATCGTCAATTTCGCTTTCGTTCGGATCTTGCTTTCTGTCAATACCGGAAAGGTACTTGTCATAATCAAAATCATCGTCATCTGCTGTTTCGGTTTTCTGCGGTGCAGGCGACGGTCTGCGTGCAGGCTTGCGTTCCTGTCTGTAAGGTGCTTTTCTTTCGGACTTTTTGCTTGATGAAGTCATGTTCTCAAGCTCTTCCTTTTCACGGCGCTTTGCCTCAAGAAGCATTTCCTCTGCTTCTTCCTGTTCTGCCTTTTCTTTCTGACGGCGCTTGTCACCGAAAGCAAGGTCGCCGAGGAAAAGTCCGAAAATTCCGGCAACAAGATAAACTACGAGGAGAATAAGGTTTGTTGAAAGTGTGCTTGAAGAAAATCCGCCGTTGTAGATGAGCATACTCGGAAGATAAATAATCGGCGCAATGAGTGCAAAGAGAAAGTCAAGTCCGTGTTTTGAGCAGTAGTGTGCCGAACAGCCGATTGCTGTAATCGGGAACACAAAGTCATATGCAACGGGTGAAAACTTTTGCATTGCGCCCGGAATAAACACAAGCGGCAACAGCATATAAACAAGCAAAATTATTACCGCATAGGGAACATATTTTTTAACCATATCTGTCATAACGGTTAATCTCCAATCTTTGAAATTTTATTTTAAATCATGCATATTCATTATACATTGATACACTTAAAAAAGCAAGAAATATTATACCGAGTTACCAAGCTGTTACAGAGGATAATGTAAAATGTTTGCAAAGTGGATTTTTAGCGGATAAATCCGTTGACATCGGACATAAAAAAGAATAAAATAAATATGTACGGGCTTTTGCCCGAATTTAAATGCGAATGAGGTGAAAACTTAATGGACGCAGACGGTAATAAAGGCGCTGTACCCGGGCGAAGTTGCAACAGAATGTGCGCTTGTGCGTTCATTTTGTTTTATTGATTTTGCTTTGTATTTTTATTTTAATTTGAATTGATTTAATTTAATACTCAGGGTGACACCGTCTTTACTTCCAATTGAATTAAAAAGGAGGAAAAGATGATGGAACAGGTTAACGTAACCCTTACCGAAACTATCAAATTGCTGCTTGATGACAAAAAGTTCAGCACTTTGCGTGACATTTTGATTACGATGAAACCGTTTGACATTGCTGCGGTTTTTGAAAATCTACAGGATGAAAAAATGCCGATTCTGTTTCGTATTCTGCCAAAGGAGCTTGCGGCGGAAACCTTTGTCGAAATGGATGACGAAACTCAGGAATTCCTTATCCACGGCTTCAGCGACAGCGAACTGAAAGAGGTTGTCGATGAGTTATTTGTCGATGACGCCGTTGACCTTATTGAGGAAATGCCTGCCAATGTTGTAAAGCGTATTTTAAGACAGGCCGACAAGGATATGAGAAAGCAGATTAACGAGCTTTTGAAATATCCCGAGGACAGCGCAGGCTCGATTATGACAACCGAGTTTATTGTGCTTCGTCCCGATATGACGGCTGAAATGGCTATTAAAAGAATCAGAAGAACAGGTGTTGACAAGGAAACAATCTACACCTGCTATGTAACCGATGCCAACAACAAGCTTATCGGTATTACCACCGTAAAAGACCTTTTGCTTGCCGAAGATGACGAGCTTGTAAAGTCGATTATGGAGGAAAATGTTATCTCGGTAACTACTCTTGCCGATCAGGAGCAGGTTGCCCAGATGTTCTCAAACTATAACTTCCTTGCTCTTCCTGTTGTTGATAACGAAAACCGACTTGTCGGTATCGTAACAATTGACGACGCTATTGATGTTATTCAGGAAGAGGCTACCGAGGATATCGAAAAGATGGCAGCCGTATTGCCGTCTGACAAACCGTATATGAAAACAAGCGTTTTCGGTCTGTACAAAAAGAGAGCGCCGTGGCTGCTTATACTCATGCTTTCGGCAACCTTTACAAGTGCGATTATCTCATCATTTGAGGCTGTGCTTGCAAATGTTTTGATTCTCTCATCGTTTATCCCGATGATTACGGGTTCGGGCGGTAACGCAGGTTCTCAGGCGTCGGTTTCCGTAATCCGTGCGTTGTCGCTCGGTGAAATTCATTTCAGGAGCATTTTCCTTGTGCTGTGGAAAGAATTCAGGGTGTCAATTCTTTGCGGTATTACCCTTGCGGCGGCAAACTTTGTAAAACTGCTTTTGTTTGATCTCAACGGTCAGGAAAACGCATTTATGATTGCCCTTGTAATTTCGCTTACGCTTGTCGGCACAATTATTATGGCAAAGCTTGTCGGCAGCAGTCTGCCTCTTTTGGCAAGCAAGGTCGGCTTTGACCCAGCCGTTATGGCGAATCCGCTAATTTCAACAGTCTGCGACTCGCTTTCATTGCTTATCTATTTCGGCGTTGCAAAGTTGATTTTGCATCTGTGATTTTTTTAAAATTGAAAGTTGAAAATGGAAAATTGAAAATTGAGGTCGGGAAGACAGTTTGCAAAATGCAAATCATTGTTTCCCGACCGTTTTTGTTTAATCAGTAGGGGCGTTCATTGGACGCCCGTCTTGATGAAATAATTTGTAAGAACATAAATTTTTGATTTGATGAAAACGGTGTATAGTCTGTAGCGGCGAACCGTGTTCGCCAATCGAAACGATTGTAAAATCGGTTCGACTTAATGCAGACTATTGTCAGCTACCATATCATTTCATACTACAAAAATTGTGTGTTCGTTTTGGTTGTATAACCAAAACGATTGGCGAACGAGGTTCGCCGCTACAAAATATCAGTAACTTTGTGATTTTTATATAATGTGATTTGACATCAAATTTGTACCATTGCTAACGGGAGAACACGGTTCTCCCCTACATCATTTAGGTAATTGTATCTCATTTATATGGTTTATTTTTATCAAAAAAATTGTGTCGTTACTTGCGGGCGTCCAATGTGTGCAGTGTAGTAACATAGTATACAACAGTGC
>ULPX01007627.1_pt1 | contig 13873 bp, 8 predicted proteins | sample 1953911 | NCBI WGS metagenome assembly ULPX01 (sample SAMEA4835640, study PRJEB28245) | human gut metagenome | biome: gut microbiome; material: fecal sample | place: Denmark | collected 2008 | reverse complement strand
ATCGAGAGTGGATTCGACTATCCATTATTCGCTGAGAATTCCGTAAATCCGTCCAAAGAGACAGGTCCGGCCGAAAATCGCAAGGAAATCGCATTAGAAACGCCTGTAAATGCCACTAAAGAGATTGTAAAACAGGAGATTATCTATAAAGAAAGGCCTCCCAGAAAAATCACTGAAATAAGAATTTTCTTCGACGATAATACGTACGAGACGTTTAAACCCGAAAAGTAAGACTCATAAACGACTATTTGCACAATTTCCCGTATCTTTAGATAAGATAAGCATCTCAGCAGAACTTTTTCATGCAAGCATGAAAGTTCTGCATTCGATTTGCATTATCTTTGTACCCTGAAGATAAAATTCACCTCTTTATATAGGATAATGAAAAAATACATTTTAGATTTGACAGTGACTGAGAACGTCCGACTGCACGCTAATTATGTGCTATTGAAACTGACGTCTCCGTCTCCGCTTCCGGATATGCTTCCGGGACAATTTGCGGAAATACGTGTGGACGGATCTCCAACTACTTTCTTGCGCCGCCCCATTTCCATTAATTATGTAGATAGACAACGCAATGAAGTATGGTTTCTGATCCAACTGATTGGAGACGGAACGAGGCAATTAGGCGAAGCAAAAGCCGGAGACACGGTCAACGTAGTACTTCCTTTGGGAAATGGCTTCACAATGCCTGAAAAGGCTTCTGATAAGCTTCTGTTAGTAGGTGGAGGTGTTGGTACAGCTCCCATGCTTTATCTGGGCGAGCAATTAGCTAAAAACGGTAGCAAACCGACGTTCCTTCTGGGAGCAAGAAGCGATAAGGACTTGCTGCAACTGGAGCAGTTTGCAGCTTATGGTGATGTATATACGACTACCGAGAACGGCAGTCATGGCGAAAAAGGATACGTGACACAACATTCCATATTGAATAAGGTGCAATTCGAGCAGATTTACACTTGTGGTCCTAAGCCTATGATGATGGCGGTGGCTAAATATGCCAAAAGTAAAGATATAGCTTGTGAAGTATCATTGGAAAATACAATGGCGTGTGGTATAGGCGCTTGCCTCTGTTGTGTGGAAAATACAACGGAAGGGCATTTATGTGTATGTAAAGAAGGTCCGGTTTTTAATATAAACAAACTATTATGGCAGATTTAAGTGTAAATATTGGAGAATTACAAATGAAGAATCCGGTGATGACGGCTTCCGGTACATTTGGCTATGGTGAAGAGTTTGCCGATTTCATTGATATTACGCGAATAGGTGGTATAATTGTAAAGGGTACGACTCTTCACAAACGTGAAGGTAACCCATATCCGCGTATGGCAGAGACTCCGTCAGGTATGTTAAACGCTGTGGGACTGCAAAATAAGGGAGTAAATTACTTTGTTGAACAGATATATCCGCGTATTAAGGACATCGAAACCAATATGATTGTAAATGTTTCGGGTTCTGCCATAGAAGATTATGTAAAAACAGCGGAAGCCATTAACGAACTTGACAAAATTCCTGCCATTGAATTGAACATCTCTTGTCCCAATGTAAAGCAAGGTGGAATGGCTTTTGGCGTCACTGCAAAAGGAGCCGAAGAAGTGGTGAAAGCTGTGCGCGCAGCTTACAAAAAGACACTTATCGTGAAGCTGTCTCCCAACGTGACAAGCATCGCTGAAATAGCCCGTGCAGTAGAAAATGGCGGTGCAGACAGCGTTTCATTAATTAATACACTGCTTGGAATGGCTATAGACGCGGAACGCAGGCGTCCTATACTCTCTACCGTAACAGGTGGTATGTCCGGCGCAGCAGTAAAACCAATCGCACTCCGTATGGTATGGCAAGTTGCTCAGGCGGTAAAAATACCAGTCATAGGTTTAGGAGGTATCATGAACTGGAAAGACGCAGTGGAATTTATGCTTGCCGGAGCTTCAGCCATCCAAATCGGTACGGCAAATTTCATCGATCCGGCAGTTACAATTAAAGTAGCAGAAGGTATAAACGACTATCTCGATAGACACGGATATAAGTCCGTGAAAGAAATTATCGGTGCGCTTGAGGTATAACCAATAACAAGTGAATATCATTCGCACCTGTTTTACATAAAAAAGGACATTCGCTATGAATGTCCTTTTTCTATTTTTATACAACTGTTTTATTCCTCTCCCAGCAAATCCGGGCGAAGTCTGCGTGTCCGTTCCAAAGACTGTTGCAACTCCCATTCCTTAATCTTAGCCTCATGCCCGGACAATAAAATTTCCGGAACTTTCCAACCATTGTAATCGGCAGGTCTTGTATAGACCGGAGCAGCCAAAAGATTATCCTGGAACGAGTCGGATAACGCTGATTGCTCATCGGAAATAACACCGGGGATAATGCGGACAATAGCATCCGCCATCACTGCTGCCGCCAGCTCTCCACCGGTCAGCACATAGTCCCCAATACTGATTTCTTTAGTGATCAGATGCTCGCGAATACGATAATCGATACCTTTAAAATGCCCGCAAAGGATAATAAGGTTCTGTGCAAGTGAAAGTGTATTGGCCATTGGCTGATTGAACTGCTCACCATCAGGAGTCGTAAAAATGACTTCATCATACTCCCGTTCTGCCTTCAAGGCATTGATACAGCGCTCTATAGGCTCTATTTTCATCACCATTCCGGCAAAACCGCCAAAAGGATAATCATCCACCCGTCGATATTTATCTTCAGTATAATCACGTAAATTATGAATATGTATTTCTGCAAGCCCTTTATTCTGAGCACGTTTCATAATGGAGCAATTGAAAAAGCCTTCAATCATCTCCGGTAGAACTGTTATTATATCAATGCGCATATTAATTTTAATTTTCTGCAAAAGTACAAATATTAGAGGAGAAACCTGTATTTTTGCGTTCAAACAATCTGAAATAGCTATGACTGCAAAAGAAAAGATAGATCAGCTCCGTGCCGAACTGCATCGGCACAACTACAATTATTACGTGTTGAATGCTCCCGAAATCTCCGACAAAGAGTTCGACGACATGATGCGGGAATTGCAGGATATGGAGCGAGAACATCCTGAATATCAGGACGAAAATTCGCCAACCATGCGCGTAGGAAGCGATTTAAATAAGAATTTCACGCAAGTGACACACAAATATCCAATGCTTTCGTTGGGTAATACCTATTCTGAAGGTGAGGTATCTGACTTTTATGATCGCACTCAAAAAGCCCTGAACGAAGATTTTGAAATTTGTGCCGAGCTTAAATACGACGGTACTTCCATCTCGCTGACATACGAAAACGGCAAATTAACACGTGCCGTAACCCGTGGCGACGGTGAAAAAGGCGATGATGTAACAGATAATGTGAAGACAATCCGTACTATCCCCCTTGTTTTGCATGGCGATTATCCCCAATTATTTGAGATCAGAGGGGAAATACTAATGCCGTGGGAAGTCTTTGAGGAACTGAATCGCGAAAAAGAGGCACGCGAAGAACCTCTTTTCGCTAATCCGCGTAATGCTGCATCAGGCACTTTGAAATTACAAAACTCTGCTATAGTTGCTTCCCGCAAACTGGATGCCTACCTTTATTATTTATTAGGCGAAGAACTTCCTTGCGGCGGACATTATGAAAACCTGCAGAAAGCTGCACAATGGGGATTCAAAATCTCCGACCATATGAAGAAGTGCCACAGCCTGCAGGAAGTGTTCGATTACATCCATTATTGGGATACGGAACGTAAGAATTTACCTGTAGCCACGGATGGCATTGTTTTGAAAGTTAACAGCTTGAAACAGCAGAAAAACCTCGGTTTCACCGCAAAATCTCCTCGTTGGGCCATCGCATATAAGTTCCAGGCAGAGCGTGCATTAACCCGCTTAAACAAGGTGACTTACCAAGTGGGAAGAACCGGAGCAGTAACCCCTGTTGCCAACCTGGATCCGGTACAATTATCGGGTACAATCGTAAAACGCGCCTCTCTGCATAATGCAGATATCATTGAAGGGCTCGACTTGCATGTCGGCGATATGGTTTATGTAGAAAAAGGCGGTGAAATCATACCCAAAATTACCGGAGTAGATAAAGATGCCCGGAGTATGATGGTAGGTGAAAAAGTGAAGTTCATCACTCATTGCCCTGAATGTGGCAGCAAATTAATCCGTTACGAGGGAGAAGCTGCGCATTATTGCCCCAACGAAACGGCTTGTCCACCTCAGATTAAAGGAAAGATCGAGCATTTCATCAGCCGGAAGGCTATGAACATTGACGGATTAGGTCCGGAAACTGTGGATATGTTCTACCGGTTAGGACTCATTAAGGATACGGCAGATCTGTATAAACTGACTGTGGACGATATCAAGAATCTGGACCGTATGGGAGATAAGTCGGCGGAAAATATCATCAAGGGTATTGCCCAAAGTCAGGAAGTGCCTTTTGAGCGAGCTTTGTTCGCCCTGGGTATCCGCTTTGTCGGTGAAACTGTAGCAAAGAAAATAGCTAAGTCCTTCACTGACATAGAAGAACTGGAAAATGCAGATCTTGAAAGATTGATAAATATCGATGAAATCGGTGAGAAAATAGCGCAAAGTATCATTTCCTACTTCGCTAATCCTCTGAATAGAGAATTAATAGAACGACTGAAAATTGCCGGATTACAGTTTAGCAGGAAGGAAGAAGACCTGAGCGGCTATACCGATAAGCTTGCCGGACAGTCTATTGTAATCAGTGGCGTGTTCACCCATCACTCCAGAGACGAATATAAAGATTTGATAGAGAAGAATGGAGGAAAAAATGTAGGTAGCATTTCTGCCAAGACCAGTTTTATCCTGGCAGGAGAAAATATGGGACCCGCTAAATTGGAAAAAGCGCAAAAGCTGGGTGTACAGATAATGAGCGAAGATGAGTTTTTAGCGCTCATTTCGTAACATTTTTCCAGTGAAATCTTTTTTATAGCTTATATTTGCTGTAGAAATCGAAAATATTCGTACTTTTGCGAGTCATTTAATTAGAGATTACTTAAATTTCACTCATGATACAGACTAAATTGAAAGGAATGGGGGTAGCGCTGATTACTCCTTTTAAAGAGGATGAAAGCGTTGATTACGATGCATTGATACGTTTGGTGGACTATCAACTTCAAAACAATACTGATTTTTTGTGTGTGCTGGGCACCACGGCAGAAACTCCGACACTGACGGAAGAAGAAAAAAAGAAAATCAAGAAAATGGTCATCGAACGCGTAAATGGTCGGATACCTATCCTGCTCGGTGTTGGTGGAAATAATACGCGTGCCATTGTGGATACGCTTCAAAACGACGATTTTACCGGAGTAGATGCCATTCTGTCTGTTGTTCCCTATTATAATAAACCTTCTCAGGAAGGTATTTATCAACATTATAAAGTAATTGCAGAGGCTACAGAGCTCCCAATTGTACTCTATAATGTTCCCGGTCGTACCGGTGTAAATATGAAAGCAGAAACCACGCTGCGCATTGCCCGTGACTTCAAAAATGTTATTGCTATCAAGGAAGCTTCCGGTGACATCACCCAAATGGATGATATCATCAAAAATAAACCGGCCAATTTTGACGTTATTTCGGGAGATGATGGTATTACCTTCCCTTTGATTACCTTGGGAGCTGTTGGTATCATATCGGTCATCGGAAATGCATTTCCACGCGAATTTAGCCGCATGGTAAGACTGGCATTGCGAGGAGATTATGCAAATGCATTGACTATCCACCATAAATTTGCCGAGTTATTCAAGCTTCTTTTTGTGGATGGCAATCCGGCAGGCGTAAAAGCAATGTTGAACGTTATGGGAATGATTGAGAATAAACTTCGCCTCCCGCTTGTGCCTACCAGGATTACTACTTTTGAAGCCATGCGGAAGATTTTGGATGAGTTAAATATTAAGTGCTAAGAAAAAGAATAGATATTTCTTTGTATCGTCCCCTGAGATGATTTTTTTCTCAGGGGATGTTTTTTTTTGTCTCACAAGCTGATTTTTACTGTCTCATGAGACGGATTTATTCATCTCAGGAAAGAAATTAATACTTATATCTGCACAAGCACACAGTTATATCTGTATCAACTCACACACATATTTGCATGAGTCTACACAGATATAACTGTTACCCCTACGGTGTATAACAAAAACCTCTGCAAAGTAATTTGCAGAGGTTTTTCGTGATCGCGACAGGATTCAAACCTGTAACCGGCTGATCCGTAGTCAGCTACTCTATTCAGTTGAGCTACGCGACCTTGTTATCAAAAAGATGTGACCGCGACAGGATTCAAACCTGTAACCGGCTGATCCGTAGTCAGCTACTCTATTCAGTTGAGCTACGCGGCCATTGTTTTTGTTTAACGGGTGCAAAGATACGGACTTTTTCCGAAACTGCAAGTATTCCACAAACTTTTTTTGAAGAAAATTATTCGATGAAACGGTAATTAAACAGTTGCCAGCCGATACTCAACCCCACATTCCACTCCCTTCTCGGTGAGCTATAATGATTTACATAAGCAGAGATCGCTCCAAAAGGTAATTGGCAAATAACAGAAACTTCTCCCATATATTCTACCTTTGAGAAAGCTTTTCCATAAAATGCTTTGTTTTGCGTATTCTTCTCGATAGGGAAAATAGGCATAAATCCATAAAATTCTCCTCTCAGATGAAACATATCATTGAAAATAAACATAGGCTTGATACCGGCAGCCAGAAACTGATTAGCGCGGAAAGCCTCATTATACATCAGCTTACTATGCGGAGTCGGCGAAAACTCTGCAGCCTGCATCATTGTCGCCGTAAAATTCTCCGAGAAGTTTCTCGATGAATACAGCGCTTCCGCCATCCATCCCAAAACAAATTTAGGCGCCATACTATGATATGCTTCTTTCATGTAAGAAATCTGTAACCATGATTGCCGTTCCTGTGTAACAGGCTGTTCTGTCGGATTTCCAGGTTTATATCTCTCTTTTCCCGTAAAAATCTGAGCTATTAATTTCTCGTTATACCCTTTTGTAGCGTATTGACGAGAATTCAGTGTACTTCCATAAAAACTAATAGAACCGCCTATAAGCCTGTATAAACTCCTGTCCGAACGGTCTTCTTCAAAGTTTATCACACTGGATTGAAAATAGTTATCTTGCAATTTTCCAATACCAAAGCCAAATTCAGCCCGTTTATTCGCCAAGAATGGTAAAGCGATAATCAATTTCAGAAATCGTTCATCCTTTGAATTAAAGGAAGGTTTATCGTTTTTAGAGAACAGTTTCTCTTTCTTGTAATAATCAAAAGTGCTGATAGACGCAATAAGCCGATATGAAGTAGGAATATGAGTAGGCAAATCTATACGCGCCATCAGTTGGGCATTATTATAAACTTTACCCAATTGGCCATCAAACGTAAACTCTTTGGCATAATAATTTAAGTTCTGATAGCCCAGTCCCAGATATATCTGATTGGAACTCGTCGTAGACACACTACCCCCCAAGCGGACAGAGAAATTATCCTCCATCTTTACTTTCAGATGCAAATCGTACATATCGGTTTCCTCATTGAATACCGCCTTCGGAATGATTTCCGATATCATGTTATCCGCAAGTAAACGGAAATATCCACGCTTCAGATCTTCGTAGGTGAATGGTTCATCTTCTTCATCATGAAATTCCTTCTGAATATAAGCCTGTTGCTGGGAGTTAGCTCCATCAATATAAATTTTCTGGAAATAGAGCTGCGGCAGATTACTGCGATAAACCAGACGGCGTAAACGCACATTATCTGCATTCACCCTACGATGAATACGCCCCTTTATAGAATCCATCAGACTAAGAGTGCGATTGTAACCTATATCATGGAGTTCCTGAAGACGGTCGAAATCAAGTAAGTTCACATCATCATACTTGAATGTCATGAGGATGCCGACAGAATCCGGAATAGAATAGTCCGTCTTCTGCATCACCATGTTCTCAATCTGACTCATAAGGTCATTTTCTTTAGGCTTGGATGGATTGGCGGCCACCACACTACCAATGATAATATCCGGATGAAAATCATCCCGCATTACATCCGTTGGAAAGTTATTGTAAATACCACCATCATAAGCCAGCACACTATCTATCTCAATAGGCTTAAAAACAAACGGGAAACTCATGGAAGCACGGACAGCATCTCCCAGGTCACCTTTCCCTAACACTATTTGCCGTTTATTGTATACATCAGAAGCAATACAGCGGAAAGGAACAAACAGCCTATCAAAATCACCGTCACAAGCAGCCGTAGCACGGGCAAACAGCTCCACAAACACCAGATTCATTTGAATGGGGTTAACCATACTGGTCGGCAATTGCGGTTTGACATTCAAGGAGTCCTTAAAATCAAAGCGGATATTAAAAAACTCCGGTGTGGGAATACTTTTCTTGAAATAATAGGCATATTTAGGTTCTACTTTTCCCGAATACCAGCGTTTAAAGTCTTCTGAACGCAGCAAAGCCTCCATATCATCGGGAGAGTATCCCATGGCATACAACGAACCGATAATGGCTCCCATGGATGTACCGGTAATATAATCGATAGGGATATTGTTTTCTTCCAAAGCCCGAATGATGCCGATATGCGTCATACCTTTCGCACCACCACCACTCAATACAAGTCCAACTTTTTGGGCATGCAACATGGGCAGCAACAAGAAACAAAACGATAAAAGCAAAAGAATTCTTTTCATACTTCAAAGTTCCGAGCTGAAAATATATTATTATCAAAGCTCAAATATATGCAATTGTTTCGAAATTGGACGTATCCAACGCTAAAAAACAAGCGTTCCCACACAAAATATACGAAAAAAGGAGCATTACAACTCTTATAAAAGTTGCAATGCTCCCGGCATATAGATTGTGAATAAAGGGCGTATTTAGATTAGCTCGATGCTTCTCTTCACAAAGTTATTCAAAGCTTCACCTTTCAGCATGCCATTTTGCAGCAATGCCAGGTCAATCAATTGGCGGACAACTTTATTTTTAGCTGCATATCCGGCAAATACTTCGTCTTTCTTTGTTTTCAGTTCTTCCCACTTCTGATCCAATCCGTTCACTTCGTCCTTTTCAGCAGTAGAAATTTCCTCGTCTTTCTTACCTTTTTGTTTATCTTTCAGCTCATTACGACGTTTGTCTACGTCATTCATTTCTTGCTGAATAGGAGCTACAACAGAGTCGCACTCTTTTTCTTCGCCTGCAAGAACTTCTTTCACCAGTTTATGATCTGAATTCAGCACAAGGTTGAACATATCGGGCATTTCTCCATAGAAACTCATACCTACCTGAATATTAGCCATTTCTTTCATACGGCGCATATATTCGCTTTGAGTAATCATCACAGGAGAAGAGTTTTCACCCAAAGCCTGCGCAGTGATATTAAACTCAACCTTTTCCAGCTTAGGCAACTGACTCTTGAACACAGCAGAAAGAGCTTCTTGTTTGCCTGCTTCCAGAGTTTCACCTTTCTTATCTTCTTTGATAATCAGATTATCGATAACATCACTATCTACACGGGTAAAGCGAGATTTCTCAAACTTTTGCTCCAACATGCTTACTACAGCAATGTCCAGTTGACCATCCATCAGCAACACATTGTATCCCTTATTCTTAGCAGCCTCGATGTAGCTGAATTGCTCATCTTTATGATTAGCATACAGATAGATCAAATTGCCATCTTTATCAGTCTGATTATCTTTGATCAGCTTCTGATACTCTTCAAATGTATAGCATTTACCATCCGTATCGGTGAAAAGGGCAAAATCTTTTGCTCTGTCATAGAAGTCTTCCTGAGTAAGCATTCCGTAATTGATGAAAATCTTCAGGTCATTCCACTTTTCCTCAAACTGTTTGCGATCATTTTTAAAGATAGATTGCAGACGATCAGATACTTTCTTTGTGATATATGTCGAAATCTTCTTCACGTTAGAGTCGCTCTGTAGATAAGAACGGGATACATTCAACGGAATATCCGGAGAATCGAGCACACCATGCAACAGTGTCAGAAAGTCAGGTACGATACCTTCTACTGAATCCGTAACGTATACCTGGTTGCTATAAAGCTGTATCTTATTCTTATTCAGTTCGATATTGCTCTTTACTTTCGGGAAGTAGAGGATACCTGTCAGATGGAACGGATAATCTACGTTCAGATGTATCCAGAACAAAGGTTCATCAGACATCGGATACAGGTCACGATAGAACTTCTTATAATCTTCATCCTTCAGTTCGCTGGGTTTCAATGTCCACAACGGATTGCTGTCATTGATAATGTTATCTTCATCTGTTTCAACCTGTTTTCCATCTTTCCAGTCTTTCTTTTTACCAAAAGCAATAGGTATGGGAAGGAAACTACAATATTTCTTCAACAGAGAAGAAATACGGGCCTCTTCCAGGAATTCCTTACTTTCATCGTCAATGTAAAGTACTATATCTGTACCACGGTCAGCTTTATCAATGTTCTCAATGGTGAACTCCGGACTGCCATCGCAACTCCATTTCACTGCTTGAGCACCTTCTTTATGGGATTTCGTGATAATTTCCACTTTCTTAGCCACCATGAAAGCTGAATAAAAGCCTAAACCGAAGTGACCGATAATTGCATTAGCATCATTCTTATACTTCTCCAGGAAATCGTTGGCACCTGAAAAAGCAATTTGGTTGATATATTTGTCGATTTCTTCGGCAGTCAAACCAATACCACGGTCTGAAACTGTAATTGTATCTTTTCCTAAAGACACATGTACGGTCAAATCGCCAACCTCACCTTTAAACTCGCCAATAGAGGCTAAGGTTTTCAACTTCTGCGTAGCATCTACGGCATTAGAAACTAACTCGCGGAGAAAAATTTCATGATCGCTGTACAAGAACTTTTTGATAACGGGGAAAATGTTTTCGGTAGTTACCCCAATATTTCCTTTTTGCATACTACTTATGATTTATATTTTTAAGTTTATATATTTAATCGTTTGGCAAGTGTAATGCAAAAAAAATGCCAGCCCATAAGGACTGACATTTTGACTGTTTATCATCTTCTAAGAAGACTTTATTTTCATGCTTTATTGATGTCCAGTTCTCCTTTTTCTTCGTTCAAAGAGACAGAAATCGTATCACCCGTCTGCAATTCGGAAGAAATAATCAATTCCGAAAGTCCATCTTCCAGATAAGTCTGGATGGCACGCTTCAACGGGCGGGCACCAAACTGCACATCGTATCCTTTAGATGCCATGAACGTCTTGGCTTTAGCATCAATAACAAGCTTATATCCAAGAGATTCCACGCGCTCATACAAGCCTTTCAACTCGATATCGATAATCTTTTCGATAGCATCCAGCGAAAGCTGGTCGAAAGTAATAATCTCGTCGACACGGTTCAGAAACTCAGGGGCAAACGACTTATTCAAAGCCTTTTGTATCACGCCACGTGAATATTCTTTATCATCCGTACGATTCTGGGCGGCAAAACCTACACCACGACCGAAGTCTTTCAATTGACGTGTACCAATGTTTGAAGTCATGATAACCACTGTATTCTTGAAGTCTACAGTTCTGCCATAACTGTCAGTCAGACGACCTTCATCCATCAGTTGTAACAAGATGTTGAATACATCCGGGTGAGCTTTCTCAATCTCGTCCAACAATACGATAGAGTAAGGTTTACGGCGCACTTTCTCTGTCAACTGTCCGCCTTCTTCGTATCCTACGTATCCCGGAGGTGCGCCAACAAGACGAGAAACGGTAAACTTCTCCATATATTCACTCATATCCACACGTATCAGCGCATCGGCAGAGCCAAACATATATTTCGCCAACTGTTTCGCCAAGTGAGTTTTACCCACACCCGTAGGCCCCAGGAACAAGAATGTTCCGATAGGACGGTTAGGATCTTTCAATCCTACACGACTACGCAGAATTGCTTTCGTCACCTTTTCAATAGCCGGGTCCTGAGCTATAACTTTAGCTTGCAACTCTTCTTTCATACCCGCCAACTTGATACCTTCAGCCTGCGCCATACGCTGTACAGGCACACCGGACATCATAGAAACCACATTCGCAATTTCCTCCTCACCAACTATCTGGCGATCATCTTTTAAGCGAGCTTCCCATTCAGCCTTCATCTCTTCCAGACGAGCAGAAAACTCTTTCTCGTGATCACGGAAGCTGGCAGCAAGTTCGAAATTTTGCGATTTCACTGCATCCGCCTTTTGTTGGCGGGCTTCTTCAATCAGTTTCTCCTGTTCTTCAATCTCTTTCGGAACAGTAATGTTTGTCAGATGGACGCGCGAACCGGCTTCGTCCAAAGCATCAATAGCCTTATCCGGGAAATTACGGTCAGTAATGTAGCGGTCTGTCAACTTGACACATGCTTCCAGCGCTTCATCCGTATAAGTCACATTATGATGGTCTTCGTACTTCTCTTTAATATTCTTCAATATCTGGAGCGTTTCCTCAGCAGTGGTCGGTTCAACAATCACTTTCTGGAAACGGCGTTCCAAAGCACCGTCTTTTTCTATATTCTTCCGGTATTCATCAAGGGTAGTGGCACCTATACATTGTATTTCACCACGTGCCAATGCAGGTTTCAGCATATTGGCAGCATCCATAGAACCGGCAGCTGCTCCGGCACCCACAATCGTGTGAATCTCGTCAATAAACAGAATTACATTCGGATTTTTCTGTAACTCATTAATGATAGAACGAATACGCTCCTCAAACTGTCCGCGATACTTAGTTCCGGCTACTACAGAAGCCATATCAAGCATTACCACACGTTTATCAAACAGAATACGGGATACTTTCTTCTGAACAATACGTAATGCTAATCCCTCTACAATAGCTGATTTACCTACACCAGGTTCACCTATCAATACCGGGTTATTCTTCTTACGACGGCTCAATATCTGAGCCAACCGCTCGATTTCACGTTCACGGCCTACCACAGGATCCAGTCTACCTTCTTCCGCAGCCCGGGTCATATCCATACCAAAGTTATCCAATACCGGAGTATCATTGGATGGTTTCTTAGACGCAGTTTGCGTAGAAGACTGTGAACTACCACTTTGAGAAGAGCGTGAAGACATATTCATTTCATCTTCTTCCTCGTCATCATCCTCCGTAAATCCCATACCTGCGTTAGGGCTGGCTTTCATAGAAAGCTGTTCGAACACTGACTTATAGTCTATATTATTTTCTTCCAATACCGTAGCGGCCAAATTATTACCGTCTTTCAAGATAGCCAGCAATACATGTTCAGTATCAGCAGTGGCACTCTTCAGCAGACGAGCCTCGAGTATACACATTTTCAATATCTTAGCTGCCATCGGAGACAATGGAATGTCTGCATCGGGCAACAAGTTATCATCTTCAATCTCTTTTAAAAAACCTTCCAGGCGTTTCTTAACCCTGTTTAGGTCTATATCCAGTTTCTGCAATATTTCTATAGCTTTCCCTCCGCCGTCTCGCAACATGCCGAGTAGAAGATGCTCCGGACCGATATATCTATTTTTCAGCCGGTTAGCTTCCTCCTTGCTGTAAGTGATAATGTCAGAAACTCTTTGTGAAAACTGATTATTCATACTTAATATTCTCCTTCCTTATTCTAAGGTGTTACTTAATACAAAGATACGCATTTATAATTTCCAGTACGTATTTCATCGTTTTATTTATTATTTATATACAAAACCCGTGCCACAGTTTAATATCCGTTCACCAGTATCATACTAAAGTGCTTTCATTCTTGGGAAAAAGCTCCTTATTAATACCTTATTTATATATTATAAGAACAAAGTAGGTGAGAGAATGGTTCTGAAATAAAGTTTATGGGCGAAAACTTTTGTATATCGTAAAAAAGCAGTACTTTAGCG